>Ga0182004_10001536_pt1 | contig 17033 bp, 9 predicted proteins | sample Sormic07211540_1_FD_120479 | JGI IMG/M metagenome (GOLD analysis project Ga0182004, IMG submission 120479) | Endophyte microbial communities from Sorghum bicolor roots, Mead, Nebraska, USA - 072115-40_1 MetaG | ecosystem: Host-associated > Plants > Roots > Unclassified | place: USA: Nebraska...
GACACGCGGAGGGGCGAATCCGCGGTTCCATTGGCACGCTCGTGAGCCGTCCGTGCGTGCGGGGGCGGCCGAGGCGCGGAGGACGGCGACAGCGCCACCACCCGTGGCTTTGCGCCGGCCGGCACAGTGCTTTGACTTGAATGGTCAGTGAAAGCCTGCCTGCCTCTGCAACGGCTGCAGGATGGACGATGGAGCGCGTACTTGATCCGTGATGTGCCGTGCCGTGCCCGTGCGAGAAAAGAAAATGTGGAGGAAGGGAGCGAGAGTCCTGGCGTATCCGCGTGTTAACTGCAGGATCGCGACGGATTGCGGGCGTCGTACGGCTGTGGAGGTCTTTCTGTTCAGAGCGCACCGTGTTTTCGTCTGACTTGAGATTAGTGCTGTACAGTTATATATATACAGTAACAGAATCACTATTAGTTATACTGGTAACCACATGTCAGTACGTAAACAGAGGATTAGTACCGTGGCGGCCTTTGCTTGTTTTGTTTGGCATCGTCGCGTCTCATCCTGATCCCGACTGTACGGTTTGATTTGTTCATTCGTTAGGCTTTGCCGCTTTGGGCACTGATCTGATTGGTTCTCGAATCTAAACACTCTTTTCTTTTAATTAAAAAAGAATTTGAGATCAGCAGTTTTATGGGCTTGATTCGGATGGTTGGAGAGCATCATGAAATTCTCTAGGCCCAGCAGCTGAAGAGAGCCTCAAGTCATTCCATTTCAGGCCGACGAGCACAACTAGTAATTCGTGTGGGCTGTGTATTGAAAATAGCACAAAACTTGGGCCAACTTAGTTTACCCAAAGGCCTTAGCCCATTTACTCCAAACACAAGCCCTAGTAAGGCCCTATTTCAGAGCTGAAGGGATATAAACGCTTCCCCGACACCTGACTCCAAACCCTTTCGCCGCCGCCGCCTGATAGCTCCAGCGCCCTCGCCGCCGGCTACTCGGCTGCCGTACTCCCGCTACGAGTTAGGCATCACCTTCGCCGATCCAACATGGGGTAATTCATGATTCTGTGCTCTCAATCTCATTGCGTAGAAGTTCTACGCTATTCCGTGAAATTTTTTTCCGTTTTTTCTCCCAGATCTATGATGATAATAACAGCGTTTCAACATGTTATCTTGTGATGCGTCGTCTGATATCTAGTTGTTCGTTGGGTCTAGAATTTTGGTTGTCTTCCTACAAGAAAATCAGATAAGTGAAACCTGCGTAGCAAGTCTCTCAGTCACGTAGGTTGACTAGTAATTTTCTGATGGCTGTGGTAGAGGTTTCATATGCTACTTGGTAGTGCCCACAGTCTATTGCCTTTTTTAGAAGCATGATTTATACCTGGTGCTGGCATAGTCTCATGCTTGATTCATCACATTTCTAATATCTAATATTACTGAATTAGCTCAAATTGCCCACCAATTAAGTACTAAAATGGTAGACTCACTGGTATACCGATAATACCTGTTTTAAGCCTATGATATTCATCATGTTTTGTACTTCTGTAATATAGTGGTCTTTCCCCAGCTGCTGACATAATTGTGTAGATGTTATGCATTATCATTATGGTTAGTCTTTAATGTGGAGCGCTTAACCATCTTATCTACAGCTACTAACTTCTGTACACTCCTAAAAACTAGAAATTCTGAAGCTTAGCACTCTGTTAGTTCTGACTTCTGATGCAGCTAACTATTATGACTTTTTAGTGCCTTGAATTCTGGGTTCAGAGAGTAGTGTAATGTTCTTTTGGGATTCCTTTTGGTTCTCTACTTCTCGTGTTTATGTAGCAGGCTGCATAGAGGAAGTGCTGTAATCAGATCCCCTCTCCCAGGCAGCACCAAATTATGCTTTACAATGTCTTGTAAAATCACACTGAATATAACACTGAATATAGATTCATGGATGTGCATCCTCTTTAATGAAGACAGTAGTCTCATGTGACAAGCAGCAACTTAAGCACTTGGTTGCATATCTTTATTGATCTTTAAATTAAAAATGTTTGATGTGGTACACCTGGTGTTAACATTTGTGATTCTGCTGCAGTAAGACCCGTGGTATGGGAGCTGGGCGCAAGCTCAAGACCCACAGAAGGAACCAGAGGTGGGCTGACAAAGCCTACAAGAAGAGCCATCTTGGCAACGAGTGGAAGAAACCCTTTGCTGGTTCATCTCACGCAAAGGGAATCGTCCTTGAGAAGATGTGAGTTCATGAAACAGCATATTCCATTTCTCTGAAGGACAGGCAAATCAACCAATACCTGACATGCACTATTTCATTTGCAGCGGCATTGAGGCTAAGCAGCCTAACTCTGCTATCCGTAAGTGTGCTCGTGTCCAGCTGGTGAAGAATGGGAAGAAGATTGCTGCCTTTGTGCCAAACGATGGTTGCTTGAACTACATTGAGGAGAATGTAAATTCTTTTTCTCCAGTTCATACTACTCTTCATGGGTAACTGATGTTGTTCCTCCCTGCTGTTCGCTGCTAATTGCTGCACTCCCTTTCTCTATAGGACGAGGTGCTGATTGCGGGGTTCGGTCGTAAGGGCCACGCTGTGGGAGATATTCCTGGTGTCCGTTTCAAGGTCGTGAAGGTCTCTGGCGTTTCCCTGCTCGCCCTCTTCAAGGAGAAGAAGGAGAAGCCGAGATCTTAAAATCCTATTCCCCCTCACCACAGTGAAACCTGTAATGCTTTTGGAGTTTTGGGCCTGTGGCCCACCGCGCACCTGTGGGGCTCTCATACCAGACCTCATTTTGAGATGAACCTAGCAGTTGTTTTGCCATAGTTTTGTTGAGGAGCATCTGAATTTGAACTATATATATCCGAAACTGCCAGTCAGTGTGTGATCTGAGATGAACCAAGCAGCTGTGGTCATTCCTTGTTGGTACGGTATGTTTCTGTCTTTGTGGATTCTCTGATAGTGGTGAGTTGGGCCTTGTTTACTTCCGCCCAAAAACCCAAAATTTTTCAAGATTCTTCGTCATATCGAATCTTTAGATGCATGCATGGAGTATTAAATATAGACGAAAATAAAAACTAATTGCACAGTTTGGTCGAAATTGACGAGACGAATCTTTTGAGCCTAGTTAGTCCATGATTAGATAATAATTACCACAAACAAACGAAAGTGCTACATTGTCGCGAAATTTTTTCTTCGGCCTTATTTAGTTTCAAAATATTTTGCAAAATGGACACTGTAGCTTTTTCGTTTGTATTTGACAAATATTGTCCAATCATGAACTAACTAGGCTCAAAAGATTTGTCTAGGCTCAAAAGATTTGTCTCGTCAATTCCGACTAAACTGTGCAATTAATTTTTATTTTTATCTATATTTAGTACTTCATGCATGTGTCTAAAGATTCGATGTGACGGGGAATCTGAAAAATTTTGCAAAATTTGTTGGGAACTAAACAAGGCCTTAGTATAGCGTCGGTGCGGCTACTGATGGGAACCTGACTGCCACTGTAGAACTGAATACACGTGCTTGTTGAATGTTCGTTAAGGCTTTTTACTCCAAGAACCAAAAAATTTTCAAGATACTCTGTCACATCGAATCTTTGACACATACATGAAGCATTAAATATATACAAAAAATAAAAACTAATTGCACAGTTTAACTGTAAATCGCGAGACGAATCTTTTGATCCTAGTTAGTCCATAATTATATAATATTTGTTACAAACAAACGAAAGTGCTACAGTAGCGAAATTCAAAATCTTTTCACATCTAAAAAAGGCCTTAGTTCACCCCAAAAACTAAAAAAATTTCAAGATTTCTCGTCACATCGAATCTTAAGACATATGCATGAAGCATTAAATATATACAAAAATAAAACTAATTGCACAGTTTACCTGTAAATCACGAGATGAATCTTTTGATTCTAGTTAGTCCATGATTGGATAATATTTATCACAAACAAACGAAAATACTATAGTAGCGAAATCTAAAAAGTTTTCACATCTAAACAAGCTGAACTCCTGATGCGCGGATCGACGATCGACGTCTCTGCGTTGCTGCGATTATGCTCTGTGACGTACCAGGGCCTCGTTTACTTCTAAATTCTTTTATAAAATGGATACGATAGCATTTTTCATTTGTATTTCATAAATATTGTTTAAATATAGTCTTATTAGATTCAAAATATTTATCTCGCAAATTACAAATAAACTATATAATTAGTTGTTATTTTTATCTATTTAATTGTCTATACATGTGTTATAAGATTTGATGTGATGTGATTTTTTTTAAAAAATTGTTTTGAAGTAAACAAGGCCGGTATCCATCAGTGTGAACTTGAGCTAGCGAAGCAGTGGAAACCGCGACTCGATCGCAAACCGGGGAGGGTCGGGCGGGCCCGTACCACATCCCTATCGTGCCAGGTCAGCAGCCTATCCGGGCCGTCTTCCCTATAGGCCACACCTATCTGTCCCCTACACGCACTCCACGGATCTCACCTCCACGTGGGGCCACACTGAATCTCACGCTCCTGGCCCTCCGTGTCAGTGTCAGGGCCCCACGAGGCGGCATCGCGTCGCGGGCCGTCAGGCGTGACCGAAACATTGCCTCGGCCGGGTGCTCGGGTGTGTAATAAAAGATTGGCGACGAAGCAAGGAAGGCAGCCGAATCCCAACTCCTGTGTGTGCGCCGTCGCCTCGTCGGCCGCTGTTGCTGCTGTGCCCCTCCCCAGCCGCTCCCGCCCGGAGCACGCCGCCGCCGCCGGCGCGGGCGCGCACCGACGCCGTCGCGTCGCATGGATATGGCCCCCGCGCCCGTCTCCTCCAACCCGCGCTCGGTCGAGGATATCTTTAAAGACTTCTCCGGCCGCCGCGCGGGGCTCGTCCGCGCCCTCACCTCCGGTAACGACCGCTCTCCCCCCGCCCGCTGCGCTCTGAGACCCGCGCAGATCTAACGGACGCTTTGCCTCTCATGTCGTTGCCGGTGCAGATGTGGACGATTTCTGCAGCTTCTGCGACCCAGGTGAGTGAGTGAGATCGATCCGCGGCGAGCTCTCGCGCGGTGCGTGCGTGCGTCGAGTGGTGGATCCGGGCGGGAAATGAGCGGATCGGTGTTTCCTTTTCCTGCTTGCAGATAAGGAGAATTTGTGTCTCTACGGCCTTCCCAACGGGACCTGGGAGGTGTCGCCGCCGGCGGACGAGGTTCCGCCGGAGTTGCCCGAGCCGGCGCTCGGCATCAACTTTGCGCGCGACGGCATGCAGCGCCGCGACTGGCTCTCACTCGTCGCGGTCCACTCTGACTCGTGGCTCATCTCCGTCGCTTTCTTCTACGGTGCTCGCCTCAACGCCAACGACCGGTACCAATTCTTTTCTGCTTCGAACACTGGAATGCTGGATTCGATTCGCCTTCTCAACTAGTTGCCTGCTGTTGCGCGAGAGCATAGAATGCATGTTCTTAAATTCACTCCTCGAATTTGTGGTTTTTGTTAACTTCATTGTTTGCCTATTTTCTTGGGAATTAGTTGTTTGATTGTTAGGTGACTGGGATACTTTGGGGGATGTTCGTGTTTATGATCTGTATTTATTTTATTTCACTTGGTGCATGTGTTTGCATGTGCACATGTTTATTGTGCTCCTCTTTTTGTTTCCTTTGAGTGAATTGGGGGTCATGCTTTGGGGATGAGTTCGCTTTATCGGTACTTTTGCATGCTGTTCTCTTTTCTTTTTGTTTCTGTTTATGCTGCATGAGTGCATGTGCAATCAGAATCATCAGTCCTTATATTTCATAATGACACATTTCATAGAATTCCGATCTCGGAGTAGTACTGCGGAGATCATGGCCTATCTGTTTATTATGGGGGTGCCAAACTATTGGTCCCTTTTCCACTTTATTTATTACAGAAAATCATGTGCAGCAGTTGAGGATCTTGTGCTTTTATCTTGCTCTAGAACAGCATGTTCCATTGCTTCTAAGAATTCTGAAATCAATCGTATTTTTGTTTTATTATGGAGAATAATGCCACGGTTTAGAACAGAGCTTAAAGAGGCATATCTTAGTAAGTATTCTTGTACATTTATTGCTGGGACATCCATTTCCAAATGCATCCGAACATCTTGGCGAATCCTTTAATCTTTGAATCTTGCAACTCTAAACTCCATTTCCAAATGCAGAACGTCCTAAACTGTTGCAGCTTGCTTGCTAGTGCAATTGCTCTATGTTTGCATGGAAATGATTTTAGCTAATTAGGAAGGTGGGAAACTATATGCATAATTTAGTTAAGATGTATTCAATTATTCATTTTTACAGTCAGTGTTGCCCAAACAATAGTGTGCCAACATACTAATATAGAGGTGTGTTGATCATTGAAAATACATAACGGTATTATACGCGAGATGTGTAGAGTCATGGCCAACATGAGCAGTATATCAGTGACATCTATTTATGCTTTTTTTCTCTTATTTTCTATTTTTCCTGCTAGCCAGTGTTTATATTCCTTTGCTTTTCTTGAGTATTTATTGATTTTTTTAGTGTGTAAGCAAAATGTTGTTTTTTTTAATCAAATTATACGTCTTGCACCTTTCAGATTAATATCCTCAGAATTTAAATGCTGACCCTATGTAGTATTTACTCCTAAGTGCATACTTTGTGGAGATTGAGGTTTGTGTATTTCAACAGCCTTCTATATTGATTGGATTGCTGATTTGCACTTGTTGTTCTTTCTATCACAAGTTTTCCTTTATGAGAATGAGAATTACAGTGAGAATGTTATGCATAATTATTCCTCTGCATTCTTCTAGTTCTATATGTTGCTTTATGCAGTTGATCCCATATAATTTTCAGTTTCAGGGGATTTTTCGAAAGTTCCAATTTGCCTTTTGTTCTTGGGACCTTAGTTGTCCATCTCTGCACCTAAAACTAAAATGAAATTCCCTTAACTTGAACACTTTCGGAAGACCTAGATCTTAGTTGTTAAGTCATCATTTGTTGTACTGTAGTCCTGTTCTGTCTTTTGACACTGGGATATAGATTCTAAGCTTCCCATCACTTCAAATCTTTTGAGAGACGTTTTTGAGCCTCAGTATTCTGATACTCGCTTATTGTCTCAGTGATATTCTGTTATGATGTCCAGATAGTGTTATTCTGACAACTTAATGACTGAACATTTTCTTTGTGAACACTTATGTATTGTTTTCGTACTTTCGTAGTAATCTGAACTTATTGGAGAGATCAATCTGCACTTATGTTGTAAAAAAAAATCTCGACTAATTTTTTTCCCCAAAAAGCTAATTAGACATTTGGACTCTTTCTCTCTGTACATACCCAACTGCTCGCAGACATGTTTATTCACGTCTATCTGAGCTGGCAATTCCTCTGTTTGAAGCCATGTTGTGCGCTGGAGTCTATGTTTGTAGCAATAAGATACTATTAAAGATCAAGGCTGGAAAACTGATTGGGAGAAAAGGAAATGTTTTTTTCTAGTTTGTGACAGACTTGATGCAGTCTCTGATTTGATAATTTGCTCTCTTTTTTTCTCTCTCTCAGGAAGCGCTTATTCAGCTTGATCAGTGATCATCCTTCTGTCTTTGAAGCATTCGCGGACAGGAAACACGGCAGAGATAGGTCTGGGGTTGATAGCAGTGGCAAGTCCAGACACTCATCAAAGGTGTCATTAATCTTTCCAATAGTTTGGTTTTGCTCCAGTTTATGTACAAAATCTTACTCAGATTGAATTGCTTCTTTCTCATGCAGAGAGCAAACGATGGCCATGCGAAGAATTCCAGGGCAGCAGCTCCTGCTGCCAAAGACTATGACGACGACGATGACGAGGAAGATGAGGAACACACGGAAACCTTTTGTGGAAGCTGCGGCGGCCTTTACAACGCGAATGAGTTCTGGATCGGCTGCGACATATGTGAGCGGTGGTTCCACGGCAAGTGCGTGAGGATCACCCCTGCCAAAGCGGAGCACATAAAGCACTACAAGTGCCCGGACTGCAGCTCAAAGAAAATGAGGCAGTAGGTCCCCGCCTGCACTGGCCGTCGCTGACCTGTTTGATCTGATCCAAACCATACTCCGTTGTTTGCCCCAAGGTCGCTGTTAGCAGAGGTGAATTCCTTCATTTTAGGACATTTGTGGGGTTGTTATGTGGTGGTAGCCTGGTAGGAAGAGGCAAAGGACTGATAGATACATGCTCGTCGCTTGTTTTATTTTATATATAAATGGCTCGTTCGTTGTTCATCGTTCATTGTTTTGCCTGCTTCGTCGCAGACGTTGTGGCGGCATGAACTGATGAGTGGTTTGTTCTTGCTGTTTCACTGATTTGCGTGTGTATGTGGACTGGTCCTGTCAAATTTGTAGGCCCGAAACCGTAGTTCCATTTGCGTGTACGTGGGCTGATTTGCCGATCTGCCTCTGCCATCTGTGTGGGCATGGTAGTACGCCAGTATTACCCACCCACCCAAAAAAAGTATTATGGTTTATCTGGTCAAACTTTAATGAATTTAATTAAATTTATAAAAAATATTAGCCATATTTGTATTTTCAAATAAATTTTTTATATTGTATCTACAAATAAGTTATTTTATAAAAATATATTCTAGAGATTCATCTAATGATACTAGTTTGCATTAGAAGAGCCTGGGACTCCTACATTAGCCTAAGAACCTGCAGCTGATCAGGCCTAACGCGTCCCTCGAGCCTGTTTGCTGGTTAGAAAAACCATAACTAAAATACTGTTAGTTGACTTATGAGAGAGAAATATTGTTGAATGGTTGATAAATTTGACTGATAAACTCATGCAAATAAGCTCTTAGTGTGGGAATCAATGATGTTGGACATTCCATTTGCGCATACACAACGAACAGGTACACTTCTCCATTAAAAGTAATGGAATAATGAAGTTGAACAAACAATTGGTAAGTCGGAATCCATCAAGAACTCAAGATATATATAATAACACAAGGGGAAAAAAAGACGTGCAACGAAGATAGGAGACGTAGAATAACATGTGGCTAGGCAAGCCATAACTCCTGGCCCACACGTCATACATTGATCATTTCGATTAACCCATCACACTTATTACTTGCTTATAAAATTATTTGGCCACGCTTTGCCTATCTTTACTTACGGAAAAAATAGTAGCCGGCCACACGTGACCTGATAAGTTTTTAACCACCACCGTCGCTTCGTTCAACTGGACGACGGCGCCAGCGCCGACGCCGGCGCATCGGATGAGCTGGATTCTGAATCAGCCAACCTCATATCCGCATAGACGACGCGGCCTTCGCCGGAGTCGGGGGCGGGGCTGCCGCCGTCTCTCACCGAGCCGTCTTCGCTGTCGGTGGCGGCGGAGGCGGTGGTGGCGAGGTGGCAAAGGAGCAGACCCATCAGGGCCAAGCTCAGCATGGCCACGCTGATCTTGTTGCGGGACGGCATGTTTAGATATGCGTGGTATCTAGCTCCCCTTATTTGTTGTCTTCCAAGGTTTGGTATTTTTTGCTTTCTCTTGTTGTAGCTCTAATGCCCACAAAAGGTAAGGTTTTATCGGTGCTGGGATCCATGGCCGTTTGTGGTGTTTGCGTGAAAGTGGGTGCCTTGTTAGTCCTATTTTTGGAGGGTTATGAATGCAGCCCTCCGTTGCCAGCTTTGAATAGGTCTTGTACGTGCCACCTGCCACGCATGCCTTTCCTCCGGCGTCCATGTGTCTCGCAATACCGATTTACTAGCATTCGAAATTGCAGTGTTAGAGAGTAGAGACCACCCAACCACGTCGATTGCGGACACGCTTCACCTTGATTTATTGTTACTCATTGAGCTTTGCCTAATCATTGTAGATCATGTTTGGATCAAAAACTTGAATTACAGTAATATAATAAGAGTAATCTCTAGGCGATTTAAACACGTACCCTAAATTTTTATGAAATATCTAGATTATTATAGTTCCAATTCATGAGTTTACAATATCTACCTCTAACGTTTAATCGAGAGTTCAAGTGGTAGTGTCCTCATCATGGAACCCTCAAGGTGAATAGGTGATGGCTGATGGGGCGTTCCAAGAAAGATGGGGATACGTGATTAGAGATGGCACATGAGAGGTTATCTAGTCAGGCACATGAAGGCTGAACTTCTCTTGCAGTCCGAATGGAGTTGGTGGCGTGCCTAGAAGGTGTTAACAATGCAGCGCAGATGTATCAACCAATATCGCGCTGGAGAGAGAGACGCACAACAACTGCTCTGGGCTTTGCAAGGAGATAATTTTCAGACTCTGATAATTTTCAGACTCTCGATATATATATAGTCTTCGCACAAACTGAAGGAGCTGTTAATTAGCGGACAACTTCATGTCTACCCAAAAAGTGCAGTGCGCTCCCAGTGAATGTAATCGTGTATCACATTTACATGAGCTAGCTGCTCTAGGAAGCAGGTGCCAGGAGTTATTGTCTTCATGTTCGAGTGCCAAAATGTATCATGTACTTAGTGTGAAAATAATTTAGCATGGTTAAGTAATGGAATCACCGATTAACTATAAGGATAGAGTTATAGACAAAGACAAATATTACAATCTATAATCTAGTTATTACGATCCTTAATTCATGACTTATAGGTTATAAAAATCCAAAGTGATCTAAATAGGACCTATGGTCCGTTTGATCCAAAGTATTAATCTGGAGCATTAAGCTCCATTTCCATTTCGCTGGGCCTAAAGGCCGTGGCCGTCCAAGTCCAGATCTCCATTTTCTCAAAAAAAAAAGGTCCAGATCTTCAGCCCAAGGTAAAATTCCAGTCACCTCACGTGATGGCACGTGCCCACACTGGCATGGGGTTCCCACACCGAAGCCACCAGAGAAACGAGAAGAACAGAAGAAGCGGAGGCGAGAGGACAACTGCCGCACGGAGACACAGACGCGGACGGCGGACAGACCGAGTGATTGGTCACCTCCGCGGTCGCCCACTCCCGGTCCGGCTTCACGGTGAGCACTGGCCGCACTCCCCTTCTTCCCCCCGTCGCCGCCCTCTCCCCTCTTCCCCCGTGGCGCATCGCGATCCCATGGGCTGCTGCGCGCCAGCTCGTTGCAGTGTGGGACTTAATTCGTTTCGGGGGGTTTTGGTCGGTGCTGGATCCGAGTCCTGATTCCTGAAGCTTTGCGATTCGCCGCTGGGTCTGCGCTCATTTGATGGGCACGCCCGTTTCTTCGCTAATCGTGCGCGTGCGCGGGGTTTGGAAATTTGGTTGGTTCCTGTGGAGTTTGGATAGTTCGAGATGGGATTAAGCTTATCTCGAGTAGCATGCATGTGTTCGCAGCGCGCTTGCTCCTTTTTAGGTCCAAATTTTTGCTGAACTGGGTTTCAAACGAGGAGTTCATCTGTCTAATTGTGGGTCTCAATTAGGTAACTGTTATTGATGGCAGACCCTTTCATCTGCCCATTGCGTACCTGTTAGTTCGATTAAGTAATTTCTAGGTTCACTAAGTAGTTTTGGCTGGGTATCATACATAGACTTTGTTTTGTAGCTGTATACTAACTTGTGTGCCAGTGTTTTGGTTGGCAGCCTCCTGCTCAGCATGCTCATAGGCTAAACGATCTTCACATCCCATTAGGCTTTCGCTTGAAAATAGGTATGAGTTGGAACACTGTCCTGTTACTGTGAGTACAAATGTTGGATTGTTGGTATTCTTTAATGCTCCCTTTTGGCTATGTCTGTTGTCGTCAAGCTAATCATGTACTGCATTTTGTCATATTTTATTGCATTATTATTAGCAGTCATCATTTGTGTTTTCTATTTAAATGCCTACTTAGTTCATAATTTGTAGTTTTTCCAAGATTTTTTTAAATAAGAGAACAAGCTTACCTTATTGAGCTTCTTTGTGTGTCCATCATTTTAAAGCATTTGTTTGGACTTTGGTTTCTATGTATTTAATAATGAGCCACATTCCTTTTCTATATGACCTCTCCATGTTCTGTTCAGCTGTTGTCTAATTCCTTTTATTTTTCTGGTTTCTTTTCAAGCAATGTTACATTTTACCATCATCAGCAGTTGATGAGCATACGAACGATGTCCACATCTCGTCAGATAGATGATGGACCTGCCGTACTACAGTTATGCAGATGGACGGTGTCACAACCCCATCTCAAACTATCAAAATTTCGAGAGGCTTTTATATCTCCAACGAGGCGTCTTTTTGGACTGCTGTCAGAGCATGGTAAGGCTTTATCGCTATCCATTGTTCTCCATTGATCATGTTGGAGCCTTTGTCATTGGTGTACTGGTAATTTTGTTCTTATTTTCTACCATGGTTTTACAATCCAGGGGATCTTGTCCTGGCAACTGCTGAGGTCAACCCATCACAAGTTGAGTCACATAGAGCTCTCTCGGATACCTGTACTCAGGCAGCCTTCAAAACACTTTCTACTATTCCAAGAGTGAAATCTTTGGCATGGGGATACTGTTCTGATGCTTTTGATGACTCAAGTTTTAATGAAATTCTTGTGGTATCTAGTGATGCTTCTATCACAGTCCATGCATTCTGCCGTTCTCGCCAAAGCACACTAGCAGTTAATTCCACGTCTGATGCTAAAGAGTTGCATGGGGAGTGGAAAGAGTGGCACCCTACTGAATGTGCAGTGTTGGAGGATGGTGAGTCAGGTCCAAAAAACTGGTTTTGTTCTTTCCTGACTACAATCAATTCGTCTGTTTCTAATGGAAAATACCAAGCAAGATTTCCAGTGAAATCTTTATTACCTAATTCAGCAGAAGTGGTATCCTTTAGCATATATGACATTACTCTGTCTTTCATGAAGTTTTGGTATAGAAAATGTTCTCTGAAGACTATGACGGAAACTGACAGTGAATCACCACGAACTTTCCTTAGTTCTTTACCTGTGGCTGAAGCATCATGCAGTTGTCAGTGGGAGTGTCTAAAAGTTCTGTCTAGCTCTTCAGGTTATTTGATCGGCTTAGTTTTGACTCCTAACGAATCAGTAAGTTGTGAGGCCCATCCATCCAACGCGGAGTGTATTTTGGTTGCTGTTCTGGAGCTAAACCACTGGGGTATACAGTGGAACTTTGTAGCAGACCTTCAGGATGCATGTGATGGTATTAGGCCAAGTTCAAAATGGGTTGATTTTCAGTTATCAGATGTGTTTCTTGCCTGCCTTAATACAGCAGGTTTTGTTGCCATTTGGAATGTGAAAACTGGTGGTCTTGCGACATCATTCAGTGTTCTTCAACAGTGCAGAACAGACCTGGATATGCCTCTGAGGAGCTCTATGCCCATTGCGACAAATTTGGATGGGGGAAATATCCCTGTTGAGAACTTTGTTGGCAGAATGTTTAAGCGGTTAGTTTTGGCATCACATTCTTATCTTCTTGCTGTTGTAGATGAGGTTGGAGTAGTGTATGTGTTCTATGCGGATGACATCTTAAACTTCAGAGCTAATGTGCATGAAAACTTTGATCTGCCTGTTGTGAATCATTTTGCTGATTGTTTTTCCACCTGGGAAGCTGCTGGTCATGAGATAGGAAGTCTATCATTTTGTACTAATCAGTCCATACGAGGGTCACTTAATCTAGCCAAATTGGTTCCTGAGTTCTCTGGGAAAACTGATGTTACTGTCAGGCCTAGAAAAAGAAGAAAGTATAGATGCAATGAAAATGAAGTGGACAGCTGGCCAAGTGGCTTTGTCACTACAGGGCAGATGAAAGTTGGGGTAGCTTATCCTCGCACAAATACCTCTAGTTTCTTAAGGAGGGTAATTCTTCCTCCATGCAGATCACAGCAGGATGTAATTAGCCTGTCTCCACTTGGACTAACTAGGATTTTTAAAGGTTCTATTGCAGATGGAAATGAGCATGTCAAAATTTTTCATTCCGAGTTGCTTATGTATTCATCTTTTCTTGGCAAAGGAGATATTGATGTTGATTTTATGGACAAAATGCTTCCATTTCAGAAGGATTCTGCTTTTGTTGGAGATTCTTTTGTTTGCTCCTGCCAGGGGTATCTGTATTTAATTACCCAGTATGGTCTTTCTGTGGTCCTTCCTCCGGTTTCTGTATCGTCCTTTTCATCTCATGGTGACACCATCAAATTTTGGCAACCGGGTCCTGCTACTGGTAGTACATGCAATGCTCTGAACTTATTATCTGTTGACAGATCTGAAACAAGCTGGAAAACCTGGCAAATAGAAGTTCTGGATAGAGCGTTGTTGTATGAAGGGCCTGCACTAGCAGACAGGCTCTGTTGGGAGAATGGTATGTTCTCTTTCAGTTGCCTATATCTTTTGTTTTCGTATTTGTGTGGCATCTTGTTACATGGATGGGTCCCATTGTAGTATTTTAGTTGCCTTTCGTATCCTGTGGTCCTGTCTTCACTTCATTGGACATTTTTACTAATGGACTTCTTCATAAGGTTATTTCTAATTTGATTGTATCTAATTAACATAATTTATGAAGGAACCATGCCATGATACTCAATTTCCCTCGAAAGTATCTCTCGTGGATTTCACATTTTGTGGGCTTGGTTTAGTTATTAGATTAGATAAATGTACTATATGCTACTGAATAACTCTTGAATCCACAATATAACCATAGCTATGGAGTTATTCAGTGGCATATTGCGATGATAATTTTAGCATTTTTTCTTCCAAATTAGAATAAGAGCTGCCCATCGTCAATATTAATAAGGTATGAAGGGAAAACAAAATGTACATGATACAACGCCAAACTCTTGGTGTGATCCTCCAGGGAGAAAATGCAAAACTAAACAAAACCCTCTATGGGCTTAGCTACCAGGACACCCAGATAGTATTTACTTGAATGCAGTGAATATCTGTGAAGGTATTAATTTTGACATGCATACATTGTAAGATTTTGCATCTGGATGATACTAGTCATACTTGGTGACCGCTATTCAGCATTTGCTTGAATCATTTAGTGTTTCAGATGGTAGATCCCGACCACTAATGAATATTTGTTTTAAAAGATCCTATGCTTTTTATTGTTCTGGAGAAATATCCAACAGGCAAGGATGTTCTTCCCAATGTCTTTACTACTACTCCCTCCGTCTCCATTCCAAATTGTAAGTTGTTTTGGCTTTTCTATGTACCTAGACATAGCATATATCTATGTGCATAGCAAAAGCTATGTACCTAGAAAAGCCAAAACAACTTGCAATTTTTTTGACGGAACTGGAGGGGCCGGGGAACAACTTGCAATTTGGACTGAGGGAGTACTATTTGTCGGTGATGTGGTTATGCAGGTTCCAGGATCTAATTTAAGTGGATGATACAATGACACTAATAAATCTGTGACAAACATAGTTCTTAGAACATCATGTGCCCTAACTTGGTTTATTGCATTGGCAGGATGGGATTTGAAATTCTCTAGGTTACGCTGGCTGCAATTGGCCCTTCATTACTCAATGATTGGTGATCTAGAGCAGTAAGACCCTGTATTTTCTTTTTTCCCTGGCACTTTCTTTTTCATTTGTTCATGATTTGCTTTTAACATTATATATGCACCACCCCCAGGTCCTATTTCTTATCTGTTTTTGGACTATTTCCACAGTTTATTCTTTTGGTGCGTCTTGATAAGTGTGTTGAACTATAACTACATGTTGGAGTCCGAATATTGGATTTTTGGAGTATATTTTATATTGTGCAAATTATTTCCATGGTCAAATGAATTTGTACATGATGAACCTTTTCAATCTGCTTATCTATTGATAAGCTTGTGGTATTCCAGAAACAGAGTTAATTTTTTATCTTACTTTTAATTTCTGATCATTAGAGGTTTGTCCTCTATAGTTTATACTGCCACGTGCCATCTATTTGGTGATTACTAAAGAGTTAAATGCACGAGCAGCCCCTGAATTTGTCAAGGGATGCCACTTAGGTCCACGAACTTTGAAAACATATTTTTGGGTCCCTGAACTTATTAAGTGGTGCACCACACATCCCTGAACTTGTAAAATGGTGCAAAACAGGTTCATTTCTGGACCATATTGACTCCTGCGGTAAGCCACTTAACAAGTTTAGGGAGGGACCTAGAAATGTATTTTTAAAGTTAGTGGACCTAAGTGGCACCCCTTGACAAGTTCAGGGTCTGCTCATGCATTTAACTACATTTTTCTATTTTAAGTAACCAAGTATTATTTAAATTTGCATTAATACTATCTTCTGTGTGCATGGATACCTAACACTATTGGCTTGCTAGGTCACTGAATTTGCTCGCGGAGGTCAATCTTGCGGAAGAAGGTGTCTTGCAACTGCTATTGGCATCTATTCATCGGTTATCTAGTAGGACTGGAAGTGATAGTGAAGCTGCGGTGTCATCCAAGTATGTTTTGTTCCCTGATAAGATCTTTGTCTTGTCATGGTAATAGGCTATATTAATAAGTTAGGTTTGTCTTTTGAAATACAATTGGCTCGTGGAAACATGTCGTCCATTTCTGCATTTATCTGTTAAATAGTAATAACGCGGTAGGTTAGCCTGGGTCAGAAGGATCATAATGTGGATTACTGTTATAAGATTATTATTTGATATTCTTTCACAACTTAAACAACATCAATCGTTCACTACAGCTATATTAATTTTATCCACTTCCAAAGATATATAAAATTGTTGAATTCGTTTTTTCATAATTGTCACATGCTATTTCAGCAAGGAAAAGGAGTATCATGAAGTCCACACTTGGTACAATTATGGGCACTTTACAACAGATTAGAGAAATGCGTAGCAAAAATTCAGCAACAGAACTTGCTTGCATGTATTTTTGTTTTCATCACGAATGAACTAATGAAGATAAAACTTTACTTCTCTCTAACCAGCGCTTAATCTGTGAGGTCTGAAAATAGTGGTGCATTGTAGAAAGTTGGTAGCAGGCTGAGTCATGGAGGAATGCCTAATGGAAGCTGAATGCATGTGTATGTGCAGAACACCTGTACAACTGTTGCAACCTTCTTGTGTGTGTGTGTATGGGTTGGCCCGGGGGGGGGGGGGGGGGGTGGTTTGGTTTAACCTTTGTGGGGGGGCCACCCATTTAGGCCATCTTGTTGGGGGCTGGAAATTTTCAAAAACTAATAAAAAATTAAAAA
>Ga0182004_10001537_pt1 | contig 17029 bp, 12 predicted proteins | sample Sormic07211540_1_FD_120479 | JGI IMG/M metagenome (GOLD analysis project Ga0182004, IMG submission 120479) | Endophyte microbial communities from Sorghum bicolor roots, Mead, Nebraska, USA - 072115-40_1 MetaG | ecosystem: Host-associated > Plants > Roots > Unclassified | place: USA: Nebraska...
CTCGAAGCACTAGCCCCCCGTTGTTCTGCCGCGCCGGCGCGCCGGCGCCATGCACCGGGTGCTCGTGAGCTCGCTCGTGGCCGCCACGCCGCGGTGGCTCCCCCTCGCCGACTCCATCCTCCGGCGCCGCCGCCCGCGCTGCTCTCCTCTTCCCATGCTGTGAGCTTCGCCGTCTCCCTACTACCCTATATCTGGGGCATTGGACGCGTTTCAGTCTGTTTTTTTCCTCCTGTGTCCTGTGAGGGGATTGTTTTTCCGGGGGTTTCCCCTTTTTTTTTTGGTTGTGTACGCCGTTGAGCATGAACCCCTTAATCCGACGGCATTGGTGCGGATTCAGAGTGCGGCCACTGTAGTGAGCTGTTTTTAAGCGACTTCGTGGATGCTTTGAGCGAATCGCTAAAAGAATGTTATTCCATTGGATACCGAGAACTAACTTGATTACTGCGTGATTAGAGCGGCCTGAAACTCTGAGTAAAGTAGGCGTGTCCGCATTTGGATCATTGGCATAGAATTTGAATTGTATTTATGTTGATCCTCGTAGCTTAATAAGGAACATGCAATTCAGTTTGGTATGGCACAGATGTGTAATATGACTTGATAGGTGGCAACTTGTTTCCCCATGTACCTGAAATCTCTTTGTATTGCACCATGACCTGATCCATTTACATTGCCTCATAATCTTGATGATCCTTTGCTCCAGGCTATTCGACCGGAGGGCTTGGTCCAAGCCAAGGAAGGTCTCACGAGGCATCTCAGTGGCGTCTAGGAAAGCTAACAAACAGGGAGAATATTGTGATGAAAGCATGCTATCGCATATCATGTGGTGGAAAGAGGTTTTTGCAAACAGCTGTTATCTCTACATGCACCAATGCTGTTTCTTCTGTTATTTATTGATCCTATACTATCTGATGTTTCAGAAAATGGAGAAGTGCAGAAAACCATCATCCGTACAATTGACTCAGAGGCTTGTGTATTCAAATATATTAGGGTTGGATCCAAATCTAAGAAATGGAAGGTGAGGTATATGCTTTATGTGTCACTAACATAATTATGCCCTTTTTCTTTCTATCTTGAAAGATGAAAGGTTAATATGATATTATCACTGACACTATACTGGCACTATTTTTTTCAGCTTGAAAGATGGAACCCTGAACATGGAGATTTTGCTATTTAAATCAAAATTTCCTCGTGAGGTTCTACTTTGCAGAGTATGTTACAATCCAACTTTCTATTAAGTTTTGTATTTTTGGATTTTTTTCCTTGAATTAAAATCCAGTATTCTATAGATTTGGTGAAAGGAAAATAAAATCTTAATGCTGCCAAAACTGACATGTCTTGTCATAATCATCTCATCTATGCTACCTATAGCAGAGATCTGTGTGACATGTGTTACCGTGCCATATGAACTTTGCTCGGTATTTGCCATCTCACACGTCGCTGTGTTCAGTTTGCGACTAGTGGTGCATATAACTATACATTCTATCTGTTTTACCTCACAGCCCTCAATATAATTGGACTCACCTTCAGCATTTTATCAGAATAGCATCCAGAAGTATTATATTGCTCTCTGTTGTTGTTAATTTCTTCTCTCCAATCCAATATGTGAAATTTATTTAAGTACATTGACCTTTTATCAAAAATCATTAATGTTTTGAATTGGTTTTTATGATACTGGAATGGAAATAATATCAATTTATCATATTTGATGATTTTGTTATTCAGGTAGGAGACTTCTATGAAGCTATTGGTTTTGATGCCTGTATTCTCGTAGAGCATGCAGGCTTAAATCCTTTTGGAGGTTTGCGTTCTGACAGTATCCCTAAAGCTGGGTGTCCAGTCGTGGTATGCTATTGTGTACCATTTTTCTGCTCTGTATTTTTTATTTGCTACCAAAGTTCTTAGAGAGTCACTAATGTATTAGTATTTGGAGTAGTATCATGAAGTAACTGAAGAATTTCACTTGCAGAATTTACGGCAGACATTGGATGATTTGACTCGATGTGGTTATTCTGTGGTAAAGTCATTTCCCATTTGCCTGACACAATGCATTCATTGATACTCATTGTTTGCTGTAACATATGAATGTAAATGTCTGTAAATTCTAAAAATACTAAAATAACTGTTCCAACAACCCATAAGTGCTCTGCAACTGTAGGAGTTGTGGCAAGCTTGTCTGGAGTTGTAGTGGCAAGCTTATTTGGGTTTTATACAACAGTCAGGATGCAATTACTTGATTGTCTTTTACTTCTTTTTTCACTCATTGCATGGCAGAAATTTGTTGTCAGATAATTTTTTTCTCAAACAATGCAGGAGAACTGTATGTCATTTTATTAAGAAGAAAATCTTGTCAGATAATTGAAATGAGCTTTCACAAATGATTTGCTCTGATGATCATGTATATTATAAAAGTTCGTGTGGAATGACCATTAACATACATTGTGAATGTGACTTGGTTGCCTATGGGTGACATTGCTCAAATATTTCTGCCATTCCTCTTACAAGTTATTCAGTTATGAGCAGTCTTTAACTATGCAGTGTAGATTATGCATTTTGATTTTGTTTCAATTATTTTTTGCATTTTAAGTAAGCTTTACTACTCAACATCCTGATGTTAGTTTTGTTGTTGACATTTTGAGTTATTTTGTCTGATAATTTAATCTTGCAGTGCATAGTTGAGGAAATTCAAGGCCCAACACAAGCCCGTTCCCGGAAAAGTCGATTTATTTCTGGGTAATAGCACATATATTGTAATGTATTTTAGAAATTGTGCTAAGCACTTTTATTTTCTTCTGGGGCATGGGTGATATTTGGTAGAGTTACTGTTTCAAAATGTTGATACAGTACTCTTTGGTATGTGCATAGGCTCTTCAATATGAGTCTTGAATACAACTTGCTTAATTTGGCCTGTTGCTACTGCTGTTTTATCAAGGTTGTACCTACCTTTGATGTTGTTACATATCCAGAAGTTCTGGAGAGAATTCCTTGCAGCCATTTATAATAGGGGGAATACTTGGGTGGTAGATTCAGGAGCAGGTTGGTCTGGAGTTTCATAAGATTTTTCATGTATATAACTGTGTCATATTGTGCATGATTGTTCGTCCTTGTGATGCATACTTGTTTATTGTAACTATCATCAAAGTCCACAACAAAGATGAGGAATTAATTGTTTGTTTTCTTTGCTGTCCTCAAATACATTCACCCACGACATGAAGTCTTATTTACCAAAAAATTAACCCAGCTTGATGGGGGGATGGCTCCAACAATGCCCCCTACTTGTGATTTGAGGGTTTCTCCTACTTTTGAGGGCCTTGTTTACTGGGCTGAACTCCTGCAGTAGCCCTCAAATTAGGGTCCCTACTTTTTTGGGACCTACTTGTCAGTCACATTACTCTTTTTTTTTAATTATTTTGTCCTCTCCTATTCCGCTCTGGTCCCTCGTCAGGGACGAGGGGCTCGCTGGGAGGAGAACCTCGATGGGGAGGGGCAGGCTTGGCCTTGGTGGTGGCACGGCAGGTGGGGAGGACCTTGACGGGGAGGGGCAGGCCCGGCCTCAGTGGCAGCATGGTGGGAGGGAACAGGGTGCGGGAGAGGATCAAAAAAGGATGCGCAGGAGGGAGTTGGTGCGGGGATTTTTTTTTTTCCGGTAAGAAGTAGGGAGGGGGGAAGATTTGGGGCCCTATTGATTTTTTTTTGGTTGCTATGGCACCAAAAAAGTAGAATAGGGGCCCTGTTTAGGATCCCTGTTGGAGATGCTCTAATATATTTCAACACCATTCCTCACATCTGGACTCCGCTAGGCTTATAAATTGACTTGAAGTGGATCTTTTTAAAATTGCATTCACCATGTTGCATATGCAGATTTATTGTCTTTCTTACCATGTTGAGTTTTATGCAATGACTAGTTTAACCTGAAGCTTAAGCTATCGAAAACATGTGGGCAATATACTTCTATACTCCTCACGTCCAGGCTCCAGTGGGCCTGCGCTGATGATTGCAGTGTCAATTGGACTTTGCCAAATATATGACTGGCAATAATAAGTATTTCAGTGGAAGGCGCCTTATGGTGTGCTGCAGGTGCTAAGGAGTTACACAAAATAACTATGGTCCAGACTGTAATCTTTTAGTGTCCATCTCTCCTTTTGTTTCACTGGCACACATGAAATCTCTTTTTGTGTGTTTTTTGGTGTCTTGTGCTATAAATATTGAACCTTTCTTGTTTGTTAATGAAAAGATATGGAGCTCTCATTCATGTTCGAGAAAAAAAATTGATAGTTGGCTTGCAATATCAAGAACTTACACTGCTTCTGTTCTTTCTTGTTTGATAGTTTATTCAATTCTATCTTAAAGTTTTTGCTTATTCTTTCTTACAGGCATGCCCATCCTGGTAGTCCTTATGTATTTGGTCTTGCTGAAGTAGACCATGATGTAGAGTTCCCTGATCCGATGCCTGTTGTTGGTACGTTTTGCTTGTATGTTTATATTCAGTAACTCCAAACTTTCCATTCTGTTTTAGCTGACAATCATCTTGTCACTTTATTCTTCATATAATTTTACTGTACAGGATGTTAGTATGTTACACATTTATTCACTGTGTGTTACTAGAAAGTAAATGACATCATGCATAAAATTGGAGTGGTGAATAGCCTATCAGTCATATTATATGGATTGCTAATACATTTTCTTGGTTAATATGTTGATTTTTAATGAATTTTGGATAGATAACCCTGTATCTATATAGCGATTTCTTATAGTTTCTTATGCTGGTATTGAATATAAATATCTTGTAATATATACATTGCTATAAAATTTCTGTGTTTGTGACCCATCTAGCTCCCTATAACACATTTGCACTATTGTGTTCCTGGAAGGTATATGTGACGTTTAACGGTTTAAGTTTTTAAAGTATGTCAACATTTCTGTGTGTTCGCAACTTTTGAATTCCCAAGTCAAATACTGAATTTTATGAGGCCACTGATGCTGATTTGAGATAGTACATCATGGTGTTCTCATTCATCAGGGATTTCACATTCTGCAAAAGGTTTTTGCTTGATATCTGTGCTAGAGACAATGAAAACTTATTCAGCTGAGGAGGGCTTAACAGAAGAGGCTATTGTTACTAAGCTCCGCATATGTCGTTATCATCATCTATACCTTCACAATTCTTTGAAGAATAATTCTTCAGGTCAGGATTTGTATTCTTGAGCAAATTTTATTTCTGCTATTTGTTTGATCTTCAAACAAGTATTCTGGAATCTGATATCAGAATCTCTAACTTGTGCTGTTGTTATTGTCTGTTTCAATTTCAGAAGAAACCATTGACCCATGTTTCACTAAAATTTTGAGAATTAATAATACATGGAATAACGTTTTTTTTTTCACAGTTGAGCTTTGTTTCAATGTTTCTTGAAACATATATGATGTGTTGCAAACCAGTTATGTGTCAACACCATTTTCTACATGTATTATGGAATTAGTTTATGCTAGAAATATTTTAATATATTTCATTGGTATCTCTTTGCTGCATGATGCAATAAGTTCTGCATATAAGAACAGTATTATAATACATGGAAGTAGAGCTGATATTTTCATTAGCACTATGATATGCATCCACAGATCCAATCAGTATCTCTCATGGTTTTGAACTTTGCTCTTTCTAATATATTTTGTCATTTGTTTGCAGGGACATCACGCTGGGGTGAATTCGGTGAAGGAGGGCTCTTGTGGGGAGAGTGCAGTGGGAAGTCCTTTGAGTGGTTTGATGGTTTACCTATTGAAGAACTTTTATGCAAGGTCTGTGACTTGTATCTTATTATCATTTTAGGAAAACCATAAGGTATGGACCTACAGTAAATACAACCATACAAATTACAAAGGGTCTAAAAGACCCGAGTATCAACATTATTCAAGTTCTACAATACAAGGAAGCAAAGCCTCAAATGGTTTACCTGAAAGAGGTCGGTTGACTAGGATTTTCCAGCTTTTAGTTCGCAGAAATTGGATCCCAAAACCTCTTCCCAAATGGTCCCTAAGGAATTGCAATTGGAATTATTCTCTTCATTGATGATGTGTGGTCTGTGGTCTGATTCATTTTCATGTGTTAGAACGGTTTTACTGAGTTTATGGAGCTTTTAATGTCCCTCTTGCTAGTGTCTATTCTGTATTTTTCATTGAGCTTTATATATTGGTTCTTATAAGTTATAACTCGATTTAATTTGTCAAGGTACGGGAAATATATGGCCTTGATGAGAAAACTGTTTTTCGCAATGTCACCGTCTCATTGGAAGGCAGGCCCCAACCTCTTTATCTTGGAACTGCTACTCAAATTGGTATGCTGCAGGTTTCTTTAATATAGCTGATCTTTTTAAAGAGCCTTCGGAAGTTGATGTATCTTAATATTTCTGTATTTCATGCACAGGAGTCATACCAACTGAGGGAATACCGAGTTTGCTAAAAATGGCACTCCCTTCAAGTTGTGGCGGGCTTCCATCAATGTATGCATTGTGGCTATTTGTTGAATCAATAATCCAGCTCATTAGAAGATCTTTCCATGCTGGTTATTGAGATAATCAGATAACTCATTAAATTTTTGGCCAGGGTTCTGTTCAATTTTTAACCCACCTATATTGAATAAGGAAACTTGATTGGTATACAACTGACCTACCCACTAAATCTAATTCACGACAATTAATAGAGCATCACTATCTGTTTATGCAATCTATTCAGGGATATGGTACAATCTTGTTTGATACCACCGGTGACGAATCCATTTTTTGTGTCACCCTGTTTTGAGGACTCACAGAAATATGGTCTTCTCACTTTAGCAAGTCAATTTAGGTGTTCAAAAGCTTTGTTCTTTTGCTCCTGTAGGCAATAGTTTCCTACAAATACCCATATTTTGTTATCAATTCCACTACCTGTTAGTTGGTCAGGCACCTAAAAAAATTGGGCACTAATTACTTGTTATGAAACCCAGTTTAAACAACTTTCTTACCTCAAACTTTACTACTGAACTTTTTAAAGTAGTGTTAGACATCACTTGAGAATTTCTACAGTGCCCTGCAACTGGTCTTTTGTGCAAACTGTGTCATCGTGCAATGTACTGTGTTATGGCACAAGGGATGGGTTTACATAAGATACTGGCATGGCTTTTTCAATTCAATGGTTATGTGGGCTGGCTTTAGTTCGTGAGATGTGCCTTGTATTATTATGTGCAGGTATATTAGAGATCTTCTTCTTAATCCTCCATCATTTGATGTTGCGGCAGCGGTCCAAGGTACCTCAAAAGTTGTAATTCATTCATGGAAAGCCTGGCTTGAGAGTTGGAACATTAAGTTCATCGTGCAATAAAAAATACATATCTGATTTTTAAAGAACCTCAATTTGTGTGTACAAATTATTAAATATGGTACATGAGTGGTTTCACAAAAAGGGAATACAAAGGAGAAGCACTACATATATCTTTAGCTTGTTTTGATTGCTGAATCTTTGCACTCTCCTCTTTGTAACTACATTGTGTTTATTTGAATATTATGACTTAAAAGTTAAAACAAACGTTCCTGTCTTTGTGCAGCGCTGTGTTAGAAAACCATTTCACATGTGGAACATGCGAGTTATTTTGTTAAACCTAAGTTAATGTTGCATAGGTACTGTGGGATCATCAGGACAATTTGCTTATGGTTGAAGTTTGCCTAATTTCAGGGTCTGAGGCTCTGAGCTTCGGTTTGTGATGTAGTTTTAGATTCTTTTGTTCTGGGTATATCCCAACATTAATTCTTGGATGTTTGAGAAACATCCATGTTGTACTTTTGATGTTTCCCTGCTTTCCAGAAAACTGCTTGTGTTTTGGTATCATGTTTTAAAAACTTTTATTTACTCATTTTGATGGCAATGTTAGCTCTATTGCTAGATTATGACACATTTATAACTCTGTTGCAGAGGCTTGCAGGCTTATGGGGAGCATAACTTGTTCTGTTCCTGAATTTACTTGCATATCAGCAGCAAAGGTTGCTTCTTATATTCCTGGAGAAAATATGCACAATTGTGCCATCAGTTATCCTATGAATTATTTGCCTTTGATACAATTTGATTCTTGAGAACTGAATTTGATATTTTTATGAATTTTGAGTTTTGACCCTAGCAGCTTCATGACCTGATGACCCTCATGCCAGTTAAATATAACAATAAATTGGCCAGCCTTGCATGAAGTGCCTCCTCTGTTTTTACTTATATATATGACCAAAGAGCGACAATCAATTAGCCAGCGTTGCCTCTTATAGAAATTATATCTTTTAGAGCAAAAGTGGACAGCTAGCAGCATTATTTCTTCCTCAGAATCATACATAAAACTTGTCTAACTCACTGTAATTATACCATTCCTCCATTTTATATCGGACTTGCTCTTCTGCTTTTGTTGATTGACATATGGTATTATACACTGACCAAGGTAGCATGTCTGACACTTTGTCTTATATGACACTATTGATTGTGCTCTAATTGCAAGGGCAGCCAAGAGCCAATAGCCCAATACAAAGCAGATTTGCATGGTCAATTGGTCATCCTGTGTTCATATAAAAATGTCTGCATAATATTAGTGCAAAGTGTTTCATGCATTGAATCCACCATCCTATGAGAGATTTGGCATGCATTTAGAGGGAATAACCAAAGTAGTATTGAAGGTCATTTGTGAATTATGTCAAGTCGAATTAAACTAGAAACATACACCGCGTGTTGCTGTGGGAATCGCAGATTAGTGGATGTGTGGCATGTTGACGTGGACATTACAATTGCATGTGCTAGTGGATTTTAATTGCATGTAATATTGCATTGCTGAGGTGGACACGCTGAGGTGGACACCTTGCATGTTGAGATACATAGCTAGTGGGGTTTAGGATTATAAGAGATATAGATATAGATATAGATTTAGAGAAATCATGTGTGCGACTTAGATCACAAGTTACCCAATCACTTTTAAATAGGAGTTACAACAAGCAAGACCATCATAATTACCTCAATGCCACATGGAGCCAAAAGTCACTAGATGGGTGAACATATTTCCTTTTTTTTTTCAATTGATTGTTAACATCCTGTTAACCTTCGGAGCCTGCATCCTATGGTTCTTGTTCTTACTACTTTCCTTCAAATTTTATTTCAATCTGCTGTTAGCTGATGCTTGTCGATGTAGATGCTATCCTGGATTCTAATCCATTTCACTTTGACCCTTTGACATTCATGACAGCAATATTTCATGTAGCAGCTTCCTACTTGTGTTGTACTTTGTTTCATTTATTTAACTAATACTGATTATGTTGATTTTGCAGCTTGTGAAGCTACTTGAGTCTAAAGAGGTCAATCACATTGAATTTTGTAGAATAAAAAATGTCCTTGATGAGATTATGCTCATGAACAGGAATGCTGAGCTTTCTGCAATCCTGAACAAATTGCTGGTACCTGGTTCTGTGGCTACTGGTTTGAAAGTTGAAGCTGATATGCTAGTAAGTGCTATTTGAAACTTTAAAGTTTCTTCTCATAATTTAGATTTTGCATGTAATGCACCACTTTTGTTGCTGTGCTCCTTTGTGTATCTTTTTCTTTGATATACATGTGGTGTACATGGATGATATTTTTTATATCCCTCATTTTATTTTGTATATAGTTGAGTTTCCCTTCTGTTTCATTATTGATCTGGAACGTTTCCTTTTATCCTTCTGCAGATGAACGAATGTAGCATTATTTCACAACGAATAGGTGAAGTGATTTCTTTAGGGGTTGAAAGTGATCAGGCCATAACCTCATTGGAATATATTCCAAAGGAGTTCTTCAATGATATGGAGTCATCTTGGAAGGGGCGTGTGAAAAGAATCCATGCTGAAGAAGAGTTTGCAAATGTTGATAGAGCTGCTGAGGCATTATCAATTGCGGTGGGTTTTGACTTTTGAGCAATCCTTCTTCATTTAAAATTTTCCTGCTCTTGTCTTCTTACATAGAATTAAATATATTCACTATCCCTTGATGCCATCTATATATTGAAGTTATTGAATAGTCTACAACCACTGCCATGGTTTCCAGTGTGGGATATGATGCTGCAATATTAGCAGGATGCGGCATGATTTTTGTATTCGCATTTCCTTGGGCCAATCAATTGCTTGGCAGTATGCTAATGCATATTGTGGTTTTAGGTCATTGAAGATTTTATGCCAATTATTTCAAGGGTGAAATCTGTAGTGTCCTCAAATGGAGGTTCGAAAGGAGAAATCTGTTATGCAAAAGAACATGAAGCTGTTTGGTTTAAAGGAAAGCGATTCACACCAACTGTATGGGCTAACACACCTGGTGAGCAGCAAATAAAACAACTGAAGCCTGCAATTGATTCGAAAGGCAGAAAGGTTGGGGAGGAATGGTTTACAACAAGCAAAGTTGAGAATGCTTTAGCCAGGTACTGCCTCACATTATAACTGCTAGAATCTTACAACCTGACTTAACAAACACTTCAGCGATCTTGCACCAATTCAATTTGGTTGAACATTGCATAGTTGGGTGGCTATATGAAACCTTGCCGTGGTCACAGGAAAATGCCACTCCACATTATTAAAATATGTATAATTCTCATGAAAATGTTACATTCATTAGTTGATTTTATATAGCCTTATATTATCGTGTGTATGTTCTACTTATTTAAAAAATGTGAATAACCGTACTGTAGTATGTTGATTAGTACACAGTAGAAGCATCCTACATTAAGCTTACTTTCATACATTTTAGGACAAATAATTAATTACACCGATGTTTGTGTGTTCAGGTACCATGAAGCTTGTGATAATGCAAGAAATAAAGTTGTTGAGCTGTTGAGAGGGCTTTCAAGTGAATTGCAGGACAAAATTAACATACTTGTCTTTTGCTCAACACTGCTCATCATTGCAAAAGCACTTTTTGGTCATGTTAGGTGATTCTTTTTGTCCTTGCTTTTAGTCATAGTTCGTTATTTATTGTGGGCTTACTTGGGATATACATCTGACCCAATGATCATCAAATTAATCATTTTCATGATGATTAAATGACTGGTGGTTTCGCACAAAAGCCTGGTTTTGGTATCAGTAATGAGCCGTCTGCCTAGTTGATCACCAAAATGAGCTTTCTTGTGAAACTTGTTGAATTTCTTGTTATGCTGCAATATGAAACCTGACATTGGGGTGTATCTATGTTCTATTTAGTTTAAATATTTGCCAGCGGCTCAGAGCCTATTGGGGATTTTTTTTTGTTTGGTATTTGGCAAGGCAGAACATTTTTGGTTTTGCAACTGATTATATTGTTGCCCGCCAATTTGTCTTTGCACACTGGTCTTATTCATGCTTTTTTTTTTCTTTTGTATCTTGAGCAGTGAGGCTCGGAGAAGAGGCTGGATGCTTCCTACTATATTTCCCTTGTCAAAGGTTATGTTTTGAACCATATTTCTGAACTTTTGAGTTCACTTTCCCCTCCCTCTGTCCATCCATCCATCCATGGAAGTAGTCAATGAGTTACTGTGTCTGCTATCCTAGATGCCAAATTTTACTTCATGTCATGTTTCTTTATGGATTTGTAAGTAACCATGTGTCATTTTTATTCATGCATATGCTAGTCCAATTACAACAGGTTTCAACTTTGTATGATGATATTATATATTTGTATTTGTTTTAACCATATACTCCATCCATCCAAGATTGATCAACGCATAACATGCTCTAGCCCCCAATGAGTAGTAATTCTTTTAGGTCGTGGTCAATTTTCTTTGTAATCATTACAGGCGAGTATGTAATCCATAAGCTGGGGGTTAGTGTGTGTTGTACTCAAGGTTCCTTACTCCTTTTTCCTCTAATAATATGATATAATGATACACAACTCTTCTGTGCGTTCGAGAAAAAAAAAATGAACATATGCGCACTGAGACCATGGATAGGTGATGCCTGTAACGCATTTTGCTCCCTGCGCAAAACCGTCTCCCTGCAACTTTTGTTGCCCCTGTGCATCACATTAACTCCATATCCATAGGAACTGATGAAGCAACAAAACCCAATACAAACCATGTGGCCGAACTGTTATATGCTGATCAGAGTTGGCGACAAAAACCCGAGACAATTCCATATTTTGCTTATGCGTTGATCATTGTTGGATGGAGGGACAACTGTTATCTGAAGTTTTGGATCTTACATAGACATGACAACTGCTTCTTATAAATTGAAAACTTTGTAATTCATGCTCTCTTAAGTTCATTAGGATGTTGAAACTTCTCAAATTTGACTGGCCATTATGCGGACCTTACCATTTCTTATGTCAGGATAGTTCGTATGCATAATCCGCCAATTCTATTTTAATCGAAACTCCTTGTACTCAATCCATTCCAAATTATAAGTCGTTTGACTTTTTTAATATCAAGTTTGACCACTCGTCTTATTCAAAGTTTTGTACAAAATATCACTTTTTTTTGTTGTGTATTAGTTTATTAATAAAAGTTCTTCAAGAATGACTTAAATTTGACTATATTTGCACAAATTTTTTGAATAAGACGAGTGGTCAAACTTGGGGTAAAAAAAGTCAAACGACTTACAATTTGAAATGGAGGGAGTACTTTTTAATAACTCGTCGCCTTTGGATTTTTTATGAGATGATCACTGTTGTATCTTGTATTGCTTCTGCACTAGTTTAACTAGGTTTTCTTATCGACCATGAGTCAGTCTAGTGGCTAGTAAGTTTTCCTTCAGTGTGCTATAGGAGGAGTTGCAATTTTTTGTTGGCCTGGCAATAAATTGTTAACTACAAATTATTGTACTTATTTTTGGTTAAGAAGAATTGACATAGTCTTGTACTTTTGTTCGACCAGCCATGTTTAGAAGATGCCAGGCTTGAGCTGTGCCATTTATACTTATACATTTTCCAGATGACACATTCCTTGCTTACAAAATTTTCTGCTTACAACCTTGATTTTACTTGTGTATAGGACTGTGTTGCAGAGGAAAGTTCAAATGCAATGGATTTAGTAGGACTCTTTCCTTACTGGCTTGATGTTAATCAAGGAAATGCAATATTGAATGATGTCCACATGCACTCTTTATTTGTTCTTACTGGTCCAAATGGTGGTGGTAAATCTAGTATGTTGCGATCAGTCTGTGCAGCTGCGCTGCTTGGAATATGTGGCCTGATGGTACCTTCAACTTCAGCTGTAATCCCGCATTTTGATTCCATTATGCTGCATATGAAAGCCTACGATAGCCCAGCCGATGGGAAAAGTTCATTTCAGGTTCTGATTTTGTATACTTTTACATTTCTTCTGTCCAATTTGTGCCATTGATATGTTATATTTTCAAATGGATGTCGATGCTGTTCACATTGCAACACCTTATTTATTTCCATGAATGGAATTTGAACTGCTGAAATATTTTAATGTTTTTCTCAACAACTCAGGAGAGCTGCGTGTCATTTCATTAAGAGAAATAAAATACAAAGGGAGGGCCAAACACCAACCCCTCTGAAACACACACCAGGGTTTTAGGTGAACAAATGTGCCCCTTTACAAACAAAAAATGACCAGGAAAATCCTAAGACCAGGATTTTTTTTGTTAATTTATGGTGTTGCTGTTGTAAACTAATTAGGTTGGTTATTTTTTGGTGCTTTATAGTTGTCCAACCTTATTATCTTTTCCACCAATTGGGTACACTCATTCTCCAACACATTTGTTAACTATTTCATGTTTTTTTTGAACTTTAACTAAGCTTACCTCTGTTCTTATATTTTGACTTGGATGAAATAAGCCATTATGTCGTATTAACCATCTGTCTCCCACTTTACATATGATAGATTATTTGTTTCTTGATTCTTGATCATTGTTTTTTATTTGTGGCTTCTACTGTTCTAACATAAACTATGGAGTAAATATTTTGTTTTGATTTCCTGTTATTTGCAGATTGAAATGTCGGAGATACGTGCTTTAGTCAGCCGAGCTACTGCTAGGAGTCTTGTCCTGATTGATGAAATATGTAGGGGCACAGAAACTGCAAAAGGAACCTGTATTGCTGGTAGCATCATCGAAAGGCTGGATAATGTTGGCTGCCTAGGCATCATATCAACTCACCTGCATGGGATTTTTGACTTGCCTCTCTCACTCAGCACTACTGATTTCAAAGCTATGGGAACTGAAGTGGTCGACGGGTGCATTCATCCAACATGGAAACTGATGGATGGCATCTGTAGAGAAAGCCTTGCTTTTCAAACAGCCAGGAGGGAAGGCATGCCTGAGTTCATAATCAGAAGGGCTGAGGAGCTATATTTGACTATGAGTACAAATAACAAGCAGACCGCATCAATGGTCCACAATGAGCCTCGTAATGACAGCCCCAGTGTAAATGGCTTGGTTGAGAAGCCTGAATATCTGAAATACAGACTAGAAATTCTGCCTGGTACCTTTGAGCCGTTGCGGAGGGAAGTTGAGAGTGTTGTTACTATGATATGCAAGAAAAAACTGTTGGATCTTTACAATAAAAGTAGCATCCCAGAACTGGTTGAGGTGGTCTGTGTTGCTGTAGGTGCTAGAGAGCAACCACCACCTTCCACTGTTGGCAGGTCTAGCATCTATGTGATTATCAGAAGCGACAACAAGCTTTATGTTGGACAGGTAAATTCTTAATCATATTTTCTGCATTATCCAGTATCTCAGATGTCACTGTGGTGCCATAAAATGTTGACATTGACAGAGACCCTTTTCTGCCTGCAGACGGATGATCTTCTGGGGCGCCTTCACGCCCACAGATCGAAGGAAGGCATGCAGGATGCTACGATATTATACATCTTGGTTCCTGGCAAGAGCGTTGCCTGCCAGCTGGAAACCCTTCTCATAAATCAGCTTCCTTCGAGGGGCTTCAAGCTCATCAACAAGGCAGACGGAAAGCATAGGAACTTCGGTATATCTCGAATCTCTGGAGAGGCAATCGCCACCCAGCTAAACTAATCAGCTAAAGATCTAATTTAGTTAGTCTTGACGCTAGTGAGTCTCATTTTGCATCCTTCATCTCTTTTGCTTTTGGCTACTCAATAGGAGGCAGGAACTAACTGACACCATATGCCGCCCCAATTTTGTGAGATGAATTATCAGTGGTGCTAGCCTTGTGCATAGTAGGGGCCTAGGGGGCGATCTTCCCTTGTCTAAGCATGTAGTACGGTGCAAATGATTAGCAATGCAATGACACTATTTCTGCAACAGACCTTGTGTGCTAGTTGATTCGTTTGTTCAATCAGTGCTTTTGCTCCCACTGACGTGATAGCCTCCTGATCACTTCACGTATTGGTAGCTGGGCGCTCCTTTCTAGGTCAAAACAAAACATTGGCGTGGATTAGATTCCAGGGCACACTTGCTTTGGGAGCTCTATGAAAATGGGGACGGGTGCTCCCTACATGTTCAGTGTCACTCCGAATATTTTACGAGAAAAGCTGCTTCTTTTAGCTTGAATTGCCCCAATTTTGTGAGATGGATTGATGGTGGTGCTAGCCTTGTGCATAGTAGGGGCATCTTTCTATTGTCTAAGGATGTAGTGCAATGCAAATGATTAGCAATGCAATGACACTATTTGAGCAACAGACCTTGTGTAGTTGATTCGTTTGTTCAATCAGTGCTTTTGCTCCCAGTGACGTGATAGCGTGATCACTTCACGAGTTCACGTAGTACGGGCGCTCCTTTCTAGGTCAAAAACAAAACATTGGCATGGATTAGATTCCAGGGCATGCTTCCGGAGCTCTTCAAAATTGGGGGCGGGTGCTCCCTACATGTTTTCATTGTCATTCCGAATATTTTATGAGAAAGCTGCGTCTTTTTGCTTGAATGTCCTTTGCTCATGATTCTCAATTCGCATCATTACATTCCATGGAGACAGAACTACTTGTAGTATCATAAATCCCTGTGGCATGAGCGGGATATCCCAACTCTGGAACCCCTAGTGGGCTAGTGGCTACTGCCGCCCCCACATAGTATCGCTCAACATATGTGAAAGGTGAAGGGCGACGCCGATGCTGCTATCAGCTGCCGTTTGAGGTGCCCATCGCATCAATGCCCGTTTGGATTTTTGGTTGGTTGCTCCCCGATTGCTACTGTGGTATCCAGCCGAGTACGGTACGCACGTACGTACCTCTCGGCTTTGTGCGCGCCGAGTACCCGACAACGTCGGCCTCGTTAGGTCGGCATCCGATGCGGCTGACGCCAACTAGCGACGGATTCACGTCGTCGTATAAAGTCATAACATGCACGGGGGCGGGGCATGGGAATGAGCGCGATGCCGTCCGGCGCCCCCGGCGAGTGGCGGTTTGTCACGACGGCGACGGGCCGGAGCCGTCGTACGCACTAATCTTTGTATGGAACCGTACGTGCGCCGCGCATCGTTGCCCCCAGTTACTCGTCGTGCATGCCCGGCTGGCTTGGCTGGGATCACGCGGCGAGTGCAACGCTTCAACCCAATCTCGCAACCTCCGGGGCACGGCCGGGCCGGTACCGTGCTACGCTGCTAGCTGCTGCCTGCCTGCCGGTCACTGACTGGTCACTGCTCGGCTGTATTTGGAGCGCCGGAAGCGGGAGCATCATGTTCCAGTTCCTACCAGCAGCTGGATCAGCGATTCAGCACGGGGGCAGCGCGTCCTTGGGGGCGGGGTCTGGAGCCTGGACTGGACCCTACCGTCTACCGTTGCGTACTTGCGTGTTGGCAGATGCCAGATGGGATCAAGGGAAGGGCATACCGTACGTCTAAGATGGCATGCTGACGAATCTCCGGTGCATCGTGCACCCATGAGTCCATCACCCATGCATTCCGCCTGCCTGCCGGGTGGCGGCGGAACGGGCCTTCTTGATTCGGCAAGTCTAGCGCCTGGACGTCCGGCTCTAATCCTGCGTCCGGACGTGACCGGACGCGACTTCTGTTTGCCCGCACCCACTTCAATCGCGAGCGTACGCTTTTCAATAAAAAAACCCGCACCGCACGCAACCACGCCCATCGACCATCCCTTGTCGCCCTGGCTCGC
>Ga0182004_10001538_pt1 | contig 17029 bp, 12 predicted proteins | sample Sormic07211540_1_FD_120479 | JGI IMG/M metagenome (GOLD analysis project Ga0182004, IMG submission 120479) | Endophyte microbial communities from Sorghum bicolor roots, Mead, Nebraska, USA - 072115-40_1 MetaG | ecosystem: Host-associated > Plants > Roots > Unclassified | place: USA: Nebraska...
CAGGTCGGTGGTTAGTGGCACGCACCAGAGAGGGCGATGGGCAGGATGGCACGAAGAGTTGGTGCCGCCGCTACTGAACCCTAAACCCTGCGCGGCGGGAGGGACGAGGCGGCGGCGGACCTGACCCAGCGGTGACACGGTCGGGAGAGAGACAATCGATGGAGTTGGTAGTAGCGGACCACACAGGCGCGCGCGTGGCCACATACCCAACCAAACTGGTCAAAGATCTTTTCAGTCCGTTGACTTAGTTCCCTCCTCCTACCTCTCTACCCATGGCGGAGATGATTGCCGTATCCCTCTCGGCGAAGGCGGCCGCGTCCTTGTCCGAGCCGGCAGCCGTGGAGCTGTCCTCCCTCTTCGCCATTCGCTCCGGGGTCGCCGCCGCCGTGCGCGAGCTCGAGCTCCTCCGTGCCTTCCTCCGCTTCGCCGATTCTCGCTGCGGCACCGATGATCTCGCCGTCGCCTGGATCAATCAGGTTCGCAACGCTGCCTTTGAGCTCGAGGACGTCGTGGACGAGTACTCCTACCTATCCGGCCGAGGCTTCATCCGCAGCTGCGCCAATTTAGGCGCCTGGTTCGCGCTCTCTAGGCGACTGCGGAAGGCGCGGGACAGACTCCGCGAACTGTCGGGCGCCAAGGCGCAATACGGCATCTTGCCGGCGATTTCCTCCGCGGGCGCGGAGAGATCGTCTGCAGTTGGCGGCAGCGCCACCTTCATCAGCCGGAAGGTAGCAGATACGGCGCATTTTCTCGGGAAAGAGGATATAGTTGGCTTTGCGGCGCAGAGGAGCTTACTGATGGAATGGCTGACCGAGGACATGGAGCCCCGGCGGACGCTGGTCGCCGTCTGGGGGATGGGTGGTGTTGGCAAGACCACTCTAGTGACCAACGTCTTCAGGGAAGTCGCCGCTAGCTTCCACTTCGATTGCGCCGCATGGGTGTCCGTCTCCAAGAACTTCACGAGGGAAGACCTCTTGAAGAGAGTCTTGAAAGAACTTCAGCGGGACGTTAGCGCCGGCGTCCCAAAGGACGTCGAAGAGACGAGTTACCGATCCCTGGTGGAGGTTTTGCAAGGCATTCTGTCCAAGAAAAGGTACCTGGTGTTACTGGATGACGTCTGGGACGCGGCTGCATGGTACGAGATCCGCAGTGCATTTGTTGACGATGGAACTCGGAGCCGGATAATCATCACTACACGCAGTCAAGACGTGGCTAATCTGGCAAAATCCACCAGGACCATCCTGCTGAAGCCGCTTCCTGAGAAGGAAGCGTGGTGCTTATTTTGTAATACAACATTCAGGGAGGATGCTGATCGAGAGTGCCCTCAGCATTTGGAGCACTGGGCTTTGAGGATACTGAACAAATGTAGCGGTCTACCATTGGCGATTGTGTCAGTTGGCAATGTCCTTGCTTTGAAGGAGAAAAGTGAGTTTGCTTGGAAGAGTGTCCATGACAGTCTTGTGTGGGATGAAAGCACTGATCATGGAATTGGGCAAGTGTCAAGCATACTGAATCTGAGTATTGATGATCTACCATACCATCTGAAGAGATGTTTTCTTTATTGTAGTATATACCCAGAGGATTTCTTTGTCAAAAGGAAGATTCTGATAAGGAAGTGGATTGCTGAAGGCTTTGTTGAGGAAAAAAACCATGCCACAATGGAGGATGTCGCTGATGATTACCTGAACCAGCTAGTGCAACGAAGCCTGCTGCAGGTTGTGATGAAAAATGAGTTTGGACGTGCCAAGCGGTTCCAAATACATGATTTGATCAGAGAGTTGATTCTTAGTAGGTCGGCAAAAGAGGGACACTTCGTATTCTCAAAGTGCACAGCAACATTTGAGTCAAACAGTAATTTTCGTCATCTCATAATTGATCGATGCAGAAGTAGTGACATTCCAGCCCCAAAGATGGCATCACTTCGGTCCCTCCATGGATTCAAAACAGATTTGGATGCTTCTCTGCTGTCTAGCTTCAGATTACTAACTGTTCTAGACTTATGGTACGTTCCAATAAATAAACTGCCTAGTGCAGTGACCAATCTCTTCAATCTGTGCTATCTTGGCATCCGTTCCACTCTAATCAAAGAGCTACCACATGAATTGGGACGACTACATAAGTTGCAAACTTTAGATGCCAAGTGGTCCATGGTCCAGAGGTTGCCAAGCAACATAACAAAACTCAAAAGTCTGCGCCACCTGATATTGTTTAGACGCTACGCTGCAGATTTTAGGTTTCTGTATCCTGGTAAAGCAGTTGTTCTTCCAGATGGGATGAGAAATCTGACCTGTCTGCAGACTCTGAAATACATCGAAGCTAATGAGGAGACAGTCAGATCCTTAGGAAGCTTGAAACAGATGAGGAGCTTGGAACTATGTGGTGTGCACGAGGGTAATCTTATCCATTTGCCATCATCCATCTCTAAAATGAGTTACCTTCAATGCCTGGGAATTGTAAGTCGGGATGCTGATGTACAATTGGACCTCGAGTCCTTTTCACCACCACCAGTGAAGCTAAAAAAATTCACCCTAGCAGGGAGGTTAGTAGGGAATAAGCTACCTTCATGGTTTCGTCACCTTAGTGGCCTGATGCAGCTTAAGTTGCATTCTTCTAAACTTAAGGAAGATTCAATTGGATTGCTGTCAGCACTTCCTAGGTTGTTTGATCTTAGCCTCATGGATGCATATGAAGAGAAGAGCTTGGTCTTTGCAGCGGGTGTTTTTCCTGTACTACGAAAACTAAGGTTAGGTGACTTAGCTAACCTTTCTCACCTAGAGTTTCAACAGGGAAGCCTTGTAAATCTAGATAAATTGATGCTTAGACAATGTTTTGAGCTAACTAAAATACCCCAAGGCATTGAGAACCTTGTGCATCTCCAGAACCTGGAGCTTTGTGATATGCCAATTGAGCTTACAGATAAGATACAGAAGGGGCAAGGATCTGAGGGAAAACATCAAGATGCTTTGCACACGACTATTGTCAAAGTCCTCCGTACGCATAATGGGTTGTTGTTGGAGAAAAAAGTTCACATTAACTTGTGCGCTTTACAAAAATAGAACATTCAAAGATCAACCATTTGAAATCTCCTGGATCTGAATTCAGCAAGAACCGTGGCTGAAGCCTGTGGATCAGTTCAAATTCTTGCATATATATGGCATGACAACTGCTATAGTCAATCATCTATGGCATCAAAGAACCAAGCAATATGGCAGACATATTAGACTGATATGCCTAGAACAGATCTCTTCAGCTTTTAACTAGCGTGTTTTGTTCCTGATAAACACATTGAAAGGAGTCCTCTGATCATGCATATTTGTCTGTTTCTATATATTTGTGTCCTGCTCTGATCATGCATTCGAGTGCAATAGTGCACACTGTATAGTCTTTTTTGTAAACACTAGTTAATTTATATCTGTTTTTGAAGCAATGGCCTATCGCCTGTGGTTCATATACTCATGCTGTTCCTTTTCTAGGAGAAAGCCCTATGAAATCTTGGTGCGGATATTTATGCGTCACTAATCGTGGGGCATATCTGATAGCTAGGCATGAGCATGGTACAGTAAAATAATGAAACACTTTTAACTTTCTCTTTGCATGCCGAACACAGCAGGTGCAGAGTGCAGGACCAAGATCCTTTTTTCCCCCTTCAACCATATATGTAATGAAATGAAACTTTTTGCCTGCTGCTAGTGTGGTCATTGTCAAAATGACAGAATTAAAAGGTGTGAATTAACTAAGCAAAATTTGAAGGATTCAGATGGATTGCCATTGACAGCCGTTTTGGCTCAATCAGGCCGTCCAAAGTGCTATCCGGCACCGTGTCATGCTCTTTGGCCCTGTTGGGTTCTCTGTCTCGCACCGTTTCCTTGCTTGCCTCGCACCGTCCCTCACGGGATGGGGCGATGCTTGGCGGGGATGATTGAGGCGAACTCAATCAATACAAATGTTTGTAGTATGGGTCATGAGCACCATCACCTCTACTATTTTACTGAAGCGACTAAGCAACCTCAACTCTTCTATTTTGGTGAAGGCCACTGAACACGTGTTCCACGGATTCTACTCTTCTATTTTATTGTAGAGTAGAGAGCTTAATGGAGCAGTCCAATAGACGCCCTAAGTGTAGTAAGTACTCGTTCTTTTTCGTATTAGGATTCTTTTTATATATAAAAAAGAGTTATCTGCTTCGATCATCATCAGCTTCTTCAATTGCTACAGAATCAATATCATACTAAAAGGACCTATGAATGGATTTGTCTTTTTCTTTGTCAAGACTTACGAAGTTTAACTTTACAAATCCTAATAGGACCTATATTTTGAAACAGAAACAGTAAATCCCTATAACTTAGTAAAAATATGTATTGGATCCTGAAAAACACTAGAACATTTCTCATCTTCCAAATGGGACTTTAGATTATGATCCAGTCCAAACACAAAAAGCACACAAAAAATCAATCAGCCACGGAACTGCCAGTCTGCCATTATAAACATAAATACTTCTATGGTACTTACAACATGTGCTGGCTAAGGCCCCTAAATAAGGATTGGCACACAGGGGGCTTCAGACTTTCAGTATTATCCCTATCACGAATCACGATCCACAGCCTGGTGCCTCTTTCGGACAGGCCAGTTCCGCAGTGCCACAACTCACGTCTATAGTGCGTACAGTATCACTCGAACACAAGATACTTAGGATGAAGTCACAACTCACAAGTCATAACAGGCAAAGAATTAGAAAGCATGCCATTTCTGTCGAGAGCTATGTGTGTATGTAACAAACTCAGTCGCAAAGAATCAATACAATCAGCAGCATTCATCTACACTCCCGCAATCCTGAATCACCCGGAGAAGCAGTCAGTGGACATCAACTGCAGCAGTCAAAGTTATCCTTGCTATGTGGACCCCAAAGGCTTGAATAATTCAGAGAAGATCTTTGGCTAGCTTTGGTGGCACGTCTATAGAATGGGCATCAGTAGTTGATGGCAGAAGGTGTTGGTCCAACTCTTCCAGATCACTGTCTCCAATAATCGATGAAGATACCGAATCCATATCATCATCTAGGAAAGTGAGAAAATAAAGGGCAGCAAAAATGTGAACAAAGTAGAAGATAACTAGCAAATGAACAAGATGACAGCATATATAAACTATCTACTACTGTTTGCAAATCTCAGTTAGAATCTGGAGTGTCTTATAGAAGGTTACACGATATTGAGCTGAAGAAAATCAATAATCTGTTGTATTCATAACTCAAACCTATCTAACTTGCTAGCTAGACATTATCATTAATTACCTCTTTTTTACTAGGTATATTATGAGTCATGCATAACATAACCATCAAGCAAATCAGAATAATGTTCCATGAAGACCAAAGTATGCCAGGTCAAAAGGAGAGAGAAAAAGTTTGATCTCCTGGTGGTTATTTTGAATATGACCAAAAGGCTACCAGATTACTTACTAGTAAAATATTCAGGATGGTCAAATGTTACACCAAGGAATACCAGTCAAATGGAGGTTCCATATGTTGATCAGTTGATGTATATAGGACAATTAAAAATGTAAAGTTTAACAAGGTCTAGGCATAGGTAGCAGCTCATTAAGAAAACTCAGGTCAACTGCACAAATCCGTATAAGAACTTTCGGGCACAAAACTCACCAGAAAATGCAGGATGAGTAGGGACGTGTCTAACTGTGGAAACTTGGATGCCTTCTGGTAGGAGACAGTTGAAAAATGAACCTAAATATTGGGGGGAAAACAATCAGACACATAAAGTCTGAAGTGCATCAAGACAAAGACATATTAAACTAGTGATACCAACCCACTCTTGCTAGCCGATTCACCCACCCAGGTATTGATTTCCTGGTCAAGTTCTTACAGACATCATCTGTAAAATGGTTGCAATTCTTTGAAATCAAATGATATGTGTTGCCATTGTACTTTCCTGCAAGATTTTCAATGAACGAGCGGAACTCTGCTCTAGACATGTCAGTTGTGCCCATCCACACAGATCTTCTGTAGATGAAACCAGGACAGCTTTTCGGTTCCACCTCAAATACCCCACTTGTTGGAAACTCATGTGCTCCGAATCCATACTCCATACCATGAACTGTTTATTTGAGTAAAACATACACCAGTGTTTGAGTTTAAGCTCATAAAAATCAGTTAGCTAGCACAATGCAAGCTACCAAATGCAAGCCAAGAGGTAATGACAAGTGCTAGTGGTACAACTTTTCTTTTTTGACCGGGAACTAATGGTACAACCTTAAAAGGTAATGACAACAGCTGGTATAACTTTTTTTTGACTGGGAACTAATGGTACAACCTTACAGATAAATAGTGTAAAGTACAGCACTACAAACAAGTGTACCACAGAAAAGTGAAGGACAGATTCTCCAGTTTTAGAACATCAAATAAGCTACACACCTCTACCAACCCCTGCGAACTATTATTCCAGCCATTGACAATGCATAACATGATACACCTATTTTAGAGACAATATTCACCCTTACTACTCGAAACTTGTTAAGTGTCTCCATCCCTATGCCACAGTTCACTTGGCATATTTGAGCACATTACTGCCTTTGAAGCTTAAACAAGACAACAACAACAGCTGCGTAACCATCTACCTGTCAGAAACAGGAATGTAAAAATTGACCCCCGATTTAGCAGTTTTCCTCCGAGCCCAGAACATACTAATCGAATTCCTTTTCTTGCTTACGAACAGCAGCAGAAGCTCGTAACATCCTGGAAATTCAAAACAAACCTATCGCGATATTCCGCCCCCTTCTCTTCAACTACAAACAATCGCTTTCCCCTCTTCAATCATAGACTACGACGGCCCCTCCAAACAGGTATTGTACGAACACGAGAATATATGTACAACTTCAACAGTACACAGTCAACGAAATCCAATTCCGGCAATCCGAGGCAACACGAAGTGGAAACATAAGCACCTTCGATTCCGGAGTGGAAGATGCCGAGGCCGAACCAGTAGAGGTAGTTGTTCATGGGCGTCAGGTCGTACACGTTGAGCACCACGGGCGCCCCACCGCCGGCGCCGTTCTGCGCCTCCATGCCCACCGCGAAGCCGGGTGGCGCTACAGATCTCGCGACTTGCGTGGCATTAGCTTCCCGATTAGGGCCCTGGTCGAGCTGAATCGAAGGAGAGCGAGGCGAGGGATCGTTTTGCTCCGCCGCTCCGATTTGATTTGGTTCGAAGCGAGGAAGGGAAAGAGCTCAACTAACCGGGGAACGAGAGCAACTAGCATGATATTTTTCCGTCACGCGCTGGCGCTGGCGTTGCGACCTGTTCAAGCCACTGTCGTGTGGGGCCAGCCAAGCGTGGGGCCGATAGTCCAGTGATATTACGAGCTTGAACAGGTGTCCAGTGATATAGACCAATCGCTATAATCCATTGGTGAGGGGGCTTGGAGGTTTCAATTAGACATTATAGCGATGGGTTTAAAAGCAGGACTGCTATCTCAAAAAAAAAAAAGCGGGGCTGCTGATTGATTTTTAGTGGGGCGCCACAATCGTGTACCGCGACGGCCTTGGACTGGTGTACTGACGTGCGGGCCTGCGAGGGAAAACGAAATGACGACGACATTTTTTTTTGACTTTCCACGCCAGCGTCAGTTTGGGAATTTTGGGCTACTAACTAATTTGGAATGATGAAATACAAAATACAAAATGCTAACTAATTTCTCTACCCCTAAAAAACCAATACAGGGGACGTCAACACCACTCCAAGGTACCTCTTCAACGTGTCTGCAGTCCACTCCCGAAGCCACCTCCCGCTCTCCCAAACACCGTCGAATCAAGACCACAAGACTATCCGTTGACGTGTACATACTGCCTGGCGTATAATATGTCTAGGTAGGCAGAGAGGCATGGCAAGGTCACATGCAGATGCAAGCTCGCCGCCGTAGTGTCACGTCGGTACTCGGCACAAGCTAGCTCGTGCGAGAGGAGAGATCAGGGCCAGCGGGCCAGGGATTGGTGCTGCAAGCAATAGCAAAGGTAAGGCCGTGTTTAGTTCCGCAAGGAAAATATTCTGCGACACTGTAGCACTTTCGTTTGTTTGTGATAATTATTATCCAACTATGGACTAATTAGACTCAAAAGATTCGTCTCGTAAATTCTGACCAACTGTGGAATTAGTTTTTATTTTCATCTATATTTAATACTCTATGCATACGTCTAAAGATTTGATGTGACGGAGAATCTTAAAAAATTTTGGATTTTGAGATGCAAGTAAACAAGGCCTAGCCCAACGTCGCGTTGTGCCGCCTGTTCCCTATGGTAATGGATGCACGAGATCGATGATGGAGCGCGTGCGTACCGGCCGGCCGGAAAAGACGTGTCCCGCGTACCACTGTATAGTATACACCAGCGTCTAGGCCGATCAATCTGGGCAGAGGCAAAAGCAGGGCAAGGCATGCGTTCGCTTCCTCAGCGTCTAGGTCTAGCAGTAGAGGAAGCTAGAGGCATGGGGGACGGCGCGACTCGGCACACTGATCCCCCAACAGGCCAACACACATGATCGATCGGTCCAGACTCAGGATCCGCCGGCGACTGGCCTCATGTGCGGTGCAACAACGGACCGCCTCTGCTGTCGCTGGCTCAGATCCTATATTCAGGAGAGCTCCTAATAGGCTCGATATAGCAAATGATGCTTGATTTGAATGGATGGATACACATCAGCCGCAAGCTAGCATCTGAAGGTCTCCTGCTTTCTCCTACCTGGCCTTGCAGGCAAGAAAGCTGTAGCAAATTGCAGGAGTACATATGCGCTGAGCTCAAATGCCTCTGTTCTATATCACCACATGATCTGTCTGAGCTGTCCACTCAAGGGCATGCAAGTGACCAAATAACAGACACTATTTAATTCAGGGATTCAGACAATCAAACAATATTAGCATAGCATTTAGTAGTACGTACCAATATAGAAGGCATTCAGGCAAGAAGAAATATTTGTAGACTAGCGGTATAGAGGATGCAAGCTAATACAGCAGCTGAGCAAGAGAGAGCAGATCCAATCACTCAAGTGCTTACCTGCATACGCAGCTGCTTGGCCGGATGGGAGCAGGCCCCAGCCACCCACGTCGGGAGAGGACCTAGGTTGCTTCTGCTGTGAATGCCTTGTTTAGTTGGCAAAAATTTTGGATTTTGGGTACTGTAGCACTTTCGTTTGTTTGTGACAAATATTATACAATCATAGACTAATTAGGGTCAAAAGGTTCATCTCACGATTTACAGGTAATTAGTTTTTACTTTCGTCTAAATTTAATACTCCATGCATGTGCCGCAAGATTCGATGTGACGATGAATCTTGAAATTTTTTGAGAACTAAACAAGGCGGCAAATTTTACTTTGACTGTGTTGATGGACATAACAGCTACCTTCAACTGCTCTGTAAATCCAAACCTATCTTTAACGAGGGTAGCCATATGCTTGTCCTGTTAACAAAAAAGAATGGAACATGATGATGCAGATTATGGATTCTTAATAGAAATAGTTTCTAGACTTCAACTGCTAAAGGTCCCAAAATAAGAAGAAAATAACAACTACTTTCTCCAGTCCAAAAAGACATCACATGTGGAATATCAGTGGAGCCACAAATACACCTCAAGTTCACCTTCGACTTATGCTCATGTTTGAATCTATAATGAGTGTTTACAGAAACCAGAAAACTAATATTAGTAAGACAACTTTCTTCATATCTCGTGCAAGTAACTGAATCAGTATCAACAGATCATTCACAACTCAATCTCAGGTCAGTCTATATAAAAGTCTCGAGGACTTGCATAATCTCAAGGTCCCGAATGACAATTAATAGAATGAAAAACTACTTGCCATGAACAATGGAATCACTAGAATACTGAGGCAATAGCCATTCCCACGGAGCTACTACGAATTATATGTACTTGGCATCTTTGTCCAACTCTCAGAAATCCAAGACTCTAAACTGGGAGCATAAAACAAAGACGATGCACATCCACTACTCCATTTTCACTTATGATATCAAGAGGAATAGAGTTAGTGGCGGTAAATCGCTAAGCAACACACGCAGTTGACTAAACCTCTAATTTCCTTAGCAGCAACACAAGCTGAAATTCCGTGGTTTGATAGCCGCATAATAAAAGAAAAAAAAGAGGTTTAGCAAGTTCGTACAGCCGTAGATGGCAATGGGGAACTCGCAGCTATTGACACATCAGTGATAGTATCGCATCACCCACTTCCTTCACCCAAACACAACACACAACCTAGCTACGGAACAACACACAAAGCAAATGTAACGAACCTTCTCGACGATGGAGATGGTAACTCGAGCACGACATCCCCAGTGCGGCGGGCATGGCTGGTGCAACACGGTGAGTCACCAGGGTGGGCCAGGGCAGACGACGACTATGGGAGGGGAGCTGGTGGTCGTGGGCTTCACCGGCCCTAGATCCCCTGAGAAGGGACGACCAGGTTGGTGTGGAGTGCACCGTAGCCGTGGCAGAGGGTTGCAGAGGGTTGGGTCGCAATGTGGTGGACGCCGACGGCCGAAAGTGGGTCCTGGAGGGCGGCGGCGGTAGCGGCTTCGTGTCGTGCGGCACGGCGTGGTTGTGTTGAGAGGATACGGCGGGGAGAGAATGAAAAAATGGAGAGGGAAGAGAATAAATTAGAAAAGAAAAAAATGAAAAATAAGAGGGGTATTTTTCTATCTCAAGCTATATTACGAATGGGTTGATATGATTAATATATAAAGATTAGTTGTTGGTCATATTGCTTAGGAACATTGATCTTACAAATAGACTTTGTAATGGTACCAGACTTATTATACGGGGTTCCAAAAGTATACCATAGATGCAGAAATTGTGTTGGAGCAATATGCTGGAAAGAGGATTTTTTAACTCCTATAACCTTATACCCGTCAAACGATTGGATGTTCTCTTTCCAATTTAAAAGAAAATAGTTTCCTATTCGATGAATTGATGTTAAATTGCGTGTCAAGAATTTTTTTAAAAAATAGTATATATTGATGAATACATATGACGAATTTATGATTTTTCTTAAAAATTGAGCTTTTTTATTTGCAAGTGGATCATAATAGTATGTTTGTCTATATATTTTGACTCAACATAGTTTTTTTTATATCATTGTTGCATTAAAATTTTACTCTCGTAGCAACGCACGGGCATATGCTAGTAGAATGATGAAATACAAAATACAAAATGCTAATTAATTTAGAATGATGAAATATAAAATGTTAAAATTTTCAGGATTATGTTTAGTTCTATTCAAAATACAGAATTTATTGCTCTCATTACGGTCTTTTGAGACTCTTTTGAGTTTTTTTAGCTCTTGAAGCCAAAATCTAAAATGAAGAATGACAATTATTTTGTCAAATTTTTTGCATGATGTTTAATTTTATTATACAAAATAATAGACCAAAACTCAGAATTTTTTGGAATGAAAATGGAACTAAACGCCCCCCTAATATAGGCTGTCGTATCTAAGGGTGCAAATGAGTGATGATTAGGTGCACCTCTAAACCTCTTTAGTTCAAATATTTATACTACTTCTCCAAAAAAATTAAAAAATAATACAAATATTTGAACTAAAGAGGTTTGGAGGTGCACCTAAAGGTTACCCCTTTGCACCCCTAGCCGTATCGGAATTAGGGCAAATGGGAGTGAGGATTTCTAAGAGTATCCTATTTTGTTTTCTAAAAATATGATATTTTTATCTCTTATTAAAATAATATTGAGAGATAAAAAGATTATCTCCAATAATTTCTAATAAACCACTTCTAAAAAAAAATCAAATTTTGGATCCGCCACGATATTTTGTGAGGTGTCGATGATGCTCATTCGTCTTTTTTATTTCTTAGTCCTTTTTAAAAAAGATTTTTCAAATATATCCTTCACAAAATATTTTTATAAAATAGATCCTCAGCTTGGCGCCATCACCATTGGCGCTAAGGTTACTAGCACCACTATTATTGGCGCTAAGCTTGATGCTGTTGTCATTGGCGCCAAGCTGTTAGAACAAGTATTATTGTTCTAGAATAGTTGACACAACTTCATTGTAGTCCAACTGGTTAGGAAGCTAACTTCTTAGCTCAAGCACCTAGGTTCAATCCCCTAGTGTTGGCAGCGCAACCGGCGGCAGCGATGACGGCGCTGGTCCAGGTGCTCCAGCCTCTTAGCCATGGGAAGAAGAAAGGAGAATCCGTATGGGTTCAGAGATTGAGACCGAGTGGAATGAAAAATCTTAGTTTTGCCTTTCAATCAAGAAACTAAAATTATCGATTTAACCTCAAACAAAAAAATAAATATTGAAAAGATCAAGGAATGGTCCACCTAGTATAGGCTCACATATTTTAGTACTGTCCCCACCAATTTGGTACTTCTGAGTACTTTCATATGAGTACCTTCTATTTTTACACCGTTAGATCTCTCAATGGATGGTTTATATTTTTTCCAACCATCGTAAATTTTTTTTTTCAAATTTATACCAAAATACTCCATCCCAAATTACCAATCATTCCAAAAATCTTAGAGAGTCAAAGCATCTTAAGTTTGACCAAAATTATAAAAAAATTATAACGTTTTGTGACATCAAATAGATATATTCTGAAAATATAAGTAATTACGAACATAATGATACTTAGTTGATATCATAAATGTTATAATCCTCTCATATAAATTTGGTCAAACTTGAGATGCTTTGACTCTTCAAGAATTTTGGAATAACTTATAATTTGGAATAGATGAATTACTTAGTATTGTAGTTGTAGGTTCTTAACCCCTCTATCTCTCCTCAGCCTTTTCTTCAGGAAATAGCGAGATTGCTTTTAGACTTGGCGTCATCCAAAAGAGACAGCCAGTCACTAACTAAAAATAATAATAAGTAAACTACTCCATCATATCAGTCCATCCTATGATCCTAATTACTGAGAGACAAGGTAGTATTTGTTAGGCTTTCTGTTTTGTCTAACGCTGGCACGATGGGAGTCTCTTGTGAGTGTTCTTTTGTTGTATTATAGGTAGTCGTGAATCGTGATGCCACATAATCGGTTTTACCAAAACAAACAAAAAATGGTTAGCATGGTGAGGTTCGGCTCTAGTGCATAGCGGCGAGGATGGCCAAGAGGACAGATGGTGAGGGCGATCGAGTACCGCGTTTGATTCGATGCAGAATTCGTTTCGCAAGTCGCAAACGATCAAACACGGCTCCATCGTTTATCAGAACACACGACAGAGCAGAGCTACCGATATACAGCTCTCGCTTGTTATGCCCTACACGTATATGTACAGGCTTGGCAACACTGTTATTGCCTTGCGCAATCTGCTACGTACTAGCTAGCATTTCACTCTCAGCAATCGCCATTGCTGCATCATGAAACTTTGCGCAGCAAAAGCTAGACTATCCCTCCCAATCTCCCATCATATATCAGGTGGCGCTGCAGTTGACGTCCTCAGGCTCGGCGACATTGTAGTAGAGCGTGGACGTTCTGTCGTCGAACTTGGAGACGACGTGGTGCGGCGTCAGGCCACAGTAGCACTTGCGGAGGCGCTGGATGCAGATGTCCATGATCTTCTGGAACATGTGGTCTTCCTGGATGAAGGGCTGCTTCACGAACTCCTCCAGCGCCATCCACTGAAACAAAACGCCTCGGTGGGTTAGTTATTAAGCTTGATTGATCACTGTCTAGAACTTCATGCTCTGAATATCGTGAAATGGAGGCTGAAATGTTTTCTTTTTCTTTTTTTAGTCTGCAGGCTCGTTTCAGGAAAATCATGAAACCCCCTTTGAAGAAAGATGGCGACGCACCTTTGCTGCCTGAATCTCTGTCTCGTCAATCTTGATCTCACTCGATACAGGCCTCAGCATGCAGATGAAGAAAAGGTCCGACTTCTGAAACGCCACGTTGTGGGCATGCCTGGCAACATATACGTAGGACGACAAATTCAGCCTACAGCTCGAGGATATATTAAGATACAATTATCGGGATAATCGCCGAAACAAAGAAGGTAACTTAACTACCTGAAAGCAACGACATCAACGAATTCGGTGTCAACCTGCATAGTGTATCGCAATCACAACACCACTTGTGAGAATCGATCCCTACGAGGAGGAATATGGATTGGAAAGAAGTACTGGTTTCAAAGCCTTCTGGAGAGTTTCATTTTCTTACCCCGGTTTCCTCTTTCACCTCCCTGCTGGCTCCCGTATAGATTTCCTCTGACTGTGACAGAACAAAATTTCAGTAACAACTACATGGGCATCGTGATGACTGATGACCTTGGACATAGGAGTATATTCTCACCGCAAGAATGAAGCCTGTGGGTAGTTTCCAGACGCCATCCAGCGACGAACCGCGATACTTCTCTTGCACCACTAGAACCTGATAAAAAAATTGTTCAAAGAGAACGCCATCAGAGTTCAGAAACGCAAAAGCTGCCTGTCTGTTCCCATCGAAACAGAAGCATGTATGAACGTGGGACCCACTCACCTCCATCTGGTCATTGATCACAAAACCCCCGACTCCAACCTGATGAGAAGCATTTGCTGGGAGCATATTCGGTTCATCAGGGATCCAGTACGTCATCATCAGGTACGCTTCCTCTGCGTGGTGGTACTTGAAACCTTCCTGCACAAAGAGTTTCAGAAAGAAAACTCTGAGTTTTATTGTTTTAAGATTTAACAAGAAAAGAGTTGGATTCTATTGGTTCGGAGCTTCCGTTACACATGTCGGAAAAAGCATTGCAGAACTCATTACTGGGACTGAGATTCTGAAGACCAGATTTGTACCTTGACTGCCAAAGGGACGAACTCGGCTCGATCCACCGGCAATTTCAACCACACCCCTTTCTTGCCCTGCAGCAGCAGCAGCAGCATAAACACCGTAGCAAATCAGCAAAATGACAGTGAATGGGGGGGCCAGGCCAGCCGTACGTACCACGGACTTCCAGTAAGAGAGCGACGCCGCGAGCGAGCGCGCGAAGGCGGCCTTGTCGTCTGGCAGCCTGTCGGCGTCGACGACGACCCCGCCGTACTCGTCGTCGGTGGCCTCCAGCACGAAGTTGTGCTCCAGCGCCGTCCACCAGTGCTGCTGCTGGTGGTGGCCGTGGCCTCCGGCGCCGCCGCTCGTCTCATCCGACCAGTTGGCGATGCCCAGCAGGTCGGCCGCCTGGTCGGTCCGGAAGAGCTTCTTGCGCGCCGCCGACCGCACCCCGCTCAGCATCCGGCTGATGGAGTGGGAGTAGGACGCGCTCACCCTGCAGTCTGCACGAAGAACGACTGGTGAGGCCGCCTGAAGCCAGAGAGACCAATCCGGAAACAAACTGGAGGCGGCCGGTGTCGAAACGGTGGTGCACGTACCCCTGGAGGCGCAGGAGCAGCTAAGGAAGCTCGCCGCTCTCCCAGCGTGGCGGCGCCCGGCCGCCGCCGGGCAGAGACCGGCGGCCGCGGCGGTGTCAAGCAAGCTGCTCTCCATCCCCCGCTGGACTCGAGACTGGACAGTAGACACTCCGGGGCGAGAGCTCGAGGAAGCAGCGAACTGAGCTACTGCGAAACCGAAACAGCCGTCGTGTGATTGTGTTGTGTCTGCCTACTGGGGCTGGGGCACTGAGCTGATCGCTGAACCACCTGCTCGCAATCGGATACCGCCGTGCGAATGGCTGAGCTCCACACGACGCTGCTTGCCGGGGGGCTTATAAAAAATCGCCGCGAGGGTCCACGTCAGTCTCACGAGGCCGGGGTCCGGGTCCCGGTGGTGGCCGGACACGACGGGTCCCCACGCCGTATGCGTGGGAGTTGTCGCGTTCCGTCCGGAGCGCGCAAAGAAGAAGATGATGATATCTCCCGCGCACCCGGCTCGGATCACTAGAAATTCCGCCGGAATATCACTCGGCGACGTCGGCGTCCCTGCATACGACACCGATCAACTCGAGTTCCCGCGTATATTAACAACGGCCAGTAGGATCGCATCAGTTAATCCACCCATTAGCAGTAGCTATACGAACGCAATGACTAAAACGGAGACTAATAGTACTAGTATACTACTAACTTGACAGCGTGCAGGAGTGCATCATCGTCAGTATCATCGTCACTCGTCAGTACTGACGAGGACGAGCGGCCTGGGGCTGGCTGTTATCCAGATATTTAGTAAGGGCCCTGCATAATCCAAACGCATGTGGTTATAGTAGCTAGAAACGCTGTCTGGTCGGTGGGGCCGGTGGTGGGCGACAGGGACCGGCGAGATCGATGGCCCAAGCGAGAGTATCGTCAGTGGAGTGATTTACTGATAAGCTAGCTCAGCTGTTAGGTATTAGGCCCCTTTGGATCGGTGTCCCGGGCGGCCGGGCCTCCGCTCCGGCGCCGCTTTGCGTGTGGATGGCCGGCCAGCGACCGCATTATCGGCTCGGTTTATTACTAATATTATTGAGCGCAATTAGGTCGAGATGGTACGGCTGCTTCTGCTTTCCCCTGCCGGGTGATTGTGCTCCGAGTCAGACTGAGATACTAGACGATCAGCGAGTTGATTGGGCGATGCACATCATCTGAAATCTAAACTGAGCTGTCGCCTTTTTTTTTTCTCCCGTCGACCTACACTACACCGTTGAGGTTATCAGTACTGTATCACCGTCACGGTGAAAGAGCTCACAAAACGCCGGTAGGATACGTAAACTGCGTTGCTGACGCTATTCACAAGATCTTCTTTTTCTTTTTCTTTTCTCGTGACAGATATAGAACACAGCGATGGTACGTGTCACTGCCTGGCTGACTGCGCCGGTCCTCCGGAAGCAAAAAGCGAGGAATTTGTTGTGGAGCGGTTACCGCAGGCAGACTCGCAGGAGCGCGCACGTGACGGATGGAGGCGTCGTGCCGGTGCCGCGGATAGCACACCGCGCACCGCACACAGGGGGTGGGCAAAGTTCGTGTGTGATATCGAGCGCTGTAGCTGTACCGTGCGGATCACGTACGTGGAAACAGGTGGTGTGCCTGCCGCCGCGGGGCCTGCGGCGGGCCACACGAGAG
>Ga0182004_10001539_pt1 | contig 17026 bp, 10 predicted proteins | sample Sormic07211540_1_FD_120479 | JGI IMG/M metagenome (GOLD analysis project Ga0182004, IMG submission 120479) | Endophyte microbial communities from Sorghum bicolor roots, Mead, Nebraska, USA - 072115-40_1 MetaG | ecosystem: Host-associated > Plants > Roots > Unclassified | place: USA: Nebraska...
AGTTGCTATTTTTACTCATCAAGGACTATATATCCTTTGTAATCGGCACCTGGAAGGTTAAGCAAAGATTGATATTCTCCAAAACTATCTCTCTCAATATCTCCTAAGCCTACGGCGGAGGGGGCAAACCTCGCCGGAGAAGACGGACCGTGGCTACGAGCTTCGTAGCCAAGGGCCAGCTACCCTAGGGCTCGACGCCCTTGACATGATCACCTCGTCGCTCACGCCTCCAGCGCCGCCCAGAGCTATCCTGTTGAATTGCGGGTGGACACGGGTTGAAGCCATTGTGGGCGGCGCGTTGAAGCCTGAGTTGAAGCGCGGGAGCAATCGTGACCGCACGATTTGATAGATGCCTAGAATTGATGTTTTGTAGCCCTTGATTTTAATGAAGATGATATCCTGTGTACATTTTTCTGGGTGCATAGAGGTTAGAGACTCTCAGCGGGGGAAGTTTTATTAGGTGACTCTAGTATAATTTGAAGTGTTCCATTATAGTATAGATTGTCGTTTGTAATTCTGCCATAGTACTTTCTGTATGCTCGATAGTGGTTACAAAATTACACATTGTTCTTGAAACCTAGTAGATGACCTTACTCTTTAAGAAAATCAATTGAAGACATATTCTGCAACATCTTCACTTCCTATTTCCTCAATTTTTGCTTTTCGTTTTTGTCAATGCATTCTCGATCAGAAATGGACCTATGGTGTTGTGATTCATGAGCCATGACGATCAGAATGTACCGGTCATCTACTTCAAAGCAATTGATTGTTTTTTTTTTTGCACTTTTTTATTGCATCAGGAGTTGCAGGAGGGAATATCCAAACTAAATTCATACTTCGGTGGTGATAAAGCTCAGGGAAATGTTTCGTTGAACCAGGACCATGTTGGAGAAATAGGATTGGGTACGTACACTTACCGCACTTAGCACATGGATTTGAAAATAGCAAATGTTATAGCATGTTGAATAAAATCTTTTTGTTAGTATTGACACATTGCTCTTGAACAATTTTACTGTGGTAGCTAACCTTTTTTCTGTTTTTCTTTTTTGGTTTTGTTCCTTTTAGGGCGCAAAGGAAGAGCCTGCCTGCTGATGCTGTTGCGACTCAATCAGTTAACTATGGAGACAATTGATGGATCTACCTTTTACACCCTGTGCAAGAACAACTTGTAGGTGATTCGGATTTCAGAGGAAACAGATCGGTATGACTCACAAGCAAGTTGTACAAAAACCTGGTGCTGGTGGAAGCATGGTGCATTGAATCTGAATTGCTGATAGCCTGATACTACTATACTGTATTCTGCTGAAGTTTTTCTTTATTGTGTTGTGATGCAGCTCATCTTGTTAAAATATTGTATCATGATGTAGACTCAACGGTTTAGTCTCAACCTCAGTTGAAAATATTATTTTTCCATGAGCAGTTTTTCTCATATGTTCACCACCGTGAAATAAAATGTGTTTGAGGCTTTGACCACATAATACGCCTCACACAGACCTGTTTGAATTGGGGACTATAATTTCAATCCTGGGAATTTACAACAAATTTGTACTTCAACGTACAAATTCCTAGACTGAACCCCCCTTTCAAATACCTCTATACTGGCACCATCTATAATATATTGTTCTACTATGTAATATTTACATTCCTTGAACAGAGGCACACAAGTTTAGTTGTGCATTACAATTACACATTTTAAAAATTGACGTACAAATTGAATTCTTCAAATCCATCCCTGCAATGCGTATGATAGCTCAAGCAGGAATCTGCTAAAGTCAGGATCCTTGAGGTTCTGTGAAAAGTACCCTGACTAGCTCAAGATAGGCTTCAACAAACATCTCCATCTCTCTTTACGCCACAAACCCTGATGAAGAGGGTGACCCATATATCTCATTCGCCTCAGCCACAGGGACATACACGACATCTGTCAATGAGCTGTGGGTGCGGCCATAGAAAATGTAGACGAACACCCCCATCACCAGCCACACCCCCACTCGCATCCATGTGCCGCCACTGAAGAACACAACCAACAAGTTCATGCATGTTAAAGCATATATCAGTTTTAAATATGTAGTAGAAAAGCTGAAAGGATCAAGTACTCACCCAAGATTGATTAACAAGTATGTATTTATGAGGATACACATTACCGGCAGCAAGGGAACGAATGGACAGATGAATCCTACAGCAGACACAGAAGCAAGATGTTTAATGCCAAGTAGTTTACCAATATGTTCCTAGTACAATGAGTTGATGAAGCGTGCTGTGATAAGAGTACCTCCGGAATGGCCAAAGGAGTGCCTCCCATCATCTTGGTCAATCCAGCAGAGCATGCCCAGACCAGCTAGGAGGAGCAGGCCACCAAAAGCACAAACGAAGCATGTCACCAGGCTGACATGGCGCAGATTAGATTGTTAAGTGCTTTGCTTATATGCAGGAAAGTTCACTGGGGAAGGAAGCATGCACCCTTGCATAATAGACTGAACAATTGGCACTTACAAGGGCAAGAATGTCGCTGAAGCTGAAGTTGTGAGGATCAGAACCCCTATGCAGATAGATGCAATGCTGCATGCAGCAGTCTTACGCCGTTTTGTCTCATTCAAATTGCCTAAAGAGTCAGCAGACAAGTTTATTAGCTACTTAACTGAAATGCACATACTTAGAAATTTTAAGCATACAAAATCAGTAATGCGATTGCCCAGACATACTTGCGTACAGCTGCTTCTCAATGAGGGGGTCATTAATTGATTCTACTACAACATCACTTATTTCAGCTGACCCTTGTTCATGATCATTGTCTCCAAGGGTACCCCTCAGCTTTTCCTCGTCATTTTCTTGGCTCAAGCGGAATGATACTTGCAGGGAAGATGGGAGGGGTACCTCATTTGGAGGAACATACCTAAGAATCAAGATGGACACAGCAACTATAGTGAACGCGAGTAGTGTGCCTACACTAACCTGCAACCAAAAACAAAACCTTTTTAGTTCCAAACATTTTTCAAATAATGCTCATATAGTCACATGCATACACTACGATGATCTCTGGGGATAAGGTTCATTAATATAACTGAGCTCAAGATGAAGTCCATATACGTTCTCAAATAACAGGTTTGGTAAATCCTTACCATTCCAGCCAGTTGAGAGACATCCATAAAGAAAGCAAGAGCAGCTGCGCAGATGCCAGTCACTATTGTGCTTTTGACTGGAACTTGTGTCGTCTTGTGGACATCAGAGAAGAACGATGGTAACAGGCCATCTCGTGCCATGGCCATCAATATTCTTGGCTGAAGGAAGTATCAAAATAGAAGTATGAATATCATGGCAGAGTTGTATGATGCATAAGCTTGTTGAGAGAACAGATAAAGCAGAAGACTGACTTATATATATCTAGATTATATGTCAGTATTCTTCAGATTTTACTCATTTAAAGCCATGCCCACTTGGCTGATGGCTCATGTTCTATCCACTCTAATCACAGAAGAAATTTTATGATGCATTGATTAAGACATGCTTATACCTGTGGCAATATAGATCCCATCAAGGTTGAACAGAGAGCAAGAACAGCACCAGTTGTTACAAGATACCTAAAACAAGATAAGCACATGAACAATCTCAGTCGGACGCACACCAGATCATCCAGGATAAAATGAGAAGCAGTCCTTACATTGCCCAGTGCATCCCATGTTTGGCAAAGGCAGATGAAATTGGGGTGTCTGGGTCCATAGCAAAGTATGGTACCAGACCAACAATAACAACTGAAACCAACATGTACAAGGTACAGCAAATCGACAATGCTGTTCCGATTCCCAATGGCAGATCTCGTTGTGGATTCTTCACCTGTCAGAAGTTAACATAAGATATTACATTTTCTCAGATGAGGTAATTATATTTTCTATTCGACGCTAACAATCCGGCAAATAAGAAGAGCCAAATCAATTAGGGAAATAAGACATTTCCTAACCTCCTCAGCAGTGCTGGCAACTGAATCAAAGCCTATGTAGGCAAAGAAGACAGTTGCTGACCCGGCAAGCATTCCATTTGCTCCATAAGGGAAAAATCTGAAATCAATGAAGTGTAAGTGCGCTAGCTACTGGCTCGAGAAATGAAACAAAGCATCAGGGTCTTTAGCATTACCCGCCAGCAACCTTGTAGCCAACCCATCCTGTTTGGAAGCCGATGTAACTACCGGCTATGATAACAAATAGCATCACAAAGCAATTTAGGACTGTCACAACTCCTTGCACAAATGAACTCTGAAAAATGTAAACACAGAGAGGAAAGATCAGGTGTCACATTCTCAGAAAATACATAAGGTAGCTATTACTCGATTGGAGAAGGTAGCAACCTCTTTTATCCCCACGCATAGCAGACCTGTGACAACGAAAACCAGGAAAGCAGCACAAGGATCAACAACAACATCAAGCCATGGGATCTGATGCCGTGCCAAAATCCATGGCAGACTATCCTGTCCTCCAAAAAAGATGGCCTGAAAACATAAAGTTTTTATTTTTAGAGTTTGTATGAGGAGATTGGAGATTAACTACTGATCAATATCTGCATAAACACATCAGATGCAGGGGAATTGGACTCACTAGATTGGGAGATATGCCACGGGCAACAGCTGATCCACCAATCGTATATTCAAGTATCAAAGCCCAACCAATCAACCATGCAACTCTGCATAATGAAGCAACGAACAAAGTGAGAACTGAGAACATAAACCCAACAGCACAGGAATGCCATATATGAACAATGTTCACTCCATAATATATATCAGTTCATTACCCTTCGCCAACGCAGATGTATGAATAATGGTAGGCGCTTCCTGCTGAAGGGCAACGGCTAGCAAGCTCTGCATAGCAGAATGCTGAAAGTGCAGCTGCTATTCCGGCTATCAGAAATGAAAGTGTCAATGCCGGCCCAGAATGCTCCCGGGCAACTGTCCCAACAAGGACATACACCCCGGCTCCAATCGTTGACCCAACACCTGAGGAATGACATAGCCGCTCCAACATCAATACTTTCGTTGGTGAGATACTATAATTAGCAAAAAAAAGGTCTTTGGTCCAAAATACTATATGCAGACCAGTAAACAAGCCATCTGCATAAGCTCTAATAATCAGTGGCAAAAAATACATTTGAGAACATCAGAAGCATGTAAACATTGCTACACCAAAAAAGACTTGTGGTATACCTTCTTTGAGCAGATTATTTACATGTTATGAAACTTTTTTTTTTTGAAATGCTATGATCTAATACATGTTATGCACAGGCATGCACATCATCAGATCAGAGTAGCTCTGCCTAGAACAGTACGGAGCCAACCACCCACCTTGCCAACACTGACCCAGCACCAAGCAAGCAAGCGGAGGACAGTTCAGTTCGTGTCTCATCAGGAAGCAACTGAGATTCCTCTCAACCTTTACCCAGAACTAAGAATCGATCGATGAGACACGAACTGGAAACTTTGTAACTGAAATCTTAGAATAATACTTATAGCTCTAGCTCGAGTTGCAGTATCAGCAGCTCACTGAACTGAATCCGGCAAATTCAAATCAAATCATTGTAAAGGCATTTGTTTCGCCGCCACAGTTGACAAGAGCACGCAAAGCACCTTGCTTGCGCCCAAGGAAAAATGAACACAGCGAAAGAAGCTTGCACCTTTCGGGGGGGTCCGACAAAATCCCCCGCAAAGATCCACCGAAATTAGTCAAACGAGAAGCTCAGGCGGTCAGGCCTCAGGGAATTATATATAGTAAGTAGCATATGAGAACCAGAAGGAGAAGGTCAGTAGAAGGTATTATGTAACGTGAGTGAGAGAGAAGAGGTCCCTGACCGATGGCGACGAGCTGGGTGACGGAGAGCTCCTTGCGGAGCTGGTGGGCGCTGCCGGCGGCGCGCGTCCGCTCCGAGTCCACCTGCTTCCGGCGCATCAGCGCCCGGACCCCGCTGCCCATCCCCGCCGGCCGGCCCCCTCAACTGAGCACCACGGAAGGGAAGCAAAGCAAAGCAAAGGCGCGCCTTTTCTTTCCCGCGGCCGGTCCCGGAGAGCTCGATGAGGAGACTGCTGCTGCTGCCGCCCCCCGGCCGCCGGCCGCCTCCCGCCTCTGTCCCTTGCTTGCTGAGGGCCGGCTGAGGCTGAGCAGTGGGGATTGATGATTGATTGATTCCTCCTGTAGTAAGGGGGGAAAGGAGGGGAGGAAGAAAGGCAGAGCAATCAGAGCTGCTGCGTCGTCTCGGCCCGTATATATTCTTGGATTGGATGGCGTGCCGATGGTGTATAACTGTATATGTGACCGTAAAATGGTCGCGGGGAGGATCAATCAACCCGGACGTACGACTAGTAAACTGCAAGCCTTCACGAGCAGCACGACGGTTGGAACAGAAGGAATTTACGATTAAGCTACTGTGCTTGATTGCTAACCGAGTCTAAAAACGAGTACAGAGACAGCTGAGCTGTTTGTCAAATCCGTGTGGTTCTGTTTAACCTACTAATCCGTGCATGTGCAGTGATCAATCCGTGTTTATGAAAGCAGCGTATAGCTTGACACTCGGTATGATTCCTCCGTACCTAAATACAAGCATTCCTCCGTACCTAAATACAAGCATTCTCTTAAAATTTGTTCTAAATTATAAGAGATTCTAAGTGAGTTTGTTTGGCACAACTCAATTCCAGTAGTAAAGTTGCTTTTTTAGAAAATGACTTTATTAATAACTTTCTAGATAAAGCTGAGCTATTTTGAAAAAAATTGTTTGGCAAAACGGCTTAATATATGAATGAGAGAGAGAATAAGGGAGAAAGCTAAAATAAGTTACTTTCTTCCGCTTTATCTCAACTCATGTCTTATGAGACAAGAAGAAAAACAGCTTCATAGGTAAAGCCTATTTTTGTAAAGGAGTGTTTGACAAATAAAACAACTTCAAATAGAGCCTAAATTAGTGATCCAACTGAGTTTAAAAGTAATATTACCATATATGGTAGCCAAAAACACAAAAGAGTGCCCTCAAAGGCGACACAAAGCTTTTTCACTGTCACCGTATATTAGCCAAAAACCGAAACATGTCATGTGAAAATGTTACAGAGTCTGACAAAGTTGTTGTGTGCGTTGCAATTTGCAATGCTGTGTGCATGTAATACAGTGGTACAGTGATCATGTAGCCAGTGGGCATGCATGATGTTGGCTGGGGTTGACCTGCTCAGCCACACGCAATGAACACACGCTAGCAATTCCGTGTTGGCATCTCTCTTCATTGCTAAAAATAGTATACTACTACCTCCCGAATATATATGTGTATGGTCTATAAAAGTTCCAAAGTGCGGCAAGGAAAGGAAAGATATTTTATTTATGGATGGGAGGCGTCGTCAGCCAACCGTACGTACGTGTGGGTTTGAAGCCGTGGAGGAGGTCTCGCTGCATCAGTCAAAGATTTCATGATTTTCTTCTCTTCGGAAAAGAAGATTTCTTTAGGGCTTGTTTAGTTTCCATAAAATACAAAATGTAAAATATCAATGATAAAATACTAAAATTTAGAGTTATGTTTAGTTCCATTCAAAATACATAATTTATTATCTTTATTATGACCTCTTGAGGTTTTTTAGGCTTTTTTGGCATCTTGAGGCCAAAATTCAAAATACAGAATAGTCACCTTTTTGCTAAAAATTTTGTATGGTTATACAAAACAATAAACTAAATTGTGTTTGACCATTTGTCTTATTCAAAAATTTTATGTAAATTATAAATAATTAAATCATTAGTAAAATATCTCTAATGATAAAATAGGTCTTAACAAAATATATAATATTTATGTAAAAATTTTAAGTAAGACGGATGATCAAATAAAATGTCTGAAATTTTAAAACGACACTCTTTTTTGGACGGAGTGAGTACAAGATTTCTTAAATTTACATAACCATGTGCTTGAGATATATACTTTAAGAGGTGTCACATCGATATCATATATGATGTCACATAAAATGTTCCGATACTAATAAAAATACAATTTACATCTATCTGTGAGACAAATTTATTAAAACTAATTAATCTACCATTAGCATATGTTTGTTGTAGCAATCATGGATTAATCCATTAATAATGATGGGCTAATTAGGCTTAAAAATTCATCTCGCAAATTAGTCTAAATCTATATTTTAATTTTATAATTAGCTCCATACATATTTACAGTGACTAAACTTTAATTTAGTCGTGTTAACCAAATTCCTTGGCATCTTGATTGCGTGCAGCTGTCGATCTCACATGGCATGCATGTACCGACCAGATCTCCACTCCAACGGATTGGTACGGAAGGTTCATCGTCTATTTAATCAATTAATTATTAGCCTGTGTCTTATCTAGCAGGTTAGATCTCCATATTTTTTACTCTAAAGTCATTTTCAGTGGGTGTTTCATGATCCAATTTTCAATATATTCATATTTTAAAAATAATGTAGAAAAATTTTATCCTTACAAAACTCTCTCTACTCCCATGAAACTCTTATTTATTAATACGATGACACATCAACATATTTAGGGTGCATTTGGTTGAGCTGTGGATCTTAGAAAAACCGTTGTGAGTTGTGAGCTGAGGAAAAACAGCTATGAAATCAGTATGCCGTTTGGTTGGAGCTGCTGTCAAACTGTAGACTATATAAGAAATACCTGTTATGCCCCTGGAGGCATAGGGATATGTTTATATGAAAATTGCTCGTAACAAAATAATACGTCACTGATTCTCATTAAAAGGACTATTTAAGAAAGATAAAAATAATTTTCATAGTTTTTCATCCATCAAAGTGATTGGTCCATACAACAATGCCATCCCTCGACATAACATAACAAGCTTCCTCTCGCATTATACCAAAGCATCCGCTATCCTAGTACGAATGATATTCATGGTATCCTCGTTCTCCACATGCTCACTACCATCCTCTTCTGTCGTGTCACTTGTCTCTTATACCAAGTAATCTTCATTGGTGTCATATCTCTCGAACTCCTTATCACGCAATTGACTGTCACAAACAAAATTATGCAAAGCAAGACAAGCTGTAATGATATGCTTCTGAGTATGAATATTGAAACTTGGCATGGCCTTCAAAATTCGTTGATGCAGCTCATCGACTGGGGATCGAGCGACGTCGGATGGGGATGCGCTGGTAATGCAGCTCATCAGGCGGGGATGGAGCGGTGGCGGCCGGGGATGCTGACGCCGGTGGGCGGGTCCAGTGGGGTGGCCACTGGCCTCGGGCGGGAGTGGCGGCGGAGGAACCCTAGGTCGCCGCGGCCATACTCGCAACTTCACGAGTCGCGGACTCACGGTGGGTGTCTCGGGCAGATGGGAGATGGGGAGGGAGGAATAGAACTGTGAACCGTTTTTTCCCCTTCATAACCAGTTGCAGTGGGTAATTTTCTCGAAGTTGCCCATCCAAAAGCTAGTGAAAGCAAGGGGTAAGGTGCTTTCAAAATTGTACTGCAGTCAAATCTGATTTTGGGCAAAAATACATGTAGCTTTTGGGCTTTTTGATTGGCTTTTGCTAAAGCAAAAGCAGGTTGGAAAGCCCAACCAAAGAGACCCTTAATGTCTATAAAACTCTAATGAAATTTCATTAAGACCGACGTAAGAATCTCCTAGCCTGTTGTTGTTTTGTACGTAGAAAAAACAAAAACCTCCTGACACGCAGAGAACTTGCTCGGAATTGAAAAACGATGCAGCTCATTCGTCTTCTAAAAATTAAATAAAACTACTCTAAACATTTGAATTACTCTGAACATTTTAAGAACTCCAAATGTTCTGACACAATATGGATGGTTGTCTGCATATTGGCTTCAAAGAATGTCAGCAGCCATTGACTATTCCTTTTGTTTTTTTAGCATATCCATTGACTATTTCTGGCTCAGAGCTTTGCTGTACATCTTCAAAACGGAAGCAACATGCATGTTTCTTGCAGGTAGCTTGGTGATCGAATCAGCTGTTGCATGTTGGCAAACCAAAATTGGCATCTGGCAGTTGCGTTCCGGAAGCAAAAGGAAATGCAGGCATGCAAGCAATTGTAAGGAATAAATTATACGATGGTAATAATGCAATTGAAATATACGTTGAAAAATGATAGTATAAATTAAATATAACTGCCTAGATTACAGTGTAGGCAGCATCCGATGAGGATGGGGAAGCCCGGAGAAGAAAATGACGTGTCTTCGAGTTGGAAAGCGACGATATGGACATATCGTCAAGACGTCAAATGTAGCCAAACGTGGGTGTCTTTAGATCCAAAAATTTTTGTTATTTGGATATTGTAGCACTTTATTTGTATTTGGTAATTAGTGTCTAATTATGGACTAACTAGATTTAAAAGATTTGTCTCGCGATTTATAGATAAACTTTACAACTAATTATTTTTTTTATCTATATTTAATGTTTCATGCATCCATTCAAAGATTTGATATGACGCAGAATTTTATAAATTTTTGGAATTTTGAAGGGATTGGCCCCGTATCTCGCAAAAGAAAAGTAGCCAAATGAGCATGAGACATGCCAAATGAGTAGCTAGGGATGAAAATGATACGTATATTTTTCGACCGAATTTCGTTTAGAGGGGTTCCTATCCGTATTCAAGTCAGAATATTCAACATCCGATTCTGTATCCGTATTCAAATACTTAAATCGTATCGACATCTAATCTTATCTTATCTGACATAATTGACATTGTATCCGATCCGTTTTTATCCCTAAACGTGATACGTGGACGTACAGCTAGCGACCTGGCCGTCCAGTGTAAGATGTCAGATGTGAGTGAAAGAAATTAAGTTGCAGGAGTGTTCTTTCTATGGGGAAAAAGTTTTGAGACAGAAAGGATAAACATATATAATTTTCTTAATTTTTTTTCTACACCTGAATCGACCAGCAACTATTATCCATATGAAATTATTGCTTGCAATCATTTTGTCCAGAATGCCTGCTACCGGTTTGATTTGTTTCATCAGTGAAATTCATTTCTGCTGCAATTGATTTGAGTGAACTAATGAGCTCACGGTAATACAGAATGGTTGTGTACCATGATCACGGTAATAACTCATTATCGTCTATTTGGGCCAGACAATTTCGAAACATGCACGGAGCGCATCAGGAAGACGAAGATAGCCCAAATGCATCCAACGCACGGATCAGGCCAGATGGGCCAGCCCATTAATGGAATTGGTACCTTATGAGCGACGACGATTTACAATTTACGAGTTGGGTGAGCTGAGCGCTGGATTCTTTTTTTTAGGGGAAATAACAATTTCCATTACTCAGAAAGGGCTGAATCATCAGCAATTACAATTTGAACATGTGTCAGGACTCAGGATCGAGGCCACAACAGACTCCTCAACCAGATCACAAAAACTACCAAGACTAGCCAACTCATGAGCTACTCTATTTACAAGAGCGGGGACGCTGCTGGACTTCTCATGATATAAAGTTCCATGCTAATAGACTTCTCAATTCTTCAATGAGATTGGACACATCGCTAATTAAGGTCATAATCATCAGAATAGACAACCTTTACCACCGCAGTAGCATCTATTTCAATAATCACATGCATGGCCAACTCCTGCCGCCACCGCTGCTTGAGTGGCCTAAATGCAAGCAATGAGCTCACATTGCAAAGGATTCAACAAGGCTTTCAATCTTCTCTGCAAAGCAACGACAACATCTCCTCCCAAATTTCGAAGGATACACCCCCATCCACCATTTCATGTGTTTGCTTGGGTATTAGCTTTAACACTATCGCCTTCAGGTTTCTCCCACTTCAGGGCTTGTTTGGATGGACATGTATTTACCTCAATCCACATGTGTTGAAGTGGATTGGAGTAGATTTAAACTAAATCTCACTCTAATCCACTCCAATATATATGGTTTGAGGTAGATACACGCGCATCCAAACAAGGCCTCATAGTTTGGCCAGGATTTGCCCTCGCTGCCTGGTGCTCTTGCTGTCGCCATTCAGCCATTATGACTTGAATGCTATGGGCTACCCACACCGGATCACGCCCTGGCTCACCCTCCCGGATTCTTCGTTCCGTCCAGCATGTCCACAAAAGGATGCAACACAGTGGTGCACAGAACTTTTGATTTTGGATTGGACGCCTGGAAGTTAAGAACCTTGCCTAACCAGCGTTCTCCTGACATATGTCGTTCAAACTATATATGTATCTATAGCTACCTCTAAAAAGACTACCTCTGGAAATTTTTGGAATTTTGGGTAGTTTTGGGAACTAAACAAGGCCTAGGATTTTGCTTCATTTGTACAACTTTTCACGCTGTTGTTTTTTTTTTACCGCTATACCAAACTGAGGCCTACATCATCAAGTAGTCATTTCGATTTGCTGCCTTGCTGATGATCACGATCACCGGAACGTTCATTACTTAGCCACGAGCGCGCAGACACGACAAATTCAATTGTTTGGCTGGACCTCTGGACGAAAGGTCAGGACTAGTAGCTAGGATCGGGAAGCCCGGAGAACGAAGAAAATGACATCTCTTCGAGTTGGAAAGCGATAGAGAGTGTAGACATCCATGTCGTTAAATGTAGCCAAATGAGCATGAAATGTGAGACGTGGACGTGCAGCTAGCTAGAGAGCGACCAGGCCGTCCGAAAATGTGAGTGAAATAAAGTGCCTGGCTCGTGTTGTTTCTAGTGGTGGATTGGGAAAAAAAAATCTGCATACAGATTTTTTCTTCCTACACCTCAATCACCATCAAACTGTTGTCCATATAAATATATGAAATTATTGCTTGCTTGATTTGGTTCATCAGTTAACTTTATTATTTCTGAGGCAATTGATTGAGTGAACTAGCTAATGCGTTCACAGTAAGGCCTTGTTCACCCAAAAAACCAAAAACTTTTTAAAATTTCTTGTTATATCGAATTTTCCAGCACATGTATAGACCATTAAATATAGACGAAGACAAAACTAATTGCACAATTTATCTGTAAATCGCGAGATGAATCTTTTGAGCCTAGTTAGTCTATAATTGAATAATATTTGCTAAATAAAAACAAAAATACTACAGTACCCAAAACTAAAAAAATTTCAGAACTAAATAAGACCTAACACGAAATGTTTGTGTACGTACACTACTAATAAGTTCAACAGATTCAAAGATCGACCCACCGTTGTAGTTAAAAAAAAAAGACTCCGTTAGTAACTTAACTTACTCCATATAATGGGGTGGTTTAGCGCGTGTGTCATCCGGCTGTAATAATTCTGGACATATGTTTAGTCGTAATAAGATGATATTTTTTCATTATCTAAACTAAAAAAAGGTAAGTCTGTTTGAGCCAGACAATTTCAAAACATGCAATGGAGCGTGCCAGGAAGATAGCCCAAATGCATATATTGCAGACCAGAGCAGATATTGAGAAGCCAGATTGGGCCAGCCCATTAATGAAATTGAGACCTTAGGCAATCCACGGTAAGGATTTTTTTTGAGCAGGTACAAGGTATAAGTTGGATGCACATAACCTATATATTCCACACTCATATCACGTACGTACGCACACAATATATTCCATACTCACATCACACGTACGCATCTGTACAAGCAAAGAAGAGATTGGTCGCGTCTGGTGCGCGTGAAACGTGCAGTATCATCGAACGTGCACTATTACTCATGATAGATTTTTCGATCGTCATGGCAAGTTATTCATGACGTATTTTCGACGGTTTATGACCAAAGTGATCGTCATGTAAAGCACTATTCCTTGTAGTGCACGCCGGTGTACCTAAAAATTCTAGAAAATTTCGAGAAAAAAGTTAGATCACCAGGGTTTAAACCTTGGTAGGTAGTGTCCCCAGTGGCGAAGCTAGAGCAAATTAGAGGGGGGTGCACTTAGCTTGTGGGTGCATAGACATCTTCCATAGAGGGTACATATATGGTGAAATTTTGGACCTAATCACTGTTTTTATAAATTTTGGAGGGTGCATTTGCACCCCCTAAGTAACATGTAGCTTCGCCTCTGAGTGTCCCACTAGACAGCCATATCACTGGACCATAGGTCCATTTGACGCAACAATGATTCTTGGCGCACAGAACCTTTGATTTTGGACGTCTGATGTGAAGTCAAAATTATTGCCTAATCGGCATTCTCATGACATGTCCATTCAAACAAATCCTTAGGCACTTAAGCGCCACTTCGGTAGAGCTTCACTTCTTATTTCTTGAGCTTCATTTCTTGATTCTCTGAAAGAGTTGATTATGATGGGGAGCAAAATGGAGAGTAGGTGAAAAATCAATTCTAAAGTGATTTGTGTGGCAAAAGAATGGGAGAGCAGTGGAGTAGCTCCCTGCTCATGTAAATAGAAAAGTAATTCTTGTCAGCTCTCCACCAAAATCCAAGTTGTATTTTAAGTATTTTAGTAGTGGTGCCAAATGAGCTTAATTAGGCTAGTTTCAATGAGGTTTTATGTCTCAGTTTTCAACATACCTATATTTCTTCGCTCAAAAAAAAACATACCTGTATTTCAAAAAACATTGCAGCTACTCCCTTTATCATCTCTTTTTTCATCAATACGATATCATGCCAGCGTATTTAATGTCCATAAAATTCAAGAAAACTCTCTATTATTAAGATTGACCTATTATTATTACTATAGTAATAGTCTTAAAATGGCAAAAACCATGCACACTGACAGAATTGCTTATATACTAGTAACAACAACATACTAAACATATATATTGTTCCATTCAATTTTTTCAGTTCTGGATTTATTTTCTTCTACAAATATTAAAAATCTTTCATTTCTTTTGGCTACAACTAAAAAGATAAATTTAGTTCGGTGATTTTACATTGAACTGGACCGCATGCTGCATTTACTTGTGATCTCCTGTAGGTTGCAGACCAAAGTTCTTCATAACCCAACAACGACTATTCTTTCTTAATTTATTTTAAATTTTCTAGAATATACTATATTAGGCCAGTTTCAATAGGATTTTATGAGAGGTTTCATGCATATTTAAAAAGGTGCCACATCAGCAAACTACATAAAACGAAGAGAGAGAAAAAAATTATTTCATGGCTACGAAACGAGTGGGGCGGCGTTTCTAACACCACGAAACGAGGATGAAACCCGCATTGAGGAGCTCATGTGTTTCATGGGAGCCGCTCGGCTTCATGCGAGATGAGATGGATGAGAGGAAAGATAGGAATGAGAAGAAAAATAGTAAAATAAACTATGAAATTGTGCAATAAACTTTTACACTGTGAAAGAACTTAGTTTCATGTCAATATTTCATGGGTTGAAAATTGTTTGTAAAACTCACTGTTAAAAGTGGCCTTAGAGAGTACCCTGACGACTGGGCATGTAAAGACAGGCTTTTTCACGAGGCGACGTGGCCTCGATACATTATGATCCATTATTTTTTATTGCAAACGGAGTAGTTAAACAAATTTAAATGAAGTTGTTTTAGTTAACCATACCTTTGACAAAAACTTTTATTAAGGCACTCTCAATACAAAAAGCATCGTAGTTTCTATGGATATTAATTGTATTATTATCTAAGCGTTTTGCTAATGTAGCAAGGTAGTTATTGAAGAGAGAGTAAAAATTATAGAAACCGGATCTAAGTTAGAAACTATGTTTATACAAGAACCAAAGACATACAGGAATACGATTGGTAGAGAATGAAGAGAGAGTGTACATGATTAGATAAAAATAATTTCTATACGAACTATCTATTGAGACCATGATTTCTATACATATAGTGTTTATCAAAATTAATAGATATTCCAAAACATGCCTTTTTTAGCATCAGGAGTAGTACACACTTATGGACAGACAGAGACCTCCAGTGAGTATCGGTAACACAAAACATGCCTGCACGGCTGCATGATAGAAAGTGATTTGGAGAATTCTCAATATATTATTGTGATTGATTGTCATACATATATATATATAGGCTAGTGGACATGCACACTTGGCACATTAGCCTGATTACATTCCAACACTCTCCCATAGTCTAAATTGGGAGCACCGTAAATATTGAGACCGGACCTAAACTCCGTGAAGACGGATGTCGACAAACCTTTGATGAAGATATCAGCGTACTGGAACGTAGTGGGAACATGCAGGACGCGGACTTCACCGAGGGCGACTCGCTCTCTGACGAAGTGCAAATCGATCTCAATATGCTTGGTTTGCTGATGCTGAACTGGGTTGATGGAAAGGTAAACGGCACTGATATTATCACAGTAGACCACTGTAGCACGACGAAGAGGGCAGCGAAGCTCTATGAGGAGCTGGCGCAACCAACAGGCTTCGGCGACTCTGTCCGCAACAGCTTGATATTCCGCCTCTACACTGGACCATGACAATGTAGGCTAACGCTTGGACGACCAAAAGATGAGATTGTCACTGAGAAACACCGCATAACCTAAGGTGGATTTGCGTGTGTCAGGACAACCCGTTTAATCTGCATCGGTGAAAGTGATTTGGAGAATTCTCAATACATTACTGTGATTGATTGTCATACATATATATATAGGCTAGTTTGGACATGCACACTTGCCATATTAGCCTGATTACATTCCAACACTGCACACACACATTTGTCCGAGCTTCTTACACAACAGAAGAGAGCGCCGGTGGTGATGGGGTACCGGGTACGCTACGCCGACGTTGTCTGTTTCATCTGAACTAGCTATGGCTGAATGATACTGTAGGTGTTTAATTCTTGCTGCTGCGGCGGATGCAGGTTCTCAACTGGATGAAGACTAAGCAGCTTCATGGATCGCATCGCAGCAGGAGGAGATCTGCAGAATTCAGTGCAGGCACGGCTCGGCGTAAGTGACAGGCTGAGAGCCTGAAACTCGCACTTACACTACCCGTGTTGCAGCTGCTACGCCTCCGGTGGACTTCCTCAGACAGACAACTCAACGATAGCTGGACCGTGGCGATGCTGTCGATCAGGACGTTTGGGATAAGGGAAGAAGGGAAAAGAGTGAAGAACTGTGTGGGCGTCTTGACGAGCTCAGCAAGCTGCAGGAGGAGCTGCTAAA
>Ga0182004_10001540_pt1 | contig 17023 bp, 16 predicted proteins | sample Sormic07211540_1_FD_120479 | JGI IMG/M metagenome (GOLD analysis project Ga0182004, IMG submission 120479) | Endophyte microbial communities from Sorghum bicolor roots, Mead, Nebraska, USA - 072115-40_1 MetaG | ecosystem: Host-associated > Plants > Roots > Unclassified | place: USA: Nebraska...
ACTCAATCCATCCCAAATTGTAAGTCGTTTGACTTTTTTAATATCAAGTTTGACCACTCGTCTTATTCAAAGTTTTGTACAAAATATCACTTTTTTTTGTTGTGTATATGTTTATTAATAAAAATTCTTCAAGAATGACTTAAATTTGACTATATTTGCACATATTTTTTGAATAAGACGAGTGGTCAAACTTTGGATAAAAAAAGTCAAACGACTTACAATTTGGGATGGAGGGAGTACATTAATAAGGGGTGTAGCTAGGAAAAGGTCGAGATTGGTGGTGCACTAATCAAGACATGCATGTTTTTAAGATGCGGATTGGAAAATATATGTGCTGAATGAGAAAGTCCAAATCCATACGTATCTTCGGAACCGTGTGTGCCTTGTGTTTAAAGCACCTAATCCGAAGCTACCCTAAAACTGCCGGATCGCGCGCGGTTAGGGATCTGACGCTCGTGAACCCGTTATTATTATACAATAGAACTTATAACTAATCAGCATCAATCCGTCTAATAACCCGTGTTATTGACAGCATGCAGTGCCCACGAGTCGTCGTCGTGATGGACCGGTGCGAGAATGACATGGCATCAACTAGCCCGCCGCCGTGCCCTGCCCGCGGTGGATAAGTTTTTAGCCTTTTATTACTACTATATATACAATACAATACAATACAAGCTGCAGATAGAAAGGCCGGCCCGGCCGGTCGGCAGGCAAGCTCCACGTCACCCCCGCTATCTTCTTCAGCGATGCAATTTCATATACGAATAAAAAAAATCAATCTACATCCATTTTGAAAATGCTAGGCTTTTTTAGCATGGAAAAGTAAAGTTTCGTTGTTCTAATAAGTTAAATCATTCTAGGCTTAGACAAGTCTATATATATATAAAACACTCATGAAAAACAAAAGTTTATAAAAGTACAACCAACATATGGAATAGTAAAATCTTTTTTATAAACCTACCATATGTTTGTAACATATATCTTGATAATGCATACGTATACCTAGTTAAAAATTAAAAAAAAAGAGAGAAAAGAAAATTAAAGTTTATATATACTCAACGTGAAAAGATGCTAAAAAAACATTTTTGTTTTGGTTCGACCTGCTGTCAGCATATGAAACGGGGAATGAAGCAAATTAGGAACAGTTTTTTCCCACGGGTTCTCCTCCAACAAAAGGATAATAATAATCTGCAACTTTGACTTGTCGTTGTCGATTTTCCTATGTCTCATAAAAAAATGGCAGGTAAAATCAAAGAAATTTATCACAGAACCACTAATTCGTGGTTGAAGAAGGAAAAGGTTTGACTTGGCATGAAACGAAAAACCACGTCCACGTATTGAAAGAAAGCGATTATTTGTCACGGACAAAAAAAGTCTTATTTGGAAGGCGGTGACACGTACGTATAGTACTCGGCTTTTTTCTCCTCCTCCAGAATCCAAATGCACGGGAACTACACCGTTTTCCGTTGGGGGACTGGACTAAACCCGTCCTTAATTGAGTGGTCCGTGACACGTAGGTACAACATGTAACACAAGTGTGTTTGTGCAGTTGTAACACCAGTTTCAATAAAATTTTATTAGAATTTTATAAATATTAAATATGCTGATGTGAGATAATAAAAATTTTAAAAAATAAAGATAGTAGTTTTATAAGAATAAAACTCTTCTATATTATTTTTAAAATATAGTTACGTCTTAACCATAAAATTTCTATTGAGACTAGTCTAATACACCAGCGCGTTAGCCTGCCTGCCTAGCTAGCTCATTGGTTTTGATTTGATCACCCTAGGCCTTGTTTAGTTTCTGAAGCGAAAAATTTCGCGATATTATAACACTTTCGTTTGTTTGTGGTAATTATTGTCCAACCATGGACTAACTAAGCTCAAAAGATTCGTCTCGTCAATTCTGACCAAACTGTGCAATTAGTTTTTATTTTCGTTTATATTTAATACTTTATGCATACGTCTAAAGATTCGATTTGACTGAGAATCTTGAAAAATTTTAAGTTTTTCGGTGGAAGTAAACAAAATACGATTATTCCCGGCTCAACACATGAAACTGGTGTCTGGTGCTGTACAGTACGGCGCCAGCTATTGCCTAATAGATCGCCGATAGGTGTTGTACGCCTTCTTCCCCCGTGCAGCCGTGTGGTGCTCGTGGACGTTGGGGGGCGGCGCGCTCGTGAGCCATCGCGAGTCGTGACACGACACGACACGCGCGCCGCTTTTGTTGCGTCTGCGGGCGTCGCGTCGCACCATGTGTGTATGTGACCGTGTCCCGCGGGGCGCCGGGGGCGGGGAAGAAGGCCAATCACCCGGTTGGAAGTTGGAACTGACCGGTGGAAGCATGCGCTACCACCGCGCTGGGTGGGACTTTTGTTTTGTCATCAGTGCGCAACCAAAGTGCTGGTGGTACATATTCCATGCGTATTCTACTGGTATACTCCCACCACGGCCACACCCTTCGTCTTTCTAGAAGAGAAGAAGATACACACAAAAATCCTCCTACATACTGGGCCAACCGAAAGGTACAACCCGTATCTGGTGAGTATTATTTTTAGGAAGAGTATATTTCTTTTGGCTGCTGCCAATCAAATAACAATAATTGGACGCGTATGATTGGAGCTTTGCCTGCTTGCTCTGCTTTTCTTTCCCCCATCTCTCATGAATGTGTGATCCTGATCATGCCGTTTAGCTTTTTTTTTTGGTTGCCTTAGCGGACGTCCCTTTTGGTTTCGGACATGACTCTGACTTGCTATATATCCACTTCCACTCGCCAACACCAGCCAGCAGCCACTCCGGCTCCGATCCGTCTCTCATTCATAGGAAACGCAGCTTTCAGCTTCCGAGTTGTATTGTCACCTATCTATCGTCTATCGAGGGTGTGTGCCACACTGCCACACAAGTTGGACTTTTTTTTTATCCTCTTTCCGATCCTTTTGAAATGAATTGATGGAATTTGTAGAATATAAGATGATGTGATAATAATCATTTTGTTCGTTTGATTGATAAGCTAGCTAGCCATGACAGAAAGTACTGTTAGCCAATTTGTTGTGAGAGAAAAACACTTGACACATTCGACTGAACATGAGACATGTATTTCAGATATATTACCGATCAGGCCAATCTAAAAGTTTTAATCTAATCTAATATAAAAAAAATACTGGCAGTCTTATATATATATACTTTAGCAATGTTAATTCTAGCACTCCCATATTCAGGGTCCATCAAAATAACACACAGCACGAGATGAAAGAAAAGGGTCGACAATCTTGTGCTAACATCTTTTTTTTTTCCAACTGAAAGAAACTCCACATGATCGACAGACAGAACAGAGGCTCCTCTCAGCTATCCACGAGTGTGAGTGGCGAGTACTCATCATCATCATCATCACAACATGGGCGTTTCCAGAATCGTGGCGCCCGAAAGAGACGTGAGCTGTGTTGCTTGGGCAGCAGAAAGCATGGTGTGGCTTTTCAGCACTGCACGTAAGCAAGCACAAGAAGAACTGGTAGCTTGGATCCTGAGGAACCAGAAACTGAGGCCTATCCTATCCACCTGATCTGCTTCAAACGCCGCAAACAAATCAATACAGTACTTCCAGCGATCCAAAAAACTGGCTCGGGGCCATCTTTTTGTTCCTGATGAGAAGAGATCAGGTGCACTGCAAGTGGCAGCCAGCGTAGAGCCGAATCATGCCTGCCTGCTCCAGCGCGAGGTGGCAAAGGCTCCTCTTGAAACTTGCACTCGTCGCTTCACCTGATTGTTTTTGTTTAGCATTCCGAGAGCTATTTTACACGGTCCAAAACACACAGCTACTAGTAACATTTGTGTGTGTGTGTGTTGTTTTGTATCCAACGAGCACTGTAGAAAGAAAAGATTGGCATTGACAATGTGCAGTGCAGGTTCGTTCATTCCTGCACGGAATGGAAATCAAGTTCTGAAAGTACATTGGACATGCCTTGCTGGGGCTGCTGCAGGTCGTCCTGTTTGACCCTTTTCTCAGCTCTGTTTGTCAAGCATCTATTATATCTTCAACATTAGTATTTTCTCTCTCCGTACGGTAGTAATTAAACTGCTTGACCATCCAATCCACCAGTGAGATTCCTAGATATTCATTAGATGGCTAGAATGGATGGATCATGGGGAAGGAAATCCAAGTGCCATTACAATAGCCGTCTCCTCCAAGCTGCCGCATGTGGCCTTCATGTGCCATCCATCCATCATCAATCCACTGTGGTAAGGCCTTGTTTAGTTCTGAAAAATTTTGGGAAATCGACACTGTAGCACTTTCGTTTGTATTTGACAAATATTGTCCAATTATAGACTAACTAGGCTCAAAAGATTCGTCTCGTCAATTCCGACTAAACTGTGCAATTAGTTTTTATTTTCGTCTATATTTAATATTCTATGTATGCGTCTAAAGATTCGATGTGACGGGAAATGTGAAAAATTTTGCAAAATTTTCTGGAAACTAAACAAGGCCTAAGTGCATCTGCAATTGCAACGACGCCTCTGACAACCTGACACCATGTTAACCAGCATATGAGAATTCCTCAAAGATTGTTAACAAGTCAAAACTGTACTACCACTCGCGCTTAACTGCTTTGGGATCCAGGACTTCACTGGAGGAGGGAGGGAGGGAGCACTTTTGCTGCAAGCAACCGAGTTGTTGGTGTGCTAAACCTAAAATATTCTCCCCGAGCAGCATGCCCGGCTAGTACTGTGTGGTACTGCCATGCCATGCCAATGCCATGCATGGCCATCAATCTGCCTGCTCCGCTGCAGCTAAGCATCACTGTTGGGTGTTTGTTACCAGCTACTACAGCTGATGAGTGCCCAGGTTCTGCAGCAATCCAGTATGGTGAGGTATGGTAGGGGCAGCCGGGACCGGTGGTTGAGCTGAAGCCAAGATGATAAACAAGTGTTGTACAGGTTAGAGCTGAGGAGGACGAGGAGATCAGGATTATTCAGGAGCCCGATCGAGAGGAGATAGATAGATGATCCCTGTGGCTGTGACGTCACGCTCATCATCAATGCTAATCACGATGCTTATTATTAGCGCTTGATGCTGGAGCATCGTGTCATGTAATAAAATAATGGGCGGCTATACTCGGAGGACGGAATATTCATATTACACCGTTTAGAAAACACAATTTGTTAGGAAGGTACTCCCTCAGTTCGAAATAGAATGCATTGTGACTTCTAAAATTTGTATTAAAATACAATACATTCTACATAATGACTATATTTTAATTTGGCAAAGTTTATTAAAAAGGAAGTCATAATTTGAGGAGAACTCTATAATTGAAATAATCTATAGATGCATACGTCATTTGAAGTTATCTTAAAATTCATAGAACGCATTGTACAGTACAAAGCGAGTAGAGTATTATTACAGATACATCCAACCATCCAAAAAAGAAGAAATTCTAAGTTTGGATTGAATCAAACTTTCTTAAAGTTAAAAATATTTATTATTTATGACTAGCGTAATATGAAAATATGTTTTATAGTTACTGGTTTACTGGTTACTTGTCTAGTATTATGAATGCCAGTGTTTTAAGAATTCTTGATTCTCAAAAAATAAGAATCGTTTTTTTTTTCTTTGAACAACGAGGTAGCAGTATGAAGCTGGTACAGTGGTACTAGACTAGTTCATGGGTTTGGATGGGGCTGATGACACATAAACCTGATTAGAGAGAGCCGACCTAACGCTGCCACCGGTGAGGCCTGGCCTGCACTGTACATGACATGACATGGAAGCGGGGGGATTGGATTGGATTGCACCATCTGCCTGCAAATAATTGGCTGTGGGGATCAGGATAATCTGGTGGCTTATTGGGTGGTGGTTCCTGGCTGGGGGTTGCTAAGCTGTTATTAGTAGATGATGGCTTGGCTGCTTGTGCTTGGCCCAGTTGGTTTGGTCCCCCCATCGCTTGGATTTGGATAGGTAGGAGACGTAGGAGGACAGTTGAAACCACCGGCGAGGTCGCAGCAGCTTTCTGTACTGCTCCGGTGGCCGGTGGGGGCTACCGCTCCTGCTGGTGTCTGCCTGCCGGCGGCTGCAGATTCTCCTTCTCCCTTTTGGCTTTTGTTGGCATAACAATGGTGCAATGCAACTGAAAGACTGTCCAACATAGCAATCAGATCAATTGATGACTACATACGAAAATGGAATCAGAGAGTATATATATAGTAGCTGACAGGCAGCTGCACTTGCACTTGCAGTCAGCAGTGGTGGTCTTGTGGTCAATGGATATTCACAGTCCAGTTGGACAATTATCAGGCCAGGCCATATTAGCATTGATCAGAAATGAGAGCCTGATGTGGATTCATCCTTCCTCCTTATGGTAGGGGCAAAAGAAAAAAAAGAAAGATGAGAACATAGTTTAGATTCTAGATCGGATCATTACGAAATTATGGTAGCAAAGCAAATAGAGAACTGGAGCCCCCTATCAGTGTGTCTCCCGGCCTACGACTATCTGCATCATCGTCACGGGTATCTGCATATTTCTGTTGCCGTTAAGCACCAGACAGCAGCCAGTGTTTCCCTTCACAGGTGCAGGTACACCAACACGAATAATGCCTGATGATGATGATGATAATTAAGCACAGGCGGCCAGAGTACTAGGCAGCTCGGTCATGGCATGGCATCGGTATCCTCAACGGGTAGGGAATTGGCTGTCACTAACCGACTAATCTAACGCAAGTGCATTAGCGAAGAATGCCAGACTGAATAGGCCAACTGGCAGCTAGCGCACATGCTATGCCACGCTAGCTCATGTAGCTACAGCCTACTGACCTACAGTACAGGGGTGCTAACAGAAACTTCTCTGAGCTGCATCAAGCATCGAAATCGCTGGGAACGCGTTTTATGATTTGCAAGCAGCAGTAATCAGTAAAAAAAAAGCTACAGTTTTTGCTCTTGGAGCAGCGGACGGCGACTTCCTTTTGCATTGGGTGCTTGGGCCTCCCGGGTGGTTCGTTCGTGGAGCAGGGAGCAAGCAACGACGCGCGCACGCCGAGGGCCGAGGCGGTGGTGGCCCGGTGGAAGGGGCGCCAGCGCCATGTGAAGCGGCCGTGGAGGACGGCCGGTGGTGGTGGCCGAGGAGAGAAGTGCCTCGTGCTGTCGGAAGTTGACCGGAGCACATTCGCGACGCGCAATCATTCGGCAACTCGGATTTGCAAATTTAACGGTCATTTGCTCGTGTGATGTGACGCCCGCAGGAAGTCAACGGCTGCGTTCTGAGTGAGAGCAGTCAATATGTCTGTGATCCGAAGTGGGAGTCTAACGTACACCTCTAGCAGTGGTGTAAACGAACTTTTGAACATCAATTCATCTAGATTTGAAATTGAACCTATACATTGAAAAAATGAGCAACAAGAGAGAAGATTATGGGCACTGTTAATCGTCAGGTTATTGCAGGGTTTTTTTTCCCTGGACCACCAAACTCAAATTCGCAATAGTGCAATTTGATTAGTCAGTTCGGCTTCGGCAAGCTCTAATAACCGCAACTAAAGAAACTCCCTTGCCGCAACTGAAAGAACATTCACGGAATAACAGTAAACCGCCGGGACCATGACAACAACACGCGATTGGCCAGAACATGTAAATAAACCAGAAAATGGACTTAAGAACACAATCCGCACGTCCAACAGCAATACTGATTCAAGATTACAGAAATTTATTCGTTTCTGTTGACGGTACAAAAAACAAGCCACTGTCACTCGTATTAACCATCAAGAGTTCTTTGAATGTACGAACTGACGAATTCTAAGTGAAAAAAATTGATAAAGGTGATCCATCAGCTATAACAGACAAAGTGGCCTCTTACAATTACCATTCAGAATAGAGAACAACCCAGCAACAGGTCACCTTACAGCAGAAGTCGAAAAACAAAACTATTATCGAAATGTATAAGAGAACCGAAGTATCAGGCCAATTTCACCACCGCCACTAGGCAGAATCAATCAAGATCCGAGAACAAAGAAGCAGGATAACACCACTGTGCTGGCGAACCCTCTGAACTGCTAACGCTATCATTCCTGCCAAGTGGCAAGCAGCAGAAAAGGTGTGTACAGAACTGGTGCTGCAGGAGAAGGCCACAAGGTTTACATTCTGAAATTCTGCCTTGTATTGATCATCCGCTTCAATGCCGCAAGCCATAAGTTGCACTCATCCCAGTCACTTGTTGTTAAGAGTACCTGACACCAACATTGTGCAGTTGCAGATAGTTAGAAGTCAAGGAAGAACTGATATCCAAACTTTCAAAAGAACATGGAGAAGACAGACGCTACAGAGCCTAAAAGATCAACCTCCAATCTACCTGGAGGTGCATCGCAGTGGCAAAATCACTAGCATCAATTGCACTGCACAATTGGTTTTGATCAAACATTTGGCGATATGTCGCGCCACTATTTAGTTTTGAAAACAATGCCCCTACTTTCCTTGAATTGTCCTAGATTTCACGCTTTTTTGCTTGAAAGTAGCTTGTGATCCTCCAAGAGTTTTTTGGACGTCGCATCGAATAGTCTGGTTAGTGTGAGACGAATGCAACTCCAACTTCTGATGACGATGGATGCAGTAGTAGTGGTTCCACAATCCAGATTCTCACCTTTCAGTGCATGATCGAGGCTGTTGTTCGCAAGGTATTCATACACCATGATGCTGTTTTTCCTTTGCACGCAGCAGCCCAGCAGCCTAGAGGTCCATTCCATGTGCCTCACTTCGCTCTCGATTTCAGCTAGGACCTATGAATTCCTTGATCCCCTCCTCGGATTGCAAATTAAAGACAGAACCTCTAATTCAGTGCTCTCTCAAAACTCACAAAAACAGGTACATGGTTTCAGCAAAACGTGCACCGGACACACGCATTAAGCACATGCGTACAGTGCGTACAGAATTGAAACAGTCAATTCGGTATACAGATCCATGTAGAATCATTCTTATCTGCATTTGTACCATGTGTCGGTCTCTACTAGTCAACGAAAAAAATCTAACCGAACACGAGACGCACCCAAACAATGGACCATCCGGTAAAAAAAAAAGAAAGAAAGGGACGGATGACAAAAAAAAAACAATTCCGCTCCTCTACCCAAGATGGCACCAACAAAAAAAAAGGAACCTTTCCATCAACACGGTAGCTCAAACCATACCTAGACAAGTCATTTTATTCCCTTGCATCCAAAGGATGCACATTACTGCAAGTAGTCCTTGCATCATGCAAAGTAGTTCATAGCAAACTTTTTCAAAGACAAGATTAACTTGCAGAAGATCCACACTACAGAGAATATATATGCATTAAGCACATGTGTATGAAAAATTTCCATCCTGACAAACCAAATTGTTTAGCTGCAAGAGGCTCTAGCCACATCAGTTGAGCATGGACAGTCTTGGTCCTCAGGCATCTCCAGTAGTTCATCAGCTTCATGCGCCCCTTTATGAACCTCTTTATCTTTCTTTTCATCAGCTTCATGCACCCCTTCATGAACCTCTTTATCTTTCTTAACCAAGGAGGACAAACTAGGGCCTTGTTTAGATGCGAAAAGATTTTGGATTTCACCACTGAACAGCCAGCTCTACCACTGGACCACAGTTTTGTTCCCTGGAGCCCCAAACTCAAATACGCACGAGCACGATTTGATTAGTCAGTTCGGCAAGCTCTAATAACCACAACGAAAGGAACTCCCTTGCCGCGGAACTAAGAACGCTCACAGAATAATAGTAAACCGCCAGGACCATGACAACAACACGATATAGGCCAGAACATGTACACAAGAAAATGGTCTACGCTGAGAGCAAAACCCGCACGTCCATCATGCAATACCGATTCAAGATTACAGAAATTTATTGATTGCTGTTGACGGTACAAAAAAACAAGCGACTGCCACTCGTTTTAACCATCTAGAGTTCTCCGAATGTCCAAGGTGACAGAATTCTAAGTGCAAGAATTGAAAACGGTGATCCACCAACTATAACGAACTAAGTGGCCTTACAATTACCATTCAGAATAACCAACCCAGCAACATGTCACCTTACAGTGTCAAAAACCAAAACTATTATCAAAATGTATAAGAGAACCAAAGTATCAGACCAATTTCACCAACACGCCGAGGCAGAATCAAGAGCCAAGAACAAAGAAGCAGGATAACACCGCTGTGCTGGCGAACCCTCTGAACTGCTAACACTATGATTGCTGGCAAGCAGCAGAAAAGGTGTGTACAGAACTGGCTGCATGAGAAGACCACAAGGTTTACATTCTGAAATTCTGCCTTGTCTTGATCATCCGCTTCAATGCCGCAAGCCAGAAGTTGCACTCATCCCAGTCACTTGTTGTTAAGAGTACCTGACACCAACATTGTGCAGTTGCAGATAGTTAGAAGTCAAGAACTGATATCCAAACTTTTAAAAGAACATGGAGAAGACAGACACTACAGAGCCTAAAAGAACAATGTCCAATCTACCTGGAGGTGCATCGCAGTGGCAAAATCACTAGCATCAATTGCACTGCACAATTGAATGAGTTTAGATGAAACATTTGAAGATATGTCGCCACTATTTAGTTTTGAAAACAATGCCCCTATTTTCCTTGAATTGTCCTCAATTTCACGCTTTTTTGCTTGAGTAGCTTGTGATCCTCCCAGAGCTTTGGATGTCTCATCAAATAGTCTGGTTAGTGTACCAATAACAGGTCTCAGCTCAGCTGCAAAGACAACAAGAGTGTAAGATATTTGGTAGACTTCATATGAAATCACAAGGAGTCAGTAAAAAAAATCCTTGGAACCAGAATAGAACAGGTGAGACAAGATAGTGTAATAGCAAAAAGATGGAAGCCTTTTAGCCTTGCATTTGCAACATACCAGACACTTTTGTCGTATCAGCTGTCTGCACAGTCGGGGGAGGTGCAGGAGGAGTGGGCTGTGCCTGCACCTGCGTCGGACTTGAGGGCTGTGCAGGACTTAAACCTGGCCTGGGAGCAAAGCTTTGATTGTTCGATGGCATAAACCTAGAAGTTGAGTTAGTAGCAGCAGAATGGGGAAACATCTGGTTAGGGACTGTTCCTGGTACAGGGGCGCTCGGACCAAAAGAAGATACTGGTGGAGCAGCAGGCTGATATTGAACAGGCGATACAGGCTGATGAAATGTTGTTGGAGGTCCGCTTGGATAAGGAGCAGATGGTCCAGAAGAATACGGTTGATTTGCAGCACCCTGTTAAGACCAGAGAGACCAGTTTGGAACAAATATCATAGAAAAACTAGTACATATAAGTCACCAGTATACCTACCGTGTAAAGCTGGGAACCTAAGGTATTAGGTTGATGATATTGTCCAGGATTTTTTAGACCAGTTGGGTTCGCAGGAGTAAATGTCTTCACTGTTTGCTGAGGCACTGGTACAGGTGAAGGGCCTGGCTGTTGCTGCAAAAAAATCAAAATAAACAGTGAGTGTAATAATTTTGCATTGCCTTAAATGGAAAAGGACACAAAACACTCATTAATTTCAGATGAGGCAAAATTCTGCTGGTCAACACTCAAAAGTAGCATATACTTGAGCAAGAAAAACTTCAAATACATGGGGGAGGGGCTACATGTTCAGACATACCACAATATATCCAACATTACATTTTTTTTTCAAACACAGCACCAAAACAAGGGAAACCAAATATGTGCTATTTTGAATTTGAACTGTCATAACGGCACAAGGGCGTGCAAGTGAGGTGGTAAGTTCAAAAAATTCCAACATAATGTACCAAATACTTGCTGCAACAAACTGGGCACTCAAACTACAAACCACTGAAAAGCTTCTCAAAGCACAACTGGCCTATAGTGTTGTTCACGTACATGTGATGCTAAAAAAAGGACTTCCTGAATCACAAATACCTGAGAGTTGGCAGGTGTGCTAGGTGGAACAAACATATTGGCTGGTTGTGGAGGTTGATATGCATTGTTGTATCCATAAGGTCCAGTAGGTTGTGGGTAAGCTTCTGAATATGTACTTGGTACATTGTATGGTTGAGGTACCTGCTGTTAGCAGTGGTCAGAACATTATACAACAAAACCAATAGAGCAAAAATGCCACTGCCATTATCACAAATGATAGAGGTTTAAGACATTGTCACGGTCTTACAAGATGACACTGACTTTAGTTTTATGATAATATGACATTTTAAATATGTTCAAATATTGTGAAATTGTTTTTATGATGACCTAGCAACATCAATATTACAATGTAAATCTACTATAAGCAACTCTATAGGTTTGACAGAAAGAAAACCTAAAACGGCACATTTGTCAGGGAGTATTAGTTTATTCTGACAAACATTGAACTGGTAAATCAAATGGCAATTTTAAGTATGAAATGATGGTACAAGAGGGAACCTGGTAAACATTCTGAGGATGTTCTGGGGTAGTATATGGTTGATTTGGGACATAGGGGGAAGGAGTGCTGGTGTTTTCAGAAACAGAACTCCTAGCATTATCATTTTCTGCAAAACAAAACTCTAATAAATACTACGGTATAAAATCCATGTGTAATTACCAACATTTTCGGACAGCAGCATGAAGAAAAGTGATTTTACTCTGGATACAAAAAGGCAAAACAAAAGACAGTTGCTGCAAGTTCAAATGTGAATATTCACAGCGTACATGCTAAAGGACGAATTAAATCGATACACCAAATTTAAACAAAGGAATACTTCATTTACATGTAAGCAACAACAACAATGAAAAGTTAATTAAACAAAGATAGGGAAAAAAAGGATAATATAATGTTGCTATACAGATCTTAGATGTACAAGTTCTGGATAGAGGCTCAAGGTTATTGAATATTTGCATGGAAGAGTAGCCAAAAGCTGAATGTAGTTGCGAGATATTTGGTAGTAAATAACAATTAGAAACATCAAACATAACAGGATAAAAAACTTTACTTTGTTACAGTATTAAATGGGATTGGTGGTGCAAGGTGTGAGATGGCCAGTACTTCAATATGCACAGGCACCAACGGGAACACAGAACCCATTCAGTTCAACAATGTGTGGTCACATCATAGCAAACAAATATATAGACTGGAAAAAATGGATCAAAAGATTTCAAACCAATGAAAGACAGAATAACGGAAGACAAAATTTTGTGATGTAAGTTTGGAGCAACCTTCTGTAGAACATGCAATTCGATCTCTCAAAATTGCCAGCTCTTGCGAATGTTCATCTGATCCCAACAGTTTTAAATACTCCATTGCAGTTTTAAGAAGACCTTGACTAGCCAGCAATTCAGCATAGTTCTCAACAAGCTTAGACAGTGACGCGCTAAATCTCTTGTGGCCCGTAGCAAGGGCAAGAGTAATGGTTTTTTCCATCAAATCCTGCATTTCCACAGTGGTCAAGAACTGTTTGGGAGCAATGCTATAGAATGTGAACTACTATTATGCAACCGTACCTGGAGAAGATCAACATAAGTCTTCCCACCATCTTCAGATTTCAAGGTGCGGGACCATATTTCAACAGCTTTGTCAATATTTCCAGCACAAATATAACAGAGAGTTGCCGCTAGTGTATCTCCAACGTTCACAAGTCTAGACGCAAGTGTGTCACACAAAATATGCCACTCCTCTTTCCGTGCAAACTGTTTTGAGTTCACAGTTAAGTTAGATTTCATAAACAAGCTCATATCAAATTTATACATAGATAAGGAATATGAGAAGACACCAACCCAGATAAAAAACAGTTTCACTGGGACAACAGCCAGTCCACTGGTTAGAGAAACAGTTTTCTAAACAACAATCTAAGAAAATGCAGGTAATTAAAGTTTGTTCAGTAAGGTTCTATTACAGCTTGACGGATATTGGACAAAGTTAAGTTTTGCGAGCTGGTCAGATAATACAGCTTATCCTCTGAGACATCAGCATGAGTTCAAGCATCCAGTCCCCAACAAAAATACATGGTGGTCAGCACTCATGTGTGCAATATCAGATTACCTGTTATGGCTCTAACTCTGCTACTCTGGTTTGATCCTTTGAGGTCACCCATTACATGGGCACCCAAATAATGAAGCAGGCCAGGCCTGAGCAATAAGTTTCAAATGGCAACTATATTTCTATTGAACTACCACTCTACTAGTCCAAAGACTGGACACTGCGACCAAATCAGTTCAGTCTATAGTGAATATAAACAAGATATAACAAAGAATAAAAATCCAATGCCACTTTAGGACCAATGTGGCCATGTTAGAGTACATAAGGGGCCTATTGGGCCTGGGCTGGCCGTATAGCCCGTTAGTGTTAGCGTTAATTAGAGATAAAGGTCGCTTGCTTAGGGGTCAAGTAAGCCTTGCTTGTAAGTTAAGTAAACCTCTCTATATAAGGAGAGGAGATGTATCAATCTAATCAAGCAAGAATTAAGAAGGAAATCCTTCCCTTGGAAATCAGTGGCTCGTGTAACTTCTGTGCTGAACAAGAATCTATTTGCCATCTTTTCTTTGATTGTTGTATTGCTATTAACACTTGGAAAGTGGTCTCTGAGCACCTGGGTATTGATGTAGGGTCGGATTTTGTATCAGTGGTTCATTTTTGGCTTGCTCATAAGAGATATATATACTGACGAATGCCATTTCTTCAGCTATACTGTGACTGATTTGGAAATTACGGAATGAAATTTACTTTCAGGGAGTAAGGTGGACAGGTTTGTCAATGTTGCTCCTGAAGATTGTCAGAATGCTGCAGCAATGGATCCAACTGTTCAAGCAGGAGATGGGAGCACAAGTGAGGACTTTGCAAGGCGTTTGGAGACTCAGCAAGCTCTCCGCCTCAACTACAATGGAAGACGGACATGGCGATATCATCATCAGAGTTGGCACCATCGGCTGCTCGGCTTTTGGATACAAATGTTCAGTTACCGCAGAATGAAGTAGTTTCTTCTGGGAGATGTAATGTTGCAAGTAGTTCTTCCATGTTCCTGGATGGCCATACGGCCTGAATTTGCTGGCACTAAGCCAATATTGTGCTGTAAAACCGTATTTGCTTTTTGAGATATAAAGGCAGGGGAAACCTTTATGTCAAAAAAAAAAAACTTCCCTCTTGCTCGGCCACGGGCAAAGGCCCTGCGGCCAGCCCTCTCTCGCCCTCGCAGCCAGCCCATGAACAGTACCCGCGGGTACTGTAGCACAGCAGTTCCGCCGCTCCCTTAACTCTTCCTCCTCAATCCCAATAGGCCCCTTACGTACTCTAACAACCCATCTATCAAAGCTTGAAAGTTAAACCAGTCGAATCACCATCAAGGTAATCCTAGATTAGAAGACATGGAAAAAGAACACACAAACTGACTTTACAAAAAGAATAGAATTGTAGTTTTCACTTACTGTGCAAAGCAGAGCAAGAGTTTCCTTCCATGAACTTAGTGGCCAGGTACTCACAAAACTCATTAAATCATTGCCCACCATAGCAGAGACAACCTATACTTGAAACAGTACAACAATGAATAATGGTGATTATAAAAATTACTATGTACAAATAAATACATATATTCAAAACCAGAAATAAAATGAAACCTTTAAGTAGGGCGAGATACTGTTCTTAAGATAATGATTTCTTGTGCTTTCCCAGAGAGCAGAACCACCGGCATGGGCTATAACCAAAGCATCAGCCATACGATTAGCAGCAAGACACTGGTTAACTGCCCCTTTGTAGTCTCCAACCACCAGTGCATGTTGAATGCTTTTGTCAATGGATGGATCTGATGGCACAACATCTCCAGACACTTCCTGCTCTATCTGTTGACCATTTGTAGAAACTGGTTCTTCAGGCAAGCTAGCCTCTGAAGGTTGAGGATTGTTGAAAAAATCATCCCCATTATCAATAAGAAACTGGGCATCCGTATTATCAGTTACTGTGGCATGATCCAGATTAAGTGTATCTGCCAATGTTTGGCTCAATTCATCAGTTGAACTTGCAGGTGGTTCCTGAGGTGGTTCGAAGCCAAGATGAGTAAGCAATTTTGTCCTTGCAAAATCGCCGTCCTCAAACATAACCCTTAAGAAGCCCCATGTTTCTCTCTCCTCGTCAGATCTGATCAAACATGCATCGCATAAAGTTAGTCTTCATGCAAACACCAGGAGTAGTTCTACTAAAGGAGAAGTACATACAAAGATTCTTGTGATTTTTTTTCACACAGAGCACGAAGCGAACTTTTGTCGCCATTCTGAATAGCAGCTTCAAATTCAGTTGATCGGCTCACCAGACTTTGCTCAATCACCAAATTGTGCACATGCACCTATAAAAAAACATAATATAAACACAGGTACTTGAACAGTTGCAGAAAGCAGGGCACTGATAAAGGATACTTACCTCAGATGTAGATGCTTGTGCACCTTGGGTGGGTGCCACCGGATGGAAAGAAACAAGTTTACCACCGAAGCCAAAAGATGCACCAGTGGGGCATTTCAACCATTTTGGAGCCGGAGCCCTTGGACGTGCTGAGCATAATTTAGTTCTTATCAGACAAATTGTATCAGAGAAAAGGTGCGCACACTAGTGTAATTAGTGACTAACTAGTAAAGTTGTTCAATTGGTACTCTAAAGTGAAGAAATAGATGTTTGATCTAAACAGCAATCTTAATCAAATGGTCACCACAACTAAACCACCAGTTCACCATATACAGACAAGATAGTATCTAGATAACAGAGTGTAACGCTGCGGGAAAATAAACCAGCTAGTAATAATCTCAAACATAAAACAAATCCGATATAAAGGGCATTTTCATAGAAAGAAACATCACATTTGTCCTTGTTATGAAATGGAGGTCAATATTGTTGAAGAGTAATTTAAGATAATGCAAGGGCTGTACATAAAACCAGAGGCAACAATCTAACTGAATATGTAAATATGTATCAAATCTAATTATCACAGAAACTTGAGCAAGAGGCAATATGGTAATTCACCTGGGGCACCAACAGCATCACCAGCAGCATAAAGACCAGAGAACTGTAAAAGATAATAAATAAATAAATAAATAAATAAATAAATAAATAAA
>Ga0182004_10001541_pt1 | contig 17018 bp, 15 predicted proteins | sample Sormic07211540_1_FD_120479 | JGI IMG/M metagenome (GOLD analysis project Ga0182004, IMG submission 120479) | Endophyte microbial communities from Sorghum bicolor roots, Mead, Nebraska, USA - 072115-40_1 MetaG | ecosystem: Host-associated > Plants > Roots > Unclassified | place: USA: Nebraska...
TAGTAGTGGTACCCAAAAAATACACTTTAAGAATTAATTAATCGACCTGAATGACACCCCAAAAATAATGTACCTGGTGCATTTTACCTTTTTTCAACTTCCTTTTGTTTTGTTTATGCGATGGTAATATAGTTTTTTTACTTGACACTCCTATGCCTTATTTTACCGCCACATGGTTTTAGTTGCTAAGGTACTTGGGTGGTGTTTAGTTCTTCTATTCCATGGTAAAAATTTAGGTTTTGGTCCATCAATTTCATAATGAAATTAAATTCCATGTAAATTTTTTAGCAAAAAATTGGTTATTCTCTATTTTGGATTTTGGCCTCAAGAGATAAAAAAAAGCCTAAAAGAGCCTCAAAAGGCCCTAATGAGGGTAATAAATTTTATATTTTGAATGAAACTAAACATAACCCTAAAAATTTTGAAATTTTACATTCTATCATTCTAAAGTAGTTGGCATTTTACATTTTGCATTTTATGGGGAACTAAACACCGTCTTACTAACTTTTCTAAGAAAAGTAAAATTCTCTATGCCATGTCTCGCTCACAAAAGAGCACTTTTCATAGGGATTTGCTAAATTTTAGGTGACTGAATTTTAGTTTTCCTTCAGACGATTGTTATTGTAAATATTTTATACTAAAATTATAGTTTTAGTTCATTACAATTTCTATAAACATAATTTATAATTTTTGGTTTTGAGAATAAAAAACTAGTTAGACAGAACCACAAACCTGACAAAATCTTATATGTGTTGACACAAAGACAGTTTAAAAATTAACAATTATTTTCTATAATTATACAAGGACAAAAATCAATTTGTTATGATACAAAGTTAAATATAAATAACAAATCAAAAAATAACAGTTTACTTGTACTAATTATTGTACAAGAGTGTTGCCTGAAATCATTTTAAAATACAGACACTTGAAATATAAGAAAAGTGAGTAATTAATTTACTTGAAAGAACTTCTAATTTGCCGAATAACAAGAAAATATGCTGAATGTTCTAGAAACCCCTCACCCCGTCTGTCTCCAAACCCCTACCTCCCTGTCACTCCTGCAGTCCGGGTGTATAAAACCGACCTCATCTCTGAAACCCGCTCTCGCTCCAAATCATCCGCCTCGTCCGTCGTTCCCCGCACCTTATCCTCTCCACTTTACAGTACCTGCTCTCAACTTCTCCCTATCTCAATGGCATCCGCGAATGCCATCTCCACCGCCTCCCTCATCTCGCCCCTCTCGCAGGTCAGCTTCTCTCCGTCGCCCAGCTTTCTAGCTTTTCCGCTCTGCGATTTCCTGGACAACTGTTTCTTTTATTCCTCGATCCATTGCGGTTCCTCGGCCGGCGAAGGCCATCCCAATTGCGGTCTCGACCAATTTGGGGCTTGTCTTGTTCGGGGGTGTTTAGTTCCCCAATTATTCAAAAAAAAAAGGTTTTGATTCATCATTTGCAAAATGGAACTAAACACCATGCAAAACGGAACTAAACACCATGCAAATTTTTTTGCAAAAAAGTGGTTATTCTCCATATTAGGCTATGGCGTCAAGGGAGGAAAAAATAACCAAAAGAGCCTCGTTACAAGTACTTGGCATTTTGCATTTTGCATTTTTTTTAAATGAACACTCCCGCGTTGAACTGTGGTTTCCTGATTAATTCTGTGCTTCCTGTATTTCCTATATGTAATATTATAATTTCAAAAAAAATGTAATATTATTTCTTGTTGGTGGTAAGCAGGGCAGGGCGAGGAGGGCCAGGAATGGCCGGTCACAGCGCTTCGTAGTGCGTGCGGAGGCCAAAGACATCGCCTTTGACCAGAAATCCAGGGCAGCCCTGCAGGCCGGCGTCGAGAAGCTCGCAAACGCCGTCGGTGTCACCCTGGGGCCACGAGGTAGCCAACGCCTACCGCTTTGCTACTACAGCCCATGCTGTCTGTTCGATGCTCAGTTGTGTTTTGTCTACATAATTACTATTGCTATTTACATGGTATAAACCATACGCTTCATCATGGAAAACACGGCTGCCCATAGACTCAATTGCAGTTCCTCTATAGAACTACAACTGGAATTAACTACTCCCAGGTCTGTCCCCGAGAAATTGGAAGTGCTGTTATAAATATTATTCCCTCCATTCCAAATTATAAGTTATTTTAACTTTGGAGACTCAAAGCATCTCAAATTTGACTAAAATTATAGAGAGAATTATACAAATTTATGACATCAAATAGATATTACTATAAATACATAATTAATGAAGAATCTAATGATACTTATTTGGTATCATAAATATTATTATTTTATTATATAAATTTGGCCAAACTTAACTTATAATTTGGGATGGAGGGATACTGATTTGGCGCTCAACTTAACTAACTGATGCGAACACATGGTTTCAAGAATCCCAAGAACATACTGTGCTGTAGAATAAAGATTACACAAAAGATGGATGTCTTCATTTTCATTCACAGTGCATGTACAAACACAATTTCCCAATCAAGAGCTGCTTTTTGGAATTGAATTAACTCTTCCATTCTTCTTATTTTACATTTTTAATCATTTCATAATCTGATTTGTTTTTCCAATTTTCCTAAAATCTTCCTTTTCCAAAAATAAGTTTCCAAAGACATGTCTGAAAAGTAAAACACCATTAATCATCAATATAATGTTTTCACAGGGAGGAATGTGGTGCTCGATGAGTATGGCAGCCCCAAAGTTGTGAATGATGGAGTCACTATTGCCCGGGCTATTGAGCTGTATGATCCAATGGAAAATGCTGGTGCAGCATTGATTCGTGAGGTGCTTTCCTTTTCTTTCTTTAGTTTAATGAACATGTGGTCATGTGGAGACTGAATAACATAGTCATGTTCTCCACTTGTCGCTAAAGGTTGCTAGCAAGACCAATGATTCTGCTGGTGATGGCACTACAACTGCTTCCGTCCTTGCTCGTGAAATCATCAAGCTAGGCCTTCTGAGTGTAACGTCTGGTGCAAATCCTGTGTCACTTAAGAAGGGAATCGACAAAACTGTGCAGGGTCTAATTCAGGAGCTTGAGAATAAGGCTAGACCAGTCAAGGGTGGTGGTGATATCAAAGGTGATTCTTGTATTTTTCATGTTAGATTGTTTATCATTTATTTGTTTTCACTCCGCAATGTAAATTTGTAACAAAATATGTATTCAAAACATAATTGATGTCTAATTTGGAGCTGTTCTGTTTTACAGCTGTTGCATCTATCTCTGCTGGCAATGATGAATTTATCGGATCCATGATTGCTGAAGCAATTGACAAAGTGGGGCCTGATGGTGTTCTTTCAATTGAATCCTCCTCATCTTTTGAGACTACTGTTGAAGTTGAAGAAGGAATGGAGGTTTGTAGGGCACTCACCTTGTACAGTTCTTGTGTTTATATGTATGAAGTAGAAGCTTCTGATTTATAACATCAAAATGGCAATGCATATTTACATATACAATCACATGTTCTCAAGTTTTCTTGAATATTGCAGATTGACCGTGGTTATATTTCTCCACAATTTGTGACAAACCTTGAGAAATCTATTGTGGAGTTTGAGAATGCTAAGGTTCTTATTACTGATCAGAAGATCTCAAGCATAAAGGAAATTCTTCCAATTCTGGAGAAGACCACACAGCTGAGAGCCCCTTTGTTCATTATTGCTGAGGACATTACTGGTGAAGCTTTGGCAACTCTTGTTGTTAACAAGCTTCGAGGAATTCTAAATGTTGCAGCAATTAAGGCTCCAAGCTTTGGTGAGCGGCGGAAGGCTGTACTTCAGGACATTGCCATTGTCACAGGTTTGTCTTGCAACCAACCGTAATATTACATATTGTCATCATTGTCTAATGTAGTTGCATTTATTTTGGCTAATAAAAGTATTGTAGTTGATTTCAGCAATATATTTATGCATTAAAAAAAAACATATCGTGCTTCATTCAAAGAGTAATGCTGTAACAAATAAAAATAAATATATTATTTTATTTTTGTATATAATTTGTACAAGGTCCTAGCCTTTTTTTCTCAATACATCCAATCGATCTTTAGTTCCATCAGCTTGCTATAGCTTTTTTCCTAATATTGAACAAAATTGGGTGAGAATGCTAAATGACCACACCATCAGAGAGCTATCGTTAGTTGTATGGATGCCAATTGAGATTGCATGGTTTCATGGATCACATTCTTCATCATGAATGAAAAACTTCGTCCAACCATCTGTTGCGAAAACATGATAGAATTAGAAGTTGAGCTCACCATACAGAGTTGATTATAGTCAATTAGTCATTGTCATGCTAGCAAATTGTTAAAATTTGTTTCTTCAGCTCCACTAGTCCACTCGAAGCCCTGAACCCTAAATATTGAAGATTTCCATAGAAGTGACAGCCTGCAAGAGAAACAATGGTTCTTTGTGTGTACTTGCATCAATCATGATGTTTCAGATTACTGAACATTATTACAACTCCTGGCAAATGAATGCTGGAATACCTAAATGGATTCCTCAAAGTTGGTTCAGGTTATTTGCTTATGATAGATGTTTTGGTTATCCAGGCCCTTTGTTCTGAAATTTGATAATAATTGGCCATTTATTTCTCTGTTTCATTTTGCGGTGTAATTTCACTTTCAGGTGCTGAGTTCCTAGCAAAAGATCTTGGTTTGTTGGTTGAAAATGCTACAGAGGCACAACTTGGTACAGCAAGGAAAGTCACAATACATCAGACTACAACAACCCTCATAGCAGATGCAGCCAGTAAAGATGAAATCCAAGCGAGGGTTGCACAGCTAAAGAAGGAGCTTGCTGAGACTGATTCAGTTTATGATACTGAGAAATTGGCTGAGAGAATTGCTAAGCTTGCTGGTGGTGTTGCTGTTATCAAGGTTGGAGCCGCAACTGAGACTGAGCTTGAGGACCGCCAGCTAAGAATTGAGGATGCAAAAAATGCCACTTTTGCAGCTATAGAGGAGGGCATTGTTCCTGGAGGTGGTACGGCATACGTGCACCTATCTACCGTTGTCCCTTCGATCAAAGAAAAAATTGAGGACCCTGATGAGCGCCTTGGTGCTGATATTATTCAAAAGGTAACTAGGCTAGCATATTTATATACTGATCAGTGCCTATGCAGTTAGATGGTATGAACTGTATTTTCCAGAGGTGAAATCTCATTAATATGTTTATCTGTGCTGGTAAAACGTGTCTAGGACCAGTCATCTAGGATGTGTGTTGCTAAGTTTATGAGTAGATCTATGCCATCATAGTGTGTTTTGCTGGCATTGGAATTTGTTTTGATAATTCAGACTAGTTCTTGTCGCAGCAGACACATATACTGGATCCTGTAGAGCAATAGATCATATTTTTACCCTATCTTATCTACTTGTGCAGGCATTGGTAGCACCTGCTTCATTGATTGCACACAATGCTGGAGTAGAGGGTGAAGTGGTTGTTGAGAAGATCAAGGACAGTGTGTGGGAGGTGGGCTACAATGCAATGACGGATACATACGAGAACCTGATTGAGGCTGGTGTGATCGACCCTGCTAAGGTGACTAGGTGTGCGCTCCAAAATGCGGCCTCAGTAGCTGGAATGGTCCTAACCACACAGGCAATAGTTGTTGAAAAGCCAAAGCCGAAGCCTCAAGTGGCAGAGCCATCAGAGGGAAGCCTTGCCGTGTAAATTTTAACATTCTTGAGGCAGCTGTCTAGACGGTTGAGATCAGTTGAAAGGGTAGAACTTTGGTTTGAGAATTTTGATTCAGGTCCACTGAAAGGTGTAGAGTAGGATTGCCATTTTGCAGATGAAGAGTAATTTTAATCTGGTCTGAACTTGTCCAAATCAGAGAAATTTGCATCACCATTTTTCAAAGAGAGATTTACTTATATGGCGCTAAAAAAAAGTCTCTTCTTTGTATGGCTCTTTTTTTGAACTTCTTTCTATATTGCTCAAATGAACTTTCAATCTTTTCCTGGCCTTCCGTAATCCTTTCATGAAACAACAAAACAAATCTTAGATTTATTATCTTAGAGCTGTTGTTTGATCCTTGAAAGGAATCCAAAATGTCGATAGTAGTTTCACCAAGCTATTTTGCTACAGTGCAAACTGAACCAACTTACTAAGCAACTACTTAGTGATGGAAAATTGTAGTTGACCTATTTGGTAGTGGCTTGTTTTCCTAGTTCGGTGAATACTTGTAACTGTTGTTGTCCTCTAGACCTTGCTATCATCCGTCTTTAGCAATGCTTATCCAATGCTAACTTCCAATGCTAACTGGGACCGATGCGAATGAGAATCAGATCGGCAGATTCTTTTAAAGATTTTTTTAAACTTTCTACAATGGTCTTTCCCGGGATCATCGGGATTGCATGCCTTATGTAGATGAGGAGTCTAGATTCCCCCTCCTATTTCACCCTGCCGATGAAGCACTCAATAAGGACAATGACCTAATGATGGCTATTATCACCCCAAGGGCAATTCCAGTGAACACCTTTGGTAGTGGAAAGAATACCAATACAACTTATGAATTCTACAATCCATCGGCATTATCTCGACAGTTGGCTTTCGGTCAATTGCCAATCAAACTCTGCTATGCCGATGTAGTCAAGCCAAGGAAAACAATCACTGGTGGCCTTGAGTGGATCAGGGTAGCTCAACTTCCACCAGATGCCGATACAACGGATGTTGATTTATCGGCTTGGGTTCCAACTTCCTTAATTACCGAATCTTACAAGCTATGGTGGGAAAAATGGAAGCAACAATTGTTCATGGCATCGGCTCACGTATATCGGAACATGATCGACCCCGAGCACGAACTTCCCGATGATGTTGTAAGTTTCCTTTCGATTTTCCATTCTTTCTTTACCTCTAAATTTATCGGCAACTCACTTCTTTATTTTGACAGGTCATGATCCAGCACTATCGGTGAGCAAAGGTGGGCGGCCATTCGATCTCCGACCAATATCCTCGGTCTCTCTCATCGGACACAATGCTCCCAGCCTCGCAACTCTGATGCACCGAGGAGTTCGCTTTAAGAAGATGACTTCTAAGCGATCAAAGGCCACTCCATCGGTTGCTGCCACTACCCTGACACAAGCTTTCAAGGTAAATCCTCAATTGATTCCTGTTATACCGATTTCAACCTATACTTATACTATCCTTTCAGGGTGCATCGACCACAATCGGAACGTCATCGGGAACTTTGCTCTGTATCAGACACTTTTATTCTTAATAAATTTCAGAAACATCCCATTTGCTTTTATACTTAATTCACAAAACCTTACATCTTGTAGCAGCAAACCAGCGCATCAGCAAGGGTCCAAGGTGTTCAATCATCGGGTGCCGATGCCCCCCAATCAACAACCAGGTAAGCTCAACCCAAGAGAAAAGCCCCTACAAGCACCAAGACTCAACGGGAATGGCAGAAAGCAGCACCATCCTCTCCACCTCATCCGATGCCCCAAATTCAAGCAGACCCGGCCGATGCACCTAAACAGACCATCGATCCATCTAATCAAGGCACGTCATCGGCCGTTGTCCGTGAGCAAACAACCATCGCTTCCCCTCAAGGTAAAATATCAATCATAAAGTCATTGCCGATGAATTTTTACACAGACACCATCATTATTCTTAGCATTTGCAGCCGAAGATGTTCCATCGGTAGACCCAATCGGTCAGGGCATAATACAAGTCACATCCTCAAGCCAAAGGCAAGAGATTGCTCTGAAACAAGTAAGCCAGCTGATCTACTCGATTTTGTGCTATCCGTATTTAATCCTGACTAACCCATCTTTTCCTCTATTTTCAGGAACAGGACTCCCTTGACAGTTTATTCTCTTTTGCCATCGACATTTCTGATGACGAAGGTGAAGAAGCAAGTTCTTCTTTGGCGCTCGGAATCGCATCAGCAGAAATCAAATCTAAATTGGAAGATCTATTGGGCCTACTGCAGCGAGACACAACCCAATTGGTGGATAACTCAGACCCAACCAAGGCCATCTTCAAGACTCTCCGTGGTCAAATTCCAGCCGATGCCGAAGAGGCACTTCTCCAAGTCGCCCATCTAGAAAGTCGTCAGCTCCAATATCAGAAAGCTGTCCAATGCCTTGCCGACAGAGCTGCCCAGGCCCACCTTAAGGAGGAGATGATGAGGCATCGCTACACTAGATACGTTGACACCATCGTCTTTTCCAAGTTGCAAATCTTCTCCAACTCAGCTACTACGTCATTCTCAGATTCAGCAAACACGTCGTCAGTGTTTTGATCATAACTTCTTCATACGACATCGAAATGGTGTGATCTTGGACTTGTTGGAAAGGGGACAACGGCACCGTCGTTTTGGATCTGGTCCCAGCTCCAGATCTTTCGTGGATTAATCTTTACGTCCACGACAAGGTGCTGCGTCACCTATTTTAGGCCAACTTGGTCATGTATCGATTTCGAGCCTTAAGCCCATGTTGTGGGCGCCTCCTCCTGGTCGCCTCCAACCCTAGGTCACTTCTCCTTTATATTCCACGCAGCCGCCACTATTTAGACTTGGGTTTTGTTTAGAGTTAAGTTTTCCATCGAGAAACTGAATCGTTCATTGTAACTGTGGTGACAAATCCTTTTACAGTGATCCAAGGCCTCTATTCTTGATCTCCTCCACTCTGTCGATTAGTCCTTTGGAATCGATTTCTTGAACCCTCTTTTGAATATTTGTGTCATTCATATCTGCAATTTCAGATTGTGTGTTTATACTTTCTTGCTTGTGTTCTTTGATTCGCTTGTAGGAACAGCCTTCTTGGCGAGGTCAATCAAGTTGTGCTTGGTGGATAACCAACGGAGCAGTGGTGTAATGGTTGTAGGGTTCCAATCGTGCTGATTTGAAGCCGGATCGCCAACGTCGAGTTCTTCACAATTGAATTTACCAATTACCTCTCGGAAGATCGGGCCTGACCTCATCAATTGGTATGAGATATCTCAGGTTTACCGCGAGGTATAATCTCGTTTGCCCTAGATTCATATTTGTTCATTACCTACAGTCCACAAAAAGCCAAAAAAATAGTTAACTTTCCACTGTCCTATCACCGATTGTGCCTTGCAATTTCGTTTTCAGTTTTGCTTTATTCAGTCTATGTCCGTGGTTGAGTCTAGTTGCTTGTTTTGATTGTGTTCATCGTCGTAGTTCATTTGCACCATTGCTATTCTTAATTTCTGCTGCTATCCCATCCACTGTTTCCACACAACAAGTAGAAGACACCACATTACTCGACTTGCCTCCGCTAGCCACCTTGTGTGATCTCTCGCCGCCGCGCAAACCCTAGATAGGTTGCCAGCCGCTGTTATTTTTGCCTGTTTCGCAGCCCTCCTTACATCATTAGGCGAATACCTACTGCTGTTAGTCACATGGACGATTCATCCTGTGATCGGTGTTGGAGTTTAGGGACGCTTTGCCCTAACTGCCGCCGCCGCCGCCGACGTCGTGTTGTTCCTTCTTAAAAACATAACTTGAGATACCTTCGCTAGAACATGCTTAACTTTTTGCTCGTTTATCAGAAAAATTTGAAATTTTTATAGCAGCTTTTTGACATCATTTGGACCATACCCAAACTCGCCTTTGGCCTGTTTGGTTTCAGCAAAATTGCCAAAAAAATTCAGGAAAATAAAGAAAAAATTGACAAGGGTTTTGCACGCTTTTCAGACAACTTGCTGAATTTTTGTAGACCACATCTGACCTCAGTTGCAGTTGCCAATTTTTGTGGTTACATCTTGTGTGCCCTTGTTTAGAGAAAATATAAAAAAATAGTGAAAAAAATAAAAAATCTCGATTCCTACTAGTGCCTTTTGGGAAAATCCTGGAAAAATCAGGATAAAAGAAAAATTTGTTCTATTGCTTGTTTGCTGAGTTCCTTCCATCATACTTTGTTTCACCTTGTTGCACTACGTCTAGACACGTCTTAGCCAGCAATTATGATTTGTCCATTAGATACTTATTAAACTTAGCTAACTCTGCATTCGAATTTTGCTAATCCTTGCTACTTACATTGTGTCTGTCCAAAGTTCCACATATACTTGTATCAGTACAGGTTCATCTTGCAACTATTTACCCACGCTCAACAACAGATTACTTTGCCAATTTGGTTTTGCTCCTGTTAGGCTTGTGTAAGAACACTTGTAAGACAGTGGTAAGCCGTTTCTGATTTTGTATTCCACTTTTGCCACCACCACCACTTGGCTCCTTTTAGTTGATAGGGATAATCCTTTGCTGTTGTTTTTCCCTATTTTCTAACCATGATAGGATCTCCGACGGATTTCAATGATTGTGTGTCTAAGGGTGAACTTACAGCATTCATCACTGAACAGATGAACGACCTGACTCGGATTGTGAACAATCTGGTCACCCACATTGAACAGATTGAGTAACGCCCTCAATCTCATCACGGTGATGATGACAATGCAGATGGAGATTGTAGGGGTATAAACCCCTATACCCTCATGGGCCGATATGGGCCGCACCATCAGAGGTGGCTCGGCCCACAAGATGAAGACGTGCGGCGCACGACGCTGGTCGGCGTGCACCGCAAGGCTACAAGATATTGTACCAAATAGGATAGTTTACTTGTAACTCTGTCCCTTCACGATATATAAGAAGGGGCAGGGGTCCCCTAGAGGATAGGTCATACACAATTCATCTCAACTCAACACAATCCACAACAATACAATCAGACACATGACGTAGGTATTATGCCCACACGGCGGCCAAACCTAGATAAAAACCATGTCCGTGTCTTGCGTCACCATCAAGTTCATAGCTTGCGCACCGTCTACTGATAAACTACTACCGTGGGTATACCCCAAGGTAGACTGCCGACTAGCTTTCGTCGACAGTGGCGCGCCAGGTAGAGGGTGTGCGTACAGCTTTCCAGACGAACAAGATGGCCATCATCCCCGACTTCGCGGTCAAGACGGGCGGTTTCACGTTCACCGTCGGCTTCAACAGCTTCACTGCCACGACCACGGAGGAGGCATAGATCGGATCTGCGCCAACCACTTCTTCATCGACGTCGGCCGCGGCTCCAACCACGCTGGCTACAACTCCGACTACTCCAGGAACGTCTCCGACCACGCCGACAACGTGTCACCCGCTTCCCTGCTACAAAGGGAGGCAGATCGATGACACCGACCTGCTCGGGCTATCGACCAAGTTGTTTAGCCTACTTGCTCTAACCATTAGTCGCAATAATAATCGCCGTGAAGAACGGCGTTACTACAACCGTGACCACCGTCATGACAACAAGTCAAAAAGTAGGGCCAGACAATTTTGTTGCCACCGACCAGACTTTCTTCCAAAGATAAGTACACTTCTAATATTTTATTTATTTTTGGCATAATATTTTTTATTGTTCTTCAAACAAATTTTTGGTTAGCCGACTAGTTTTTTCTTCTACACAAGTTTTCCACAGCCGGCACTGTCTCCGACTCCTCCCTACACGTGCATGAGATCCGCTCTCTGCGTTTCAGGTGGTCGGCAGTAGCTCTCTGGCGAGGCTGGCAATCCTATGCGTGCCTAGGTTCCGCACCTCATGCTGATTGTTGGCTAGACCAGAGCTGGTACAGGCTCTAGGATGAATTAACTACTCGTGCTAATTTTATAACAAAAAATCTAAAACTTATCTCAGTGATGATTTTTTATCTAGAGTTTATTTATACATCATATACTACCTATTCTCTATATTTATTTTTTAGGAGTTTGGCCCAGTCAACAAGCTACGCTCGGGGACTCGTCGACTATTCCCTACGCTGTGCTCGAGGACTGCTCCGACCACCGAGCACATTACGTTCCCAACCACGCTCGGGGACTGTGCCGCATTTACCGTTGCAACTGTTTGGGCGACTTTCCTACTTATTGAAGACGTCAAGCCTCACTGGTCAAAGAAGCTCAAAACGGCGTGTTACATCACAATACATGGTGCTCGGGGACTAGCTGTAGGGGTATAAACCCCTATACCCTCATGGGCCGATATGGGCCGCACCATCAGAGGTGGCTCGGCCCACAAGATGAAGACGTGCTGCGCACGACGCTGGTCGGCGTGCACTGCAAGGCTACAAGATATTGTACCAAATAGGATAGTTTACTTGTAACTCTGTCCCTTCACGATATATAAGAAGGGGCAGGGGTCCCCTATAGGACAGGTCATACACAATTCATCTCAACTCAACACAATCCACAACAATACAATCAGACGCAGGGCGTAGGTATTACGCCCACACGGCGGCCGAACCTGGATAAAAACCTTGTCCGTGTCTTGTGTCACCATCAAGTTCGTAGCTTGTGCACCGTCCACCGATAAACTACTACCGTGGGTATACCCCAAGGTAGATTGCCGACTAGCTTTCGTCGACACCAACCAGATTCGCCTGTGTGCGATATCGCCTATGTAGGCCCTACTGAACCTGTAACTTCCTTCAGAGGCAATTCATTGCACCAACTTCTTTAAAAACACCAGTATTTTGTCCAGCCGATAGGATTGTTATCGGCACCTAAACTTCTTATGCATCGACCCAAATGCTAGGGTAGTATATTTTTAAATACTTTCTATTTAATGCTCTAGGAAATTCAACTCCTTCTAGAGTTTCTAGAATATGTACGTTACCAGGAGCAGATCGACTTATCCAATATGGACCTTCCCAATTAGGAGACCATTTTCTAAATTTTGAACTTTTAGTCCCAATCAGCAGAATTAATTTCCAAACCAAATTTCCATCGGCAAACTCCTTAGCTTTTACTTTTTTATCATACCATCTAGCCACTCTCTTTTTATTCTCTTCAATATTAACCAAAGCCTTCAATCGATGCCCTGCTGAATCTTCTAACTCATCTTTCATCAGGGTAGTATAATCATTGGTAGTTAATTGGTCTTGAGAAAATATCCGTCTAGAGCCAGTTTTAATTTCGCAAGGCAATACAGCGTCGTGCCCATATACCAACTGATAAGGTGACACTTTAGTTGCACCATGACATACCATCCGATACGACCATAGCGCTTCATTTAATACCATATGCCATCGCTTAGGGTTTTCTTCAATCATCTGCTTGATAAGCTTAATGATCCCTTTCTTAGAAGCTTCAGTCTGCCCATTAGCTTGAGCGTAATAAGGAGAGGAATTCAACACCTTAATCCCCATACCGATTGCAAATTCATCAAACTCCCCCGATGTAAACATAGTACCCTGATCGGTAGTAATTGTCTGAGGAATACCAAATCAGTAAACAATATGCTCCATAACAAAATCAATCATGTTAGCCGATGTCACTTTTTTCAAGGGAATAGCTTCAACCCACTTAGAAAAATAATCAGTACCAACAAGAATAAACTTATGTCCCTTGCTTGATGGCAGATAAATCTGATCGATGAGATCAATAGCCCATCCTCAGAACGGCCAATTCTTGATAATAGGATTCATAGCCGATGCGAGTGCTCTCTGAATATTGCCAAACTTTTGACATCCTTGACACCCTTTGAAATACTTGAAACAATCTTGAAGAATAGTCGGCCAATAATATCTATTCCTTCTAATCATCCACTTCATTTTAAAAGTCAATTGGTGCGCTCCACATACCCCCTCGTGAATTTCACCCATCAAACTTTTTGATTCATCATCACCAAGACATCTAAGTAAAATTCCATCTATGGTATGATAATATAGCTCATTATCAAGGAGTACATACTTGGTGGCCAAAAATCTAACACGTCTCTCAACTTTCTTAGATGGATCTTCTAGGTAATCAATAATCTCCTTTCTACATTCATCGGTACCAATTGCCGATGAAAATATCTCTAGGATAGGCTGATATCCTGACGTGTGTTGAGCCAACCGATTAGCTTCTTCATTATGTAATCGGGGAATGTGTTCTAGACAGAAATCCTTAAATTCTTTCAATAACTGTAAACACTTCTCATGGTATGATATTAAAATTTCACTTCGGCACTCATAAACTCTAACCAACTGATTTATAACAAGCATAGAATCACCGAAGATTTCAACAGCATCGGCACAAATTTCTCTTAATAACTCCAACCCTTTTACCAGAGCTTGGTACTTAGTGTGATTGTTTGTCGATGTAGCAACAGTTGGTAATGAAAACTCATACTTCTTTTCTCGGGGAGAAATTAACACTATACCGATACCTGCTCCTTGATCACATGTAGATCCATCAAAGAAAAGCGTCCAAGGGGCAACTTCCAAAGAACCTACCGAACTGCAATGTTGAGTAAAATCGGCCATAATCTGTGCCTTGACTGCTTTAGCCGATTCATAAACAGTATCCATTTACCGATTCTACCTTTCAAAATCAGCATTGATAACATGTATTTGACTACATCATCCTTGCATACGATAGTACATTTGGCCGATAACAAATAATGCCTCAATTTAATACAAGAAAAGTACAAACATAGGCATAACTTTTCAATAGCCAAATATCTTGTCTCAGCATCCATCAATCTCCCACTTAAATAATAAATTATACATTCTTTCCCTTCAAATTCTTGAATAAGGGCCGAACCGATAACCATATCATCGGTCGATAAGTATAATCTGAAGGGTTTTCCATGTTGAGGTGGAACCAATACCGAAGGATTTATCAAATAATTCTTAATTTCATCCAAAGCCAGCTTTTGCTATTTTCCCCATACAAATTCTTGATCGGCTTTTAATTTGAGCAAAGGACTGAAAGCTCGGATCTTACCCAATAAATTGGATATAAACCGTTTGATAAAATTAATCTTGCCGATCAAGGACAGAAGTTCAGTTTTATCGGTAGGGGCAACTATCTTGTTGATTGCATCAATGGATCTCCTCCTAATTTCAATCCCTCTCGATGCACCATGAAACCCAGAAACTGGCGTACCGATACACCAAATGCGCATTTATTAGGATTCATCTTCAAACCATGTTTCCTCGTACATTCAAGTATTTTCCGCAGATCGGCTAGATGCTTCATGAAATCCCCAGACTTAACCACCACATCATCAATATAGATTTTCGCCAACGTGCCGATGAACTCATGAAAAATAAAATTCATAGCCCTCTGATAAGTAGCACCAGAATTCTTCAAGCCAAAAGTTATGACTATCCATTCAAATAACCCAACATGACTAGGACACCTAAACGCAGTCTTAGGAATATCTTCTTCAGCCTAGTTTAGCCTATAAATATATCCCACTCAGGCACTCATCTTCTAACTTGCCATTTCAATTGACTCATTTTCCATCTTCAGAAACAAGACTCTCTTGGTAGCCTATTCTCCTTTGCCATCGACATCTTTGATGATGAAGGGGAAGAGGCAAGCTCCTCATTGGCACTTGGAACGATATCGACAGAAGTTAGATCCAAGCTGGAAGATCTATTGGACATATTGTGGCAAGACATAGCTCAACTGGTGGATGATTCTGACCCAGCAAAAGCTATCTTTAAAACAATCTGCGGCTAGTTCCCTGCCGATGTTGAAGAAGCGCTCTTTCAAGCTGCTCACTTGGAAAGCCGTCAACTCCAAAACCAGAAGGCCGCTCAGCGCATCACCGACAGAACTGCCCAGGCTCAACTCAAAGAAGAGATGCTACAAGTGAAGCATATTGCTGATGAAAAGCATAAGAGCATCGGCAGTTTGCAAGCCTCAGGTGTCGAGCTGAAACAGAAGATCTCAGATCTATCAGCAAGGAAAGAAACTCTGCTAGCTAAACTCTAGCAAGTTGAAGAAGAACTGACTCAGGTTGCACAAGAAGAAAGTTAGCTGCCTGATGCAATGAAGGATCTTCAGCAAGAGAGGAACACCTAAGCCTGCAAAGCTCTCCTGATGAAAAAGAAACTCAAGCCAGTGGAGGGCTCAGCCGATGAAGACACCAAAGAGATAGAGGAAGCCAACCAGACTTGCCTGCGCGCAATATCGACCATTTAGTCGTTGCTAAACTTGTAAATTTCTTTATTGGCAGTGTGTTGCATCGGTACTCTTTATAAACACTAATTTTTTGTCTAGTCGATAGGATTGTTATCAGCACCTAAACTTTACGTGTCAACCCAAATACTTGGGTAGTATTTCTTTAAATACTTTCCATTTAACGATCTGGGAAATTCAACCCCTTCGAGATTTCTAAGATGTATGCATTGCCAGGAGCAGATCAACTTATTCGATAAGGACCTTCCCAATTAGGAGACCATTTACCAAACTTTGAACTTTTAGTCCCAATTGGTATAATTAATTTCTAAACTAAGTCTCCATCAGCAAACTCTTTGGCTTTTACCCTTTTACCATACCAACTGGTCACTCTCTTCTTATTCTCCTCAATGCTAACCAGAGCTTTCAACCGATGACCTGCCAAATCTTCCAACTCATCCGTCATTAGAGTATCATAATCATCGATAGTTAACTGATCTTGAGAGAATATCCGCCTAGAGCTAGTTTTAATTTCCCACGGCAGTATTGCATCGTGTCCATATACCAACTGATAAGGCAACACTTTAGTTGCACCGTGACACGTCATCCGATATGACCATAGGGCTTCATTTAACATTGTATGCCACCGCCTAGGTTTTTTCCTCAATTTTACGCTTAATGAGTTTAATGATCCCTTTGTTAGAAGCCTCAGCCTGCCCACTAGCTTGAGCATAATAAGGAGAAGAGTTTAAAACTTTAATTCCCATACCGATTGTAAATTCATCAAATTCTCCTGATGTAAATATAGTACCCTGATCGGTAGTGATTGTTTGAGAAATACCAAATTGGTAAACAATATACTCCTAATATGACCACGCCACCAAGCAAGATGTTACAAGCTCCAAGTCAAGCTACACCCACTCAAGTTTCACCTACACGGACACCAGCCCAAGTCATCGATGGACCGATTACACGTAGTCGTGCAAGGAAGCTACAACAAGAGGTCCACGCGCTACTTTGTGAGATTCATTTTAACATTAATGAGAATTATATACTACCTAAGTGTTGTACCTTGATTGTACTCAGGTATATAGAAGAAGAGAAGGATGA
>Ga0182004_10001542_pt1 | contig 17017 bp, 13 predicted proteins | sample Sormic07211540_1_FD_120479 | JGI IMG/M metagenome (GOLD analysis project Ga0182004, IMG submission 120479) | Endophyte microbial communities from Sorghum bicolor roots, Mead, Nebraska, USA - 072115-40_1 MetaG | ecosystem: Host-associated > Plants > Roots > Unclassified | place: USA: Nebraska...
AAAATTAAGCAAAATTTTGGGATGAGTTCAAAAGCAAAGTTGTAGATCTTGTCAAGATGTACAACTTTGGTGTTTTGAGTTTTTGAAGTTTCAATGCAAAATTCAAAGTAATTTTAAAAATACAGATTTCCAACAATTGTCCCCTTTTCAATTTGAATCCCTATTTCAAAATCTATTTGAAATCTTGAAAGGTGACCAAAATGAAAGCTGTAGAGCTCTTCAAAGTGAACAACTTTTATTTTGTAAATTTTTCAAGTTGTTGAGAAAAATCAAAAATAATTTTAGATTCTTTGTTTTGCCCCAATTCAAATTGGATTTGCCACCAAATTGGAATTTGAATTTTAAACTGTTTTGATCAAATTCATCTTCTTCCACTCAAAATGGCTTGGGGTCCTTAAATATGTTTTGTAGAGTTCAAAATTTTGAGCCTTTCTTTTTTTGACAGAAATTTGACTTTTATTCAAAATTTTGAAGTAATTTTAAAAGACAGAGAGGGAGATAAGCTTGGCTACAGTGCTCGGCAAGGGGGGGAACGCGTCACGGGCTACAGTGCTCGGTAAGCGGGCCGAGTTGCTGGGCCGGCCTTGGCAACAGTGCTGATTTTTTTTTCTTTTTTAAAAAAATTGATTTATGATTGATTTTGCGTAAAAAAATATGTGCAGATCAAAAATGATGAAAATTTTTGCAGTGAGTAGAGCATTGGAAAAATACTAGATATCACTTTCTGATATGTTAAGCATGTTTTAAAATTATGTCTTTTATTTAATAAATAGAACTTCCATATTTTTTAGGAAGTATCGAAAAATCACCAAAATTTGTGAAGTATGTTATTCCCTGTCTTCACAAAAAGTTTGGTGGCTTTTGATAGAATTTGATTAAATATTAATATACTCTTAATTAGTAATTAAATAATAATCCTAGAATAATTAGATAATAATTAGCTTAAATTCCAGATTAGGATTTGAGTGATTTTGGGGTTGTGTGATGACCTAGGGTCATTAACCTTAATGATGTTGGGCATTTAATTATTGTTTGATATTAGTGCTTAATTACTATTATTTATGCTTAATTAAGAATTAATTAAAATAAAATAAATTAATGAGTAATTTATTTAAGAATAATTGTAAATTAAGAAAACTCTTAGATTATTGTTGCAACCTCTTAGGTAAAAATACTAAAGAGGTAAACAATCTTTAATTACTGTTTTAACTTGCATTTGTACTGAGAAGGAAAATTGTACTCAACTAAATCCTTCTCATATGTTTGTCATAAGCATATCATGAGCATACATCATTTTTGCGTATAGTGCACATGTCCGAAAGTGTGACCGTTGGATCGAACCCCGAGGTTGGTGCTCCGTCCGAGGAAGTTAAAACCAAGACTTGGGAAGTCTCCGAGGGAACCACTCACCTCTGCAACCAAGGCAAGCCCCGGATGCATTAACTCCTCCTTGAATATTTTAAACCTTTTATCACTTATGAGTTAAAAATGTTCCATTACGTATTCAGGAATTGGGTTTAACCTAATTGTTGCACTACAACCTTGCTATTTGTTATCTTATCTTTGGTACCTGTTTTATTTAAAACAGCGTACTGATGCTTAGCCCTGCTTATTAGATAGGTTTTCAAATAAGAAAGTTTAAAGGGTTGTTGTGGAATATTTTTATGGTTAATGATGTCTCAACTCGAGACCACTCGGTGGACTTGCTTTAGGAATGGAGTCCTAAAGTAGTGTCTCCAACTGTGTCGGTTAAGGACTGGTCCGTTGATGGCCTGCTGGGTTGAGACTTAGGCCTTGTTCAATTCATGAAAATTTTTGGTTTTGGATTTTGTTTGTATTTGGTAATTATTGTCCAATCATGGACTAACTAGCTCAAAAGATTCGTCTCGCAAATTACAGATAAACTATGCAATTAATTATTTTTTAATCTATATTTAGTGCTCCATACATGTGCCAAAAGATTCGATGTGATGGAGAATCTGAAAATTTTTTGAACTAAACAAGGCCTTATAGTACTGGCCACCTACCCTGGTAAGCCCTGTCTTGGTGATTCCTCGACGAGAGTGGCTACTCACGCACTGGGCATGGAGCGATGACAAGAGTAGCATGTACCCTTCTAGCAAATGGGCTGGACGGTGGAGTACTATGCTCTCGGATGCCGCGAACCCGGTCAGATCTTGGGAAAGTGGGATTTGGGTTGACATATGCAAGATTCGGTCCTACATATGTCAGGTGGTAAGGAACTCTAGCTGAATTGTTAAGCGGTTCGAATCGTCGTTGCTCCCCGATTGGGAGACTCAATCCTTCGACCCTCATCGTAGTTAATAATGCAACTAAATTAAGAAATGGAAAGGATGGAAATGTCTCATGGAGTTTGGATCCCAATTCCCGGACTCATGGCGACAAGAAACTATGTCCGTCGAAAAAATATTATTCTTGTTAGGGATTAGTGATTCACGGACTCGTCCGTGAAAAACAACTTAGATAGACTATCCTCGAATTCGTCCGCCTCTCGAGGTGGTATGTTGGAGGCTAAAACTTTGAAAGTAAGGATCCACTATTAGTAAGCTTTTATGTAAAACAACTTGGTTCCTTGCTTAGCCACCCTTTATCTATCCTAAACCTGCATTCCTAAGGTTCTTCTCTTTTATGTCGGGTAAGACTTGTTGAGTACTCCCGTACTCAGGGTTCTTTAACCCCTGTTGCAGGTGAGGCACAGGAGCCGACTTGCTTCGGACCCTGTTGCATGACCGTCGTTGAGGTTGACGACGATGAGGAATGAGAGTGACCCGTGGCTGGGTCTTTAAGTTGTAAACTTTGTAATATTGTTAAGTTTGCTCCTATAACGATGGTTTGTAATAATACTTCACCCAAGTTCTACTTTTGTAGAACTACGCTTGTAAAGTAAGTTATGTAAAGCTTTAACAGATAGTCAAGTTATTAACTGAATCTAGGAAGAAACGGAATGATAAGGAGAAAGAAATGCACTCACAAGAGCAAGCATGTCAGAAAGGTAGCTCCTGAATGGCGTCTGTATAGCCTGTCAAAAGCAATCAAGGTGCCAATAAATTTGATGCATACATTTATGTCTCAATGGATTCTAGAAGTGTCATAGCAATTCTCGTGGGGGCTGACAAATCAGTGCCCATTTTAAATTTATGCTTGTCAGATAATCAAAATAGAACCAAATAGCAGTATCTAAACAATAGGCATAGGTGGATTTCAGATGAATTTGGCCACTTAAACGAGTTATATAATATATATCTAACTGCTTCGAATAAATCATCACTATCTCATAAAAAATAACAGAGAAAAACACAGTCCTTGTATACTTGTCACAGCAAAACAGACATTGAAATAAATATAACAACACACGTCACAAGCAGAAAACCACACCCACATCACCTATAGATAAATTTGCCACCTTTTCCATTTCACAAGCATCTAAAGCGATGTTTAGGAACCACCTTGTTTACCAATGATAATCAGCTGTTATACCATTCATGACTCAAACCCCTCGCTTGAAAGTACATCTAATCAACGTGACAATCCACCAAAATAAAATCACCACCATAAACTGCAAAAAGACATACTGAAAAAGGACTAAAAAGCCAACAGGGGGGGTGGCAAAACAGAGGTGACACATCACCAACAATTGGAAGGTGGCTCTGTGAAGCCTTGTTAGGAGTTAGCCACCCAACCAAACAGGCTCTGTCCTTCAGGTGTTATTAAGTCATCTACTCATCTGACTAATTGAGATTAATTGAGCTTATTTGATCCATGGACCTCAATTAGGCGCTCCAAAGCAACTAGTGTGTTCAGAAATTTGATTGGACGACTAATCACAATTAGTTGTCCGGGACAAACAATTAGACTGGAGATAAAATTGTGAGCTGGTCTGCTAGCTTGGGGGTACTCGGGCATTGGGCTTTCTGTTTGTGGCCAACAAGTAAGCAACCATGCTTGATGCTTACTTTTTTTACTAATTTATCATAATAATGTCATTATGCAGTGCACACTTGTGCACTGGTTCTATAGTTTAGTACTAGTACTTCACTGCTTACTAGAGCTTTAACTATTTAAAACTTATACAGTTAAACTTTATACATCATAGGTAGCAGGGAAAGTAGAGAGGACGAATATACTACTAGATCGCCGACTAGCCACCTACTAATCGGACCTGATCGATGAGTAATCGCGGTTAGTCAGCTGATAACTAGGTTCGACTAGGCAGTTTATTCTCTTCCATTTTTCTCAACTTCAGAAGCACCTAAGTCGATCATACAACTCAATTATCGTGCATCCAATTCCTAGGAATCCACCTAAACTCAAAATGGCAACTGAGACGAACCACCACCCAACCCAAATGAAATTATCTAAAACTAAAATCGCTTTCTTCCCCAATTGCATGACACATATTACAGAGGGAGGAACAAGCACGACTCCTGTCCTGACCTGGACGTCGTCGGGTAGGTACTTGTGCTTCATGGAGAGGTCCATGGCGCGCTTGAGTCGCTGGTTGCGTGCGTCCACCACCTCCCGCGGCAGCCGCGCCAGCGCCTCCTTGATGTCCAGGTCATGGTACGGGTCGTACAGGTCGTCGTACCGGAGCCCTGTGCACCGACGACGACAGCAAGGAAACCGATCAGGACCGCCGGCGAACCTCTCTAGCTGGGGGAGCCGCGGCCGACTGGCTGGATTGGCACGGAACCCTAGGCACCTAGTGGGCGCGGGGAAGAGGAGGCCGGGATTGAGGGAACGGACCGTATTTGCGGAGGCGGGAAGCGATGGCGTTCCGGTGGAGTCGCGCGAGCGGGTTCCGGCGCGGGTTCAAGAACCACGCCGACAGCTTGGAGAGCATCTTTGGCGAAGCTTCTGGAAGGTTGGCGGCCTCGTCACTCGTGTGTGCTTGTGATGTTCGGCGGCTCGCCGCTCGGCGGGCGTCCTGCCAAACTGTTTTGGTGCTCGGCGGGGAGTGGGGATGGGGATTCCGGGGACGGAGAAGGCCGGAGAAGCTTCAGGAGGATGGGCATGGGCACAAGACGGGCCAGGGCCACTGGGCCAGGCCGTCCGGCCCATTTTGGTAAGCACAGAAAAGTGTGACTCTTGACTGATAAGTTTAAGCAAATAAGATGATTTTTGCTTGTAATAGAAGATTCAGTTTTTTTATTTATAAATAAATTTCATAGATGGTTAGATTTAAATTTTTTGTACCCAGAACATAGGAGTTCATGTCATAACCCAGACCAAATAATTAAATCCTGTAAATTTCAAACTTTTTTTTTTGCGAGAGCCAATTATAGACGTAGACTCTCATATACACAAGCGCATACTTACCTCTTTGAACATACGCATTCTATGAGCATCTCTGAAGAACTAAGTTAAACTGACAAATTTCTTGATGGACAAAGTCACTACAAGTGTCTCGCTGTCGACGGGCATGTCTCCTATCACTGAAAGCATAGCACCGTTAAATTCTCAAATAAATCTAGAAAAATACGAGCACCTGTGTTAAGTCAGGGACTAAGAACAGGTTCCATATATATATATATCCAACTAGCTGATCTGATCTATGATTTCGCGTAAATTTCAAACATTTTGCCCAGACTGTTCAAATGGATACTGAAATCAAATGGCGCCCATGTGTTGGTCACCAACTCCCTTCCTGTACAACCCTTGCTCTCACCGGTCGAATCAAATAACTATACGATTTATTTGCACAGAAAAGACAAATTCAACATTGCTGGTTGATTTCTGAAAAGCAGAGCTTTGACAGCGGCTTTGGACATTTGCTCATCTCTGACGCTGCATACTACTGTATTTCTGAATTCTGATCATGCATGCGTGGTGCTTCAGCCTCAGCTGCCTTCCAGCTGCTCCGGGGCCGAAACGAAGATCTGAGCGATGGCCTCAACCGCAGAGACGTCCCAGCTCTCAGAGTGCCGAATCACCTGAACAAATACGGTCCAAATACAGGAGTATTTCAAAATCCCATCAAACGTAAACAGAGGTATATAATTTTACACAATTTTGATTTCCCCGGCTGCTACCTTGAAATCTTCATTCAGATCATAGGTTGTGTTCCCTCTGATCGCAATCAGGGGCCTCCATGGAAGCCTCAAATATGTCCTGAAAAGACAACTCTACTCTATTTAGGTACACTATTTAGAAACAGTATTATATCTTTTGAAGCACCTTAGTTTCCATGTTGCTTTGACGAACTTTGTTTCAACCCTCAAACCCTGCGAGATATGAAAGGGCCATTTCAGTATGTATCATATGCTCATACTCTCCTCTTTTTTTTTCTCGGATAACAGTATTGACTAAATATGTTCGATTCAGCTAGGAGATTACTGCAAACAATCACTGATTCCAGTTCCAGTCAACAAATGGAGTGGCTACCTTCTCAATGCTCTCCAGTTCAAGCGAAGGGCTGTCGAAGAACGGCACTAGCAGGTACAGATTCTGAGAGTACCTAGAAAGTCCTACACGAGGAGCAAGAACACACTCCTTGTCACAGATTTCTCACCTCTTCTTTTTCAGATAGTACAAGTAACCCAACTATGTTCATCAGCAAAGAGAAACGTTATATTACACACCGCGGAACTTTATCGTCGGATCCTCAAACAAGCAGTCTGCAGTGTATATGCCCGGAGTGAAATCCCCTGCAATTAATCCTAGAGGAGTTGGTTACCATTTTCTTTGAACAATCCGTGTCATGCTGAGTGGCGCACGCATGCATCAATGTCACAGTTCTGTCAGTGTCAAGTTCAGCAGCTCCGCAATCTAGCAGCCGCCATGCCCATGATCCAAACAATCCCTGATGGAAGAACGAAGGTGCAAGAAGGCCGTACCGGTGAGGAAGTAGGCGCGCCGGTAATCGTCTTGGAGCACGGCGAGCACGTCCTCGACGCTGCCGCAACGCGGCGGACTCGAATCCGGCTCCTCCCCCTGCTGCTGGGCGGCAGCATCCCTGCACAGCCAAGCCAAGAGCGAGCGCCTCACAGAATCCAAATTCCAGAGCGGATGATGGGCTTGAATCTTTGATGAGTGAGAGGCTACCTGAGGTTCTTGTTTGGGGAAAGGGCTCTGAGGAGCTCGGTGACGGCGCTGACGGCCGCCCTGACCACCGGCGGCGCGTCCGGCGCGGCACGGACGGGGACGACGCCCGTCAGGCGCCGGTGGCGACGCCTCCGCCCCTGAAGCAAGACATGCTGCACGGAGACGGGCCGGAGGAGGACGCTGCCGGCGCGCCGCGGGTGGCTGCTCGATGGCCGGGCCAGGGACGGTCCGACGGCTGCCGCTGGCGCCATCAGCCGGCAACTGCTGTTCGCTCTTGCTCAGGGAAACCACACGGACCGCAGGAGCTTGCGGCCGTCAGAAGCCAGCAGGTCGTGAGGCCTCCAGAGGGACACGCTCCGACTGCCCACTGTCACTCACTGCCTCCACTCGTCGACGGCGGAGGCCAACGCCGGAAACTGACCGGTTTCGGACTTTCGGTTTCCAGCGCAGCGACCGGCCGGCCGGCTTTCCATAAACCATATTTCAAATGCGCATGGCCTAACGAGAACCGAAATATATATTCATATACGAAACAAAGTTAGGCCTTGTTTAGTTCTCAAAGAATTTTGCAAAATTTTTCAAATTTTCCGTTACATCGGATCTTACGGCACATGCATAAAGCATTAAATATAAATAAAAAAACTGATTATACAGTTTACACGTAATTTATGAGACGAATATTTAAGCCTAGTTAATCCGTGATTAGATAATATTTATCAAATGCAAACGTTTATCAAATGCAAACGAAAGTGTTATAGTGTTCATTTTGCAAAAAATTTTGGAACTAACAAGGCCTTAGCAGGATAGCTCAAGCTTTTTTTTTTTTAGGGGAGGATAGCTCGAGCTGATAATATGATGTTTGTATACTGTAAAAAACCACATAAACAAACTGAATTAAGATCACTGGTAAAATGTTCCGGCAATTGACCCCGGATCATCGCTTGCTATATTTCTTTGCAAGACGCAAGAACAGTGTGCGCTATGTATGTATCATATCACCAATCAATCGTCCCAATGACCAATCGAGTTCCAGCTCAACAACTTACACACTGCCTGATGTAATCCCGTATGCCACCTAGACACCCTGCTTTTCGAATTCAGGGATAGGAAACGCCTGCAGGGGGACAGATCTAATGCTCAAATTGGATATACAGGAGGTCGCTGCGGGAATCGCCAGCACCCTGAAGCGAGAAAAGACATGATTTGGCCATTCCAGCATGTGTGGTTGGAAAGGTTAAACTTGTCTGCAGGGGGTGGTTGTTCAGCTAGTCTGCAGGACTTGGACGTTCCCCAGCGCCTTCTCGCTGTCGTCGATGACTAGCTTTTTTCGGAGGGCCAGCAGCTCCTCTCCGGCGCCGCAGATGTAGGCAGCTGTTCGCCTGCCAGAGAGAGTTGCTCCTTCCATGCTGTCAATGTAGTCCTGTGCAGCACAATTAAGATCATCAATTTATGCTTCATTTACCATGTCCTAGAGATGTTTACATGTTGCAACCTACTCTGTAGTAGTAGAAAAAAAGATCTAAGGTGTTCAGACAACATAATATTGAAATGGTTATTTCTGAGCCATCGATTAAAATAAATCCAAGGTGTTCAACTTCAAACATTATCTGATGGTTTTCTGAGCCACTGATTTCTGTTGATGGCTGAAACTAGCTCAATGTTTGGATGTACAATACCTGTTTTGTGTAAGATCCGGAGAGGAAGAAGTTTTTAACAGGCGTCTTCTGATCAGGTCTGAATGGATCACTTCCAGGAGCCTCGCGGTACAACGATTGTCCAATCTTTACCACACTGGACCATGTAACTTCCAAGCCCCGGGAAGATGGGAACAATTCTACAACCTGTGGGAAAATTACATACATTTTGTTACTGAGCTGAGTTTTCGAAGAATATAAAATAATATGAGCAGAAGAAATCTCTCTTTTTTTAAGTGCTTTTTAAATGAGGTCTTTGCTTAGTTATGTGTAAAGGGAATAGCAGAAATTTGACCAAAACAGAAGCTATTTACAAACCTACCTGCTTTTGAACTTTACTAATGATCTCCTCATTTGGCAATGGCATGTATGGATCGCCAGGAGTCAGCACAGCTCTGCAGATGAATTAAGCGCGGAAGGTGAATACATTTGCAGAGCGAGAAATCAATTTGATAATTAAAAAAAAGTAACTTACTGGATCAGGGAACCTTGTCCTTCAATGTAGTAATCAGCAGGAGATGAGAGAGCAAGGTCTGAAAAACAGGAAAAGTCTGCATCCGCCGTGTACAAAAGGTTGTCCAACCCAACCGCCCTTTGCAGTTGTCTTCATCAAATATAAGAATAAATATCAATGAGCATGCATGGCAGAATGTAATTTGCATTTGAACAAAAATCTTTTTGCACAAACATAAGTAATCTTCATTTAAGCTTAAATTATGGGTGCCGTGCATTTAAATTTGTCAGATCTAACCAAATAAGTACCAAAGTTGTAAAAAAAAATACTGGATACTTCAGCTACCTTGATTTCTCCAAATCTTGAAGTTCAGTGACCCATCCATTGTAGCGAAGCTGAACAGTGACAACAGGGACACCATCTAACTTGTAGATATTGTCAAACATTTCCCATTCCCTCCATTCTGATGGAAGTAGTCTTTTGATACCCGGAACATCACAGGCTGTGAAGTTAGAAGCACCAAGTTAGGTTTGTATGGTTGGACATGCTAGTAAAAGAAGAAACAGAAGACAAACAAGAAAAAGAACCTGCAACATATGCATCGGCTTTGATTATCTCTCTACTTGTAGCCTAAAAATGTCCAAACGAGTGTAATTTTAGTAATAAAGGCTACATAATCGTGCAAAAGAGAGCAGTGATACACTGATAAGAAAGCTTGCCTTGGTGAGGAGAAGGCCTTTAACATAGGTCAGTCCATCAGGTGATTTCTCATAGAGAACCTCTCTGCATCCCCACCTTAGGTGAAACCTGAAGGATTTGTCATATGATGTAAGTCTTCAAGTCTGCAGCAGTACATAGAAATTTCACAAGAAAAACTTTGTCTGTGAAACCATACCTACCACCCCTGTCTGTTATATACTTCTTTATTGGGCCACTTAAGTAAACATCAGGTGAACCCTTTAGCATGCGTAACAGGGATGCCTCTGTCTTTGTGGCAAACAAGGTGAAAATAGTAAGCATGCAACGTGCACTGATATTATCACAGTCAATGAAACCCAAAGCGTAAGCAACAGGATCCCACATTCTTGTGATGCTCTCCCGAGTACCACCTTTGGACATGAACCAATCACTGAAACTTACCTGAAATAGGTTAGATTTAAATTGACAAGTGTTTGAGAAAAAAAATGACAAAAAGTTTAGTTATCAGTGAGTTAGAATGAAAGCACTTGGAAAAGATACTGACTACTGCAAAAGAATGCCCTAGATGCACACTCCTAATGAATCTGAAATAAAAGCAAGGGATACTTACATCATCCAAGTCCCGCACTTGCTGCAATGCACCATCCGGATCAACCAGAGCCCGAACAACTGGGCTAAGGGCAAGAGCAACTGCATTTCTTGCTTTATCATAAACCTGCAAAATAATTTAAATATTAAAGATTAACACATGTAATTATGTTCTCAAGTAACACGTGGTTAATTAAAGATATTGACGAATGACAAGACTTCAACCTTTATTTCGAGCCCAGAATTTTTTACACTGATTAGTTTTCCCACAAAAGATTATCCATTCGGTCACACATATTAAAGGGAAAGGGAATTGCAGTAATGTCTAAAGGAAAGAACTTAGAAGCAAAGGTTTGCAATTTAGATTTTAAGAAAAGACGTATACCTAAATATAAGGTACACACTAAACCATATTTCTTGAAGTATTGTCATATTGGGAAGTGTGGAATTGAACAAAGCTCATAAACAAACTGAAGGCTAAAATAATGTCATGAGTTGAGATTCTCCTTTAGAATTATAGTAGTACTAAATTATGAGTTTACCTTGAGCTGATTAGTTCTTAGGAATGCTTGAATGCCATGTAATGGAGCTCCCACCGGGAACCGAAAATCAAGTTCTGTATAGCAGCACAAACAATATGAAAATTTACATAAATACGTTACAAAAATATACAAAGAAGTATGATACAGCTATTTCAGCCAACTTCCAAAGTAAGCAATGTGGCACACAACGTCATGTAACTGCTGTCTTAATTGAAGATGAATATTATGCAGGACTAAGTAAATAGTTCACCACTGCAGGCAGCATAAGCATTCTTGTTTCTCAGAAAATACAAATGAATCCCTTAAAACGATATGCAACAACAATATAGTACTTGCACATAGTCAACTTGAATACTAGTAATTAATATTCAACACATTGGAAGTTCTGCACTTTTCTACTCTATGATGGGTACAGAACTCCAGAAGTAATAACAAATAAATAACTTAAATATTCCAGCATAAGAGAATTGCTACACAAAAAATGGATGTGTATAGGGTAGTTGAACCTACCACCAATCACGCCCCCTTTATTTACAAAAGTATGGGTGTGTTCCTTCACCAGCAGATTATTATCAGCGCCAACCTGAAAATCAACAAGGTTTAATTTATCGCTGTTAAATCAGTAATACCATGCTCAACAAGGCACCAAATTGTTTGGTATTTTGGTTCATATGGACAAATTGGCTAACATGTTTCTCACTGTAAGTTTACTTCACTCCAGGAGGTCCAAAGACATCCAATTCAAAAATTTCTTGGATTAAAACTAATTCAGAGTTGTCATGACATAATTTATACTAACCATGTTGATATCTAAGTAAGGAAGAATTTCAGTATACTTCCAGTGAGCTTAATGTACAAGGGCTTGTACCTTCTTCATGAGGCGGAAGAGATTGCTGTAACACCCGAAGAACACATGCAGCCCCATCTCGATATGGTTTCCTTGTTTATCAACGAAGGAGCCAACCTTACCACCAATAAACGGGCGGGACTCGTACAAATCAACCTGTAAGCCGGACAAACCATACCCAGCCCAACCAGGGTGATTAGAAAGAAGTAAGATTATTAGAAAGCAATGATTTTCCTGCATAAGAAAACATTTAGCTCTGCTGAAGACAACAAATCTGCTAACCTCATGGCCCTGGTCCAAGAGCTCAACAGCGGTGGACATGCCGGCGAGGCCCGCCCCTATAATGGCCACCTTGAGCTTCGGCCCCCTGTAGTGCTCCGGCTCGGGTGGGAATAACCCTTTGGGAGCTGCCACACATGGAAACAGTTCTTGTTTCAGCATTTTCGTTTGCAGCCAGTATGGCATTTCAACCAAAAGTTCTCTAAATGAAACAGAACTGACAGGACAAACATAGAAATTTGGAGCAATCTACCCAGACTCTAAACCCTTGGTCACAAAAGAAAACATTTCTGACAGAACTTTGATAACTGTTTTCTGCTAGTATAACATATTTATAAAAGTCACTGCATAATTGTAATATCATGAAACAACTTTTCAGAAGGAAAAAAAATCTAATTATATCGATAGGCAAAGTCAATTAAGCATAAAGTTTGACTTGTGGCACCCAAAAAGACGAACTTTTTACAGCCGAAGGGGGGGCACTGGAACTACAGTGTTGGGGATTGCACAAGGATTGACAGTTCCTCGTCCCAGGAGAGCAGAGGAGGGAAGATTACGACGGACCAAATCAAGAGTAGGAAGGATCCCGTTGCCTCACCGTTGACGCCCATGTCGGAGACGTTGCTGTCGAGCGAGCAGCGGACGGGCGCGGGCGCGGCGCGGCGCGGCGGCAGCAGGCCCGTCCCCGGCCGCGCCCGGCGCCGGCACGCGAGTGCCGGGGCCAGCGTGGCGGCGGCGGCGGCGGCGGCCACGGAGGCCATGGCGAAGCTGCTCCGAATGGCTAGCACTCGGCAGCGGTGGGGCGGTGGTGGTGGGAATGGGTGGCGGCAGCAGCGGTGGTCGGGACGGGACAAATTTGTGTGAGGGCCGGAGTGGCGGAGTTGGGAGGAGGGAAGCTGGAAGGGGATGGGGGACGAAGATGCCGTCGCGCAGGGATTTGTCGCTGGCGTCGTGGCAACACCAGGCCGCACCAATGGGTGAATACAATACAATACAATACACATCGTTGCAAGCAGGCAAACGGCACTCCCGGCCGTAGACCATTTCTGCTACGTGCACAACGGCATGCCCATTATTTTGTACTCCTACAACGGCACTTTCTTTTGTGCCTACCAATATTGGGTCTCTTTGGCACAGCAGCGACTACGGAGAGAAGTTCTTTTTGTTTTGAAAAACTGCACGGATAAAGGAATAGTGTAGTTAAGATAAGCCGGACTTGGTTTATGCATTTTAGGAAAACCATGGCAAAAAAAATGTAGTTTGGCTTCTTGTTTTAGCTTTTTCTTTTTTTTTTGTCATAAACAACATGTAAGTTGTACCAGAGAGGTCAAAAGAGTTTCATCGCAAATGTTATTATAGGTCATTAGGATAGTTATCAAGCTGTTATGTACTCTATCGGTTTCAAATTGTAAGTTGTTCTATCTTTTTTATATATCTTTTTTTATGTGCTAGTGCTACTATTAGATACTCCCTCTATACCTATATTAGTTGACATTTTGGACAGGATTGTGCTTACCAAGGAGTGATTAATTAAGGGTTATCTTTCCATCCTTGCCCTTATTAAATAGAGGTGCGGGTGCACTTTATACAAGAAATTTCTTCACTCGGATGGTTAGTGTATCGAAGCTTGACTCTCGCAAGCTACGTTCGATTCCCGATAGCCACTTATTTGTTTTGAGTGGGGCTTGGTTTTGCTGGAGGCGAGTGTTGTAAGCAGTTAGTGTGCCTCTATTTGTTTTGAGTGGGGCTTGGTTTTGCTGGAGGCGAGTGTTGTAAGCAATTAGTGTGCCTCGACGCTAGCACGACGGGCGGCCGGGCGGCCGAGATTAATTGCATGTCGAGCAGAGCTAGCCCTGTGCATGCACCAACAAAAAGTTGGTCAGGGGCAAACGCGTCCATGTGCAGGTGTTTACACGCTCAACGTCAACCTTTATGAAATCAGAAGGGTCACCTAAACTACATGTAATACGGGTATGGAGGGAGTATGTGTTATGTCTACAAACATAGTAAAAGCTATGTATTTTAAAAAGTTTAGAAGAACTTAAATTTGGAGTCGAAAGTGTATAAGATAAATATTCAAAAGAGAATTCATACCAATAGATGCAAGGGCAGTGCATATGTACTCATATCCTAAGCAAGCAATAGATGATGAGTTTGCACTAGAAAATGTGTTGTCTCAAGAGATCATGCATTATACATGTAGAATATATTCAAAGCACGCAACTTTAGCATTTTCTAAAAGTATGTTTTATGTTAGATAACGTGTGATATTAAATTAATCTCTAAAATAACACACACAAAATCTTTTGCTTACACCACAAATCAAAACTCACAAATGGCCCGTAAACTAACCGCATGTTTGTTCACCCCAGCTTAGATTGTTTTTACTGTAGCAATATGACAAATTGATAACATTTTTTTGTGATAACTTCATCAATCTTAAATTATGCTAGCTTATCCGATCCTATAATAAATAATGAGATAGTGCTTGCTTCGATATAAGTGAGCGTGCATATATGTAACTGAAATGTATAGTCGTACGGTGAATAAATCAAAATATATTTCACTAGCACCTGTTAATCTGTTATAATGTTTTAGAGCTGCAAAACGGGGGACCTTTACTTATTGGGGAAACCCCTCCGTGTGGCCGTAGAAGATTGAAGATGAATAAAGAAACGACCTGGCAGTTCATAGAGTTTTGGGCGGTAGTGCTCCTTATCGTCTACCTCCGCGGTTGTGGGTGAAGCACCATGGTCGGCATCTTTAGCTTTTCCACGCCCAACATCCCTTCCACTAGGAAACCCAACAATCACAATTTTCATACGAAAAAAGAATAATCATCATTATACTCTGTAGTATCACAACCTTCCCGTATTATTAAAAAAAAGGGTGTTTATGATCTCTCTATATATATAGGCATCACAGTGAAAAGTGGTTTCCACTAGAAAGAATGCGGGTGTTTATGATCTCTCTATATATATATAGGCATCACAGTGAAAAGTGGTTTCCACTAGAAAGAATACAATAGTGTAACATATACGGCGTGTTTAGTAGAGCTCTAGCTATAACCAAAGCAGTTTGAATTAATTGTAGCTTCCGTGATAGAGCTGAAGCTATTTTGAAACAAAAAAAGTTTGCTAAATAATTTCTCGTCTTGTCATGAATGGCTAAGAGAGAACAAATGTCTAAGTACCCCTGGCTATTTGACTTGCGTGGGCGTGGCAATCGAGTTTTATATTTGCATATAGGTTTATATTTGGAGCATACGAATATGAAATATTGGCAAGCAATAACTAGTGCCTTGTTTATATAGTATAGGGTCATGATCTAGCTAATAGAGGCATGTTAACAAAAGTACGTATATCAACATCACTACACAATATTTTTTTAATAAAAAATGGCCACGACTAAATGAGGGATTTTGGTTCGGAAGATAAATTGGAGAATCTAAAACGTCACTGGGCTGTGCTAACAAAGAGGCCCACGGACGGTAGACCATTACGTTTTAGCTAGGCCCTTACAAAATACAGAGATATCAGATAATGCCACGTCATATGATACATAATAGAGGGTTCGTTTAGCTTAGCTTCACTGATAAATTAGGTTTTGTTAGTTTGGTTTGTAAAAGCAGCTCTACAGGTGAAGTTGAATTTGTTGTGGGTGAACCATTTAGGCCTTGTTTAGTTCACCCCAAATTCAAAAACTTTTGAAGATTTCTCGTCACATCAAATTTTATAGTACATGTATGAAGCACTAAATATAGACGAAAACAAAAACTAATTACATAGTTTATCTGTAATTTACGAGACAAATCTTTTGAGCCTAATTAGTCTATAGTTGGACAATAATTGTCAAATACAAACGAAAGTGCTATAGTGTCAAAATCCAAAAACTTTTCACGACTAAACAAGGCCTTAGTAAAACAACTTCTCTGAACTGATAGAAAGAGTGAATACCCATATTACCCTCTTTCTTTTTTTTTCTTTTCCTCGTCTTCCCTTCCCTTATTTGCTCACGCAGCCGCTGGCGCTGTTGCCCAAATGAACCTCCACAATGTAAATAAAACAAACTCCACCCCGACGACGCGTTTCTGCCCCATCCTCAGCGGTCTGCCTCGGTGCGACGGTGACCATCCTAGCCTCAGCGTGACAACAACCCGCCCCAGCCTCGATGTGACGGTGACTCCTAGCCCTTGGCATCGATGTGATGGCGAATTGATGATCCTTGGCCCCGCCCTCACCTCATCCTTAGAGGCCCACTCCTATGCTAGCAATCTCTCATGTCACCACCTCTCGCCCTAGCACTAGCCTTGCAATCCGGCCACTCCACCCCCACGCTAGATTCAGCGTCAGTAGGGGAAAATCTGCCCATAGCCCTATTGGAACCCACCTACATAAGGCCAAGCTAGAGCAAGCTATATGTTTTAGCTTCTACTCCCTCCCCTCTTCTCGGATGTACTGACTCGCATTTGGTTGTGAAATTGACAAGAAGCCCTATCAAACGCGTGGGCCTGTTCGCTTGGCTGAAAAGCCACTGCTGAATGGCTGGTAAATTCGGCAGATAAACTCAAACGAACATACTAGTCTCTTATTTATTTTGAAAAAAAGAAATAATATGGAGTTTCTTTACAAAAGTTATCATTGCAAACGAAAGAATCCTAGGCAAACAACATTTGAAGAGAGGCCGAGGTGGTGTCGTAGGGCTCTTTGCGTCTACTAGGCCTTTTGGTCCAAACTAACGGTTTGGCAGCCCAACCACAGAACTTTCCAAATTTTATTTGGATTTTGTTGGGATCCCAAAATTTATTTGGATTTGTTTGGATCCTTCCAAGGAGAAGGAACCCTGCAAAAAA
>Ga0182004_10001543_pt1 | contig 17011 bp, 9 predicted proteins | sample Sormic07211540_1_FD_120479 | JGI IMG/M metagenome (GOLD analysis project Ga0182004, IMG submission 120479) | Endophyte microbial communities from Sorghum bicolor roots, Mead, Nebraska, USA - 072115-40_1 MetaG | ecosystem: Host-associated > Plants > Roots > Unclassified | place: USA: Nebraska...
ACGTTATATATTTATGCATTGTTCTTTGATATTAACCCTTATTTGTAGCTATATGTGAGATTTGACTTCTAAAATTCACATATGGTGCATATCTGGTTTTGTCCTTAAAATCGGGTATTACAGTCTGTGACTCAACTATTTCTCAGCAAAAAGAAATAAAAAAAACCCAAAAACCCTCCAGCCCGCATCGTGACCTAGCCCCAGTTCAGGATTCAGCGGTAGTCCCGTCCGCACGCCGCCACACAGCCCGCACGCCGCTTCCCCTCGCATCTCCCCGCACAGCGCCGCTTCCCCTCGCGCCTCCATAGCACGCGCGCCGCCAGCTTCCCCTCACGACCCTCCACCGCATGGAGGCCGCCCTCCCCCGCCGGACCTTCTCGCGTCGCTCGTCTTGTCGGGCTCTCTGGTGTGGACCATTCTCGTGCCGCGGCCATAACTCCTCGGCAGGAAAATTAGAAAACTATTTTTTCTGTTGGTAAATGGAATTGTATTGTCGGTGTGGTAACCAACAGGAAATTTTCAGTTTCCATTAGTGGTTGGCTTACCGTTGTTTGCTATATAAGGTTATATTTCTTGTATTTAAGTATGTTATATATTAACTATTATGTTTTGATATTATCTTTATTTGTAGCTATATGTCAGATTTGATTTTCTAAGCTCATATATAATGTGTATCTAGTTTTGTTCTTAAAACCGAATGCTGATTAGAGCAGCTACGCGCAAGGACACATGTTTCTTGATCGAATCCCGCTCAAGTTCCAATCCTGCTACGTGGATAATTATCACAAGAAAAAACTACAGACCTCTTCCAAATTTATAACAAGTTACATAATTTATTATGCCATAATAATCACATGTCTCAAATTTATAATAAGTTACATAATTTATTGTCATCAAGTATTCATATAATTTAATATGAATTGTTAGTTCAACTACTTACATTCTTATTTCAGAAACTTTTCAGTTTTGGTAAACATAGATCAAGAAATCATAAAAACAAGAAAGAGCGACAGCTCTGTCCTTAGATTCGGAAGGTCACATCAATATATTATGTACGACAGCCATTAGTTTTCCACTATCATAACCGGACCGTAAGCACAATTACTAACATATAACAGTAATTCTGAACATTTTGTATATTCTTTGTAATAAAGTAAAATAGCCTAGATTTCATGGATTTTGGTTTCACTTCTTTCTTGCAAGGAGCCGTTGACGAAATTCCCCAAGAGCCCATATAGGATACAAGTTGCGGTAGTTCCCGTAGTTGAAGTACAAAGAACTATTAAAGCACCCAACATGTTCCTGCAATCAAAAGTTGGTAATGCACTAAGGACAAATTTTGCATGGTCCATGTTTATCTATAGTCTACGTACTTAATTTAATATGGCTTAATTTCTTTTTTGAGAATTACACAGTACAATACAGACACTCACAATGCACGCACAGTCACCCCTATGAATACATATGCGCAAATCCTACCCCGGCCCTATCAATACTTCCGAAGGACTAAGCCAACAAATCACAAGATTCACGAAATCACCACAGATGCCTCACCATCGATAAACATAATGTTTTTCTAAACGTTCTCAAGTTATATCTATCTCTATATCTAAGATTTCTTGGCTTTGGAGCTAATAAGTAAAACATGACCTTAAGTGGGGTCGAATTACAAGAATATAAGTTTAAGTAATGTATATTGCGCCGTTGACGTTTGCGAGGATCACATATTCAATTTATCAAGACTCAATTTATTCAGGCGAGAACCAGAACTGTCTAGCCCTTCCCTCGAAAATAAGGCCTATGGTGTGCGGCCGAGGCACAACCTAAAATAGAAACAACATGTCCTTTATATATCTACAAACAATCCTACTCTACGAACAATCCCAATGTTATTGCACGAAACGCCCTATGATCTACGTAAAATACACAAGTATATACATCAAACAAAGTGTCAAACAAATGATTGTATATTTGGCTAACTACCTAAAAACAATTGGCCATTTGCCACTACTGAGAAAATATAACATTTATATTAAGAAAACAATTAGCCACTCCATCATCAACAGGATGAATATGTACTAATGCTTTAGCTCAGTTGTAGGAAAATATTAGGAAGCATTTAAACTCATGTAGTGATGATGTCTGGAACCGTCTATGAAGGGTGTATGAAAATGTTGTATACTCTCTCTGTAGCAATAGCGTGCAGACTTTTGTGGTTCAAAGTTCATCCATAAATGATCATTGTTAGCCATCATTTATGACATCATTAGTTGGAAATGGTAGAACTTTGTTGCATCACTGTGATTACGTTTCTCATGTGTCTTTTCCTATCTGCTTTTAACTATCCGAAAATCACAGGAGAGGGCTATCAGATTTGTCAGGAAAGGTAATAATCTAGTTCCGATCCCTTGGAGACCTTGAAAAGACAATATTGATAAATATTTTTTTGCTGAAAGAAAAATGAACAACCTAATAATCATGAACCAAAATTTTGTTTTAACTCTTATATAAGGACAAAAATAATAACTTACTTGTTGTGGAAAGTCACCAGATTCTAGTTGCATATTGATCAACACTTTTGCAGCTTTATATAATGGTGTTGGATCACGTTCCACCTACATACCATGCCCATAATATGAAATAATTAGCATGTACCATAATAATGTCCTAAATATAACTGTGGCAATTCTAATCTGTTTGCAAAATATATACCTGCCCACCATAAACTAAGGCTAACATTGCCCAAGCAGTGTTCACAGCATGAGGTCTACTAGCATCCACATATTCCTGCACAATATTTAAGTCTAAACCATGATAAAACTCATTGATACATAGAGTACGACTATGTTCAGTAGAAAGAGAAGAATATTTGATATATAATGCATCCCATAACATTGAATCATTGCTTAACTATTAGTTAAGTGCAGGTAATGAATCATCCAATTTCTATGAATTCTAAAATTGGAAGGTTGTACAACTTTTATATAACTACACATTGTACATGGAAACCCAAGACAAGAGGAGAACAGATTATTTAATTTCCCGATTTTGAGTACCGAAAAATAGATTATTTGATTGTATATGAAGAAGTAAGAGTAGGATGTTTGCAACTGTAGCATACTATAACCACAGGTACTTGAGTACGTAACTGCTTGTCTAATACTATCACTTAGCCATGTGGTGTGGCAACTAAACGTGGTTCAAAAAAATCAGCATAAATCACGTAATTACCTATTTTTTTCATGAAACACTAGAGTTTATTACTAGGGTTCTTTAGATAAAAAATATTGGATGGATGGTATGTGACCCCTAATTTATCCAGACTAATATCATGATTTATCTATAGAAACCATTATATGTTTAAAATGAATATAGGATCTTTAGGAAAATTCCAGACAAATAAGTAAAGAATGAACTAAACATTGATTGTTTTACCATCGAGAAACCAATAACCTTGTAAAATCCTAACCCATTACTATTTCGCTTCAGCTTGTTTGTCCCAACTGTTTTTATTTTTAGCAAGAATGCAAGGAAACCCTCACTGTAGTTTGTCCCAAGTGTTCTGGTACTAGGTTTAGTCTCATGTTATCTAGATAGGTTTGTACCAACTTAAAAGCCTTTTGTAATCTCATCCTAACACGTTTATTACGTTAACTCTCTATTACAAAAAGAAAGGACATAAGTACAAGAAGAGGAGCTACCCATATGCATGAGATATAGAAACTTTGTGACTAGAAGCATCATTTACAAAGCATAGGATACAAAAGAATAAATATATACTTTTGTCAGTTGCATGGTGTCACATGTATTTGATAGAATCCATTATGCTGTTTTAAAGAATGGCTCATCAAACAAAATTTTAACACAAACAGGACGAAGCAACTATTTGTTATTCAAAATAACTTGATACTATCAAGTAATGAGAGGCTACTACTACTAAATTGAATTGGCACCATTCAGTGAAATTTGCTTGTCTTAGCTTCCTACTTCCTAGATGTACTAAAGAGGATACTATTTGTAAACAGGGATTCATGGAAGACAAATGACTGAATCTAATAAGAAAGATTGCCATGAGTTAATTAAAATCATGACGTACCTGTATCTTAAGTTATCAAAAGTAGAAATATAACATAAACTGAGCAAATCATGCACTCAGTCATTTAATGAGACGTAATCCTTACCTCAGTTTCACTAGAAAGATAACTTTCTCCCCATCCACCTGTATGTAGTTGCTTCGACAACAAAAAGTTACATGCTTTCCTGATGGTATCACTATTTTTGTAAGTTCTTCCAGAAGCAGCTAACCCTTTTATCGCAAAGAACGACCCATATGTGAAACATACACCCCAACTGCCAAACCTATTATATCATAAGAAATCTAGTTATTAATGCCATATAAATATTAGAATTATTAGCATATAACAAGCAGTAAAATTTTTGAGACCAGGAGCCATCTTTTCGTTGTTCTTTCTCAATAAACTTAGTTGCGCTTTCAATGCAATTTCCTATCTCTTCTTTGCGATACCCATGATCTAGGTCTCTGAACATAATCAGAGCTTGTAGCACTGATGATGTGCATTCAACAGATCTGTCAATTGGTTCAAGACAACAAATCAGCTCCTGTTTATATGAAAACATGAAACAATTGTGTTTATGCGGTTAAGAAAAATATTTTATTTCTTACGGATAATCAACAACAATATTTATAAAGCTCTCTGAAGGGTTGAGAACCTGTTTCCAACAAAATAATAAGATTAGTCCAAGAAATTAATCTAGCTAAATTTCTTTTGTAATTGGAATTAATCCATTATATTTATCATGGAAATTACTATAGTTAAAAAAGATATTGCAGTTTAACTTCTCACCTCCAATAAAGGTGTGGTTCTCTTACACTCATATGTTGAGAAGGTGCCATCATTGTTCTTCATCAATAGGAAGAAAATCAAGAACCATAGACAAATAAAATAAGTGCAAAAAAACTACTATACAATTACTAAAAAATATTATCTCCAAAGACAAAGTTTTATTTGATTTGATTGAATCTGTATCTATAAGTCATGGCCCTTCAAATTTACAGGGTGGGGAGGACTTCCCTTGTTAGTAGTTTAAAGTCGTACAAATCCTGTGACAAAATATAACTGCTAACTCGAATTTGGGACAAAGGGTAGCCTACCTACAAGCAGGTCGACAAAGATGGAGAAATGAGGTAGCACCTCAATTTAAAAATAGAAGAATAGTGATTGAATTGCACTACTCTAAAACACTTTTCTAAGGCCTTAACCGAGACGGTTGTTTTTATTAACCGAGGTGATTACATTTTTTCAAAAATCATCTATTTTTGGAGGCGGTCATATTGAGACAACCGCCTTCGTAAATCGATTTTTGGATGCGGACAACTATAAGGCCTGCCTCCATAAATATAGGCCTAGCTTGCAAAGCTCATATCTTTCCATGTACTGGGCTTATATATAAGCCACACACTTAGGGTTTCACATCAAATTGTTTGTCTCCCACTCCCGAGCCCCTCGCAAAAGCGGCCACACGACGACCCTTCTTCCTCCCTCTACCTCTCTCTCCTGACTCCCCTCGCTCTCTCAGCACCATCACGTCCCTCAGCGACTCAGCGCCCCCTCCCTCCCGAGCAGCGCCGCAGCTCCTCCCCTCCCCAGCGGCCTCCTCCGATGGGTCCTCCGGTCGTGCGGCGCTCAAACTGCTATGTGGGGCCTCGGGTGTAACACCCAAAATTTTGCACCATTTCAAATAGATGAGAATTGATTTATTTATGCAATTTTGTGACATTCAAAATAAGGGTATTAATGATTTTTGGGAATATAAAATCAAATATAAAGCTAGATACATGTTTTTGCATACATGCTGCTGCATACTTATTTTTGTGATGAGTGGTTTTGATAAAATTCTAAAAGAAATTCAAAATCCTTTGAAAATTAATTTGGAAAAAGAAAAGGAATACTTTTATTTTTCCCTCCCTCTCCTAAGCTTTCAGCCTAATAGCCCAGGGCGGCCTGCTCCTCCTCCCCTTTAAATTTCTCTCCTTGCTGGCAGGCCCATGAGCGCTAGACCCAAGCACGGGCTTGACCCTACCGCCGCCGCTCGCCCGCGTGTCTCAGGGTGGATGGAGGCCACCAGAGCGCCCGTGCCCTGTGTTATAACCCACCGCACCCGCAGCGCCATCCCTCGCCAACCCTCACACCGAATCTGAGCTCGCAGCTGCCAAAACCCTAGCACCACCGAGTTGGGGTCACCGTCCCTCACCACACACCGTTTTGACCGCCTTCGTCTGCATTATTCTTCGTTGGTGAGCTTGCCGCACTCCCCTCTTCCTCCCAGTGCTCTCAACGCCTCGAAACATGGCCTCTAGGGCCGTTCTTGAACTTTGGTGGGTTGAGCCATCACCGGCCCTGGCGCGTGCCACACGGGTGGTCCTCTAGCCGCGCGAAGGGGCGAAGCGAGTTCATCATCATCTCTACTCCAAGCCCGTGCTTTTAGGGCATCAAATCGAGGTCTGTGGGCCCCTCTCCCATCGCGACGGTGACCTCCAAACCGTTGGCAATGGCAGAGCCCCTTGGGTTTCTATTAATCACATGCACAGTCCTTGGTCGAATGGAAAAACCTTATTTTCTTATTTATTTTTAATTGAAAAAATAGTCAGGTTATTAACAGAATTGTCGTTGGACTATTTTGCTCATAAAAGGCTCGTTTTAGCTCCAAATCGATCTGTTCAACTTGCGTTAGGTTTGTAACTTAGTTCCCTATGTGTTGATATAACTATTGGTTATGTTTTGCACTGATAAAATTCATAGTTAAGTTTAACCTTTTAAGTCTATTTAAATGCTTTAGAAGATCTTGCTTAATTTATTACTTCCGTGTTTTAGATCCGATTTTACTAATTTTCATGTTGATGTGTTCTTAGTCACATGTAGAATAGCTTTATGAGTTTTTAAACATGTTTTATCACTGTTGGTGTATTGTTCTAATCTGTAGCTGTGTTTGCCATGCATGATTGCCCGTGAATGTGTGTTGTTGTTTGTTGACACGAGTCCAGACGGTGAGCCGTACGTACATGGGCGATCAACAGTACTACTTTGACGACCAGGACCAGCAGTGAAACTACCAACAAGGCAAGTATAGAATGGGAATTTCTTGTCCTATTCATAACCTACTTAATTACCTAGTCATGTGTATGTGTCAATTTGATCACCTTTAAGGACATCCTATCTATTGTAACTTGTGCCTTGATTTACCTATTGGATATATATATATAATATGAATGATGACTAATGATTATATGGAATGGATGATAAAATTGAATAGCAGCTGGACGATAGGGTGAGAGAGCAGTTGGGTTTTGTACAAGATGCTCTTGGCCCTCCCTAAGGACTTATCTGTTGGCAAAAGCTAGGACTTACAGTACAACCAGGACTGCCACATGGCTCTGGTTTTAGCTCAGTAGTAGGATCTTTCCTAACTTACTAGTAGTTACTTGAAAGGGCGCAAATGGGACCTACTGAGCTGACTATAGTGTGGCATGTGTCCCTATGTGTATGGCCTACGTGAAATATGCCATATGGAAGGAGGGCTCTATAATCCCTTTCTAGGGAAACCTAGCGGCTACGAACTTGGTAGAAAAACCTTTGAAATGCTTCATAGTGAACCCTGCTGACCTCCCTAGGAAGGAGGTTAAGAGACTAGATACCTTGGGCGAAAGGGTAAATCAAGGCTCTCGAGTAAAGAAGTACAAACTCTGCAGATTATTAAAAACTGTTATAATAGCCATGCTCATGGTTAGCAGTGGCCCAAAAAATTGATGGAATAGTTGCTCACTTAAATATGATGTTATAAATGATGATGGGTATAATGATGATTATTATTATGATGACTATTGACATGCTTATTATTACCTAGTTCAACTTGGGCTTATGCATAACTAAAGGAGATAGTGCTAAGGTACAGGCTTATTAAAAATGCTAACCACAGTAAACCAGTTTTAGCTTCCTAAGCTTCGTAAACCCATGTTGTCCATGTTAAGTACGAGATGTACTTATGCTTGCTTTACTTTTTTTGGATAAAAATCTCGCATGGGTAACAGATGACAACTGGTATGAGTACTTTCATGAGGACTTCTATCCTAGTGTACCACCAATCTATGTCCCAGTGGAGTTGAAGGCTTCCATCGAGAGATAGTTATTTATTCTTCCAATTTTGTGAGAGATTTCTATTATTGTAATGGAGAATTATCCGTTATATAATAAGCACAGTGATGATACTTTGTAATTTATGTGCTTATGTGTGTGACTGATCTTTGGGCACACATAAGGTTTATGCATCTCAATTCATCCTTGAATTGGGGTGTGACATCCAGCGGATCCAAGCGTGCTCCCGGGGTTCTTCCCAGTGGTGGCTGGGGAGTGCTTCTCCTGGAGGAGAGGATGTAGATCTAGGGACAGGGCTTGTTGATCCGGAGAGGAGAGGAGGTGGCACGTGCGGATCTGGCTCGGTAATGCTTAGGGCGGCACGTCTCTGACGTCTCCGATGAGGACACAGCGTCTCAAGCATCTCCAACGAGGATGCAATGGATCCTACTTAGGTGTAGTGGATCTGGCTTCTCTGACCTATGACTATGGTGAGGATGTAGCAGATCTGGCAGCAAGAGGCCAGATCTTGGTCCGACGAGAAGCAACAGCGGAGGCGACACGTGGATGGGCTCGGTGGGCCCCTAGATGGGTTCGTCGGGCATATCCATGTTTTTTTTGTTTTTCGATTTACCAAGACAGGCATCCAACTGCCTTGAAAAAGGTCATATTAACATGACCTTTTGTCCCTGAGGCGGTTGCCATGCCCATCTCGGTAAATCATTTTTGCCCACCTCGGTAAAGTTTCATGTAGTAGTGTTGGTTGAAACCATATGAATATGTGCATGATGTGAAAGGTGGTTGGGAGCTCGTATTGAGATAGTTTGTGTCATCTTGTAGAAGATTAATATTTCGTAAAACTGTAAGAACATGACAAATGATGTAAAGACAGTCATACCACATAAGAAAGTAGGCAATCCACTGCATTGTACAAACTTTGTCCTTCTATGGGTTCCCCCACAAGATCTGGGGAAATCTTTGATAACAACATCAATGCCTAAAGAAATGCAGTTAAGTGTTAATGGAAGAAAGTTTCAATGAGAAATTTCTGGAAAATTAGGTATCATAAATATTTTCACATATGGGCACTCAAAAGAATTCCATTTAATCACAATTTATGATATAATTAATCCATCCCAACTTATAAGGTGAATGACTTTTTATAACAAGTTTGACCACTCGTGTTTTTCAAAAAATTGTGAAAAATATCACTTCTTTTGTCATGGCTTGGTTTATTAATAAAAGTTCATGAAGAATGACTTAAATTTGACTATATTTGCACAATTTTTTGAATAAGATGAGTGCTCAAACTTGGGGTCAAAAAGATCAAATGTCTTATAATTTGGGATGGAGGGAGCAGTTGCATACTTGCCTTCACTTGTTAATTTGTTTAAAAAATAATATAGTATATGCATTGTAGGGAAGATAAATAAAGAGCAATAGTGTTTGTTATTCATATAAGTACTTATGTACTACATATGTTTTATCTATCCCTCTATCATTTACTATACAAGTGTACAACACAACACTATGCAAATTTGTAACATAACTATTTTTTGAAGGACAGTTGCTGAAACAGTAATATATGCCACTATATCATAGCACACCACTTATAATTTTACTAGGGCAGAACATAATCTAGTTGTTGAGTGAATGAGAAACATAAAAAAATCCTGACCTTCACTGCTTCAGCAGTACAGTCAGATACTGACCATCCATTATCTGCTGTTGAAAGTGTCCATGAACCTTTTGATTTATGACGGTAGTAAGTTTTGTAGTCGGGGTGGTTCTCACAAATCTACATATAAGAATGCAAATGAACAAATTCAACAAAATAATTATTTTCCAATAATATGAACAAAAGGTGGGGAATTTGAACCTGTGAACTCTTAATAAATTCATGAGCTTTACGGAGTGTTGAACCAATCTCATTAACAAGACCTGTGGAGCAATAGGCTTGGACAATGAAAGAAGTCTCCCATGTTGGATTACCATCATAGACCTATCATAGATAGAGTTTGTGCAATGCTTCTCAAAACTTACTAGAACAAAATAACTCCTTTCAAAATAGAATGAACACCTCAATGCTATGGTACACACTCTTTGGTTCAAATAACTATGATTGAAATTAACCACAAAGCATGCACAATATATATTTCCAAACTAGGATTTTGCGAAAAAAGCTACAACTTTTTCCATGCATTCCGTTGATTAGTTGCACATGAGTTTTGAGGTGAAGGCCCTAGGTAATGTGCTATCAAGGTTGGTCATGTTCAAAATTTTTATCGTATGTACTATCATTGTATGATGACCATTATGAATTCTTAAGAGTTTTACTAAAATGTTGCTACAACTAGGACAAAGTAGAACAATATATGTGGACGTTAAGAAAATGGTATCATTTCGAGCATTTGGCATGTTAAAACTAGTTTTGAGATTCTGAAATATTTTTTTGTGGTCTTTGACATTCTAGTGTTTGAGGTCAAAACAGGGGATTAAAAAGTAGAGTAATGAATAACAATGAGTACTCAAGACAACTTACATGTATTTTGTTTGTGTTTATAGGTTGATAGTGAGATTAATGAGGCAGATATAGACTTTTTGTCCATATAAAGGACTTTAAGTTAGTTTACACAATGGATTGATCTTGATAATTGAATCATTTTATATACTCACTGATGCATGGTTCAATTGCAATTTATAGCTGGGTGGCGGTAGAAATTAGAGAAAAGGGTATAGTTTGGTTGAAGCTGGTTCTTGAAAGAGAACAATGGCTTCATTGGAAATGGGACAAGATATTAATTGTTGATGTGCTTGTCTGGAACAATTCCTAATCATATATGCTAGAAGAGGGAGGGGGTCTCCTACATTATGGATGAGGACACTTGGTGCCCAATGAAAACCCAAGGGATTGATTGGGTAGCTCATTTTAGGGAGGACCAATTTAAATTTCTTGTCAACTAACTACCGAAACATCTTGTTTGTTTAGGAGAACAATCTAGTATATGGATAACTAGTTTTTCCAAAAACAACACAATGAATAAACAATAACTATTTTCTACCAAAATATTCAATAAAACCATTTGTTCAAAAACTTGCAACAAAAACTGTTTTATCTAGTTAGATCTCTACCCCTTTTGCCACAAAAAATCATAGAGGATACATGGATATAGTTAATCCAAGTAATTCTTATGTGACCAAATTGCATACAGAGAAATAAGAGCACACAAGGTAGTTGCTCTTCACTGATTCTTGTGTAGGAATGAACAAAAAATGCAACAACATTATAAGATAGTGATTGTCTCTTCTATATTTTGTTGTTTAAGTAAAGAATTTGTGGCCAGTTTTCTGTACATGATAACTGATACAAATGTTTTCTATGAGCATTGAAGTCAGTATTGTTATCAAGAAAGTATAGAAAATTCTGAATAAGAAAATACTATCATTTCAGCGAGTTGCTAAATAGTGCAAATATTACCAAAATTTAGAGAATTTGATCAATTGCCAAAAACATTTGAAAACAATAAATGAATTCTTTTTTGAACTTGTGAAGAAATATATCTAGACATGATATTATTTACACTAGTTCACAATAAATGAATCATCTAAAATCTAAAAAGTATGCCATCAAAGTTTTCAGTAACAATTATAGGCCATTGCCAACAATGGAACAAAGAGTGGAAAAATTACAATAAATGAATCATTTATAATATGCAATATTTGCCATCAAATCTTTTCAATAAAACTTATAAGCCATTGTCAACAAAAAAATGAAGAGTGGTAAAATTACTACACAAAACAGAGAGTGATAGAATTACAATTAACAAATCATTTAGACAATATTTGCCATCAAAGCTTTTCAAATTATAAGCCTTTGTCAACAGTAAAAATGAAGAGTGGTGAATTACTACACAAAGCAAGCAAGATAGTACCTGTGCCTTCATGCCATCTTCCGCAATCCATAACATATCATATATCCTTGGAAGATGTTTTTTGAATGAATCTGAATTTGGATTCTCTGCCCAACAACAAATCATATCTAGCGCCTAGTAGCAAAAAGTTGACAAGTAGCTATATATTAAATAGTACAATATTCCATTCCAAATAATTTTAGTTACATGTAAGGAGAGAGAAGTTAAGTTAATTTAGTTATAACAAATCATTTTCATGATCCATACATTTGTCCCTATAAAAATTGAGGATTTATCCTTCGCAATCAGTTTTATATACTCTCACTGAATTTGAAGAAGCAATGTGTCACTATACAAGTTTGTAGGACAAAACTAAAATAGATGAATCGGAGTCAAGTGATTGTTGAGATCCTTAAAGAGTACCTCGATATCATACTATTTTAAATATGTTAACACAGTAGGGGTTTTCTTTTCCCAGCATTAGGTATGAGAGCTAAACTTTGCTCACATAGTATAAAAAATGGAGTTAGACCACCTTTTTGTTAAGAATAAGCATTTAAATCACTATCAAGCATTTATGCATATTACCTTGTTTATCGGACATGTACAGATGTATTTACTAGTTTCATCTTCGTAGTGGATATGTTTCATGATGTTTTTCAATGCTATATCTCTTAACTTATTTACTGGCCAACAATTCAGCATTGGCTCTATAACCTTATTAAGGCAGGTCCATACAAGATTTTGTGCCATTGTTCGAGGATATATAAGGTCCACCTGTATGCAAAAGAAATAGAAAATAATAACATAAGAGTCAAACATTTAAACTTTGTGCAACTTTCATTGCTGCTGCCAAAAATAATACACAGTGCAATATATATTCAGGTTTTTTGCGCACGCGTGCACACGCACACACAGAGAGACGTAAGTATATCAAATAAGCCCATCATCATTTTGTACTCCCCTTTATTATATTTTTATTCTTTTTTACTTCCAAAGAGTACTGTTCGTTTGGCAAACTGTTCGCTGATTTGTTGTGAGAGCTGCTGAATGGCTGGTAGATTTGACTGATAAGCTCAAGTGAATATTTATTGTTTAAGTTTTTACCACAAACTTATAATATGCCCTGACTCTTTTTTCTATTACCTAAATTCTAGGTCCACACACTTTTGCGACATATCCCAAAATACTGAATGCATATAAGTACTGGCTTCCGTTTCAAGCACTAAATGTCATCACTAAACGTACTACGAGAAAAAGAGTACTAATTCTACAAGTATTTAATATGTTTAGATCCAATATAATGCTACTCATTTGTAAAAGTGAGATTACTTAGAAGTAGAACATTATAGAAGCGAGGAAAAAGTTTACCCTCGTAAGAACACCATTCTCTTGTACTATATATACAAGCATGTGTAAGAGTTTTAAAGAGGTTCAATAGAAAAAGTTACTATTTGCACATGCCATTAATTTAACATACCTCACCTATCATTTCGATTATTTGAAAAACTTCAGACTTACAAATTTGATTTGTTATACTACACCAACTGAAATACATAGATTGCTTTCACTTATTTAAAGTAAGATGATTTATATATACATTTTTTTGAAAAAAAATAATAACTATTATATGGGGATCTAACCAAGTCTTAGTAAATACAAACCTTGGCACAAGTATCACGAGCTTTTTCCCAATCAACCTCACTGTATGGTACGGAATAGAGCTCATCCCTTAATTCCAATATAGTTGGAGTAATCGTTCCGATGAATTTTCTACCAAAGAGATAAGCCATAGGCAGATACACCATACGACAAAATACCCAAAATCGTCCTGAGCCAGTAATAAATGTAAAAGGTTCAATGTCAGATAATGAGATACTATTTACAATGGTACAATCATTCCATTAGATTCGTCCCCAAGGCCTCCTCATATATGGCTTTAAATCTAGTTTTCAGTAACTATTTTTTCTCAATATTAAAACTTGGCCTGTGGACATTGCATTAAGAAAATGAGCTTCTTATGCCGCTCAACAAAACCCATGACTCCCAGCCCCACCCATATACAGCAGCACCGTAGCCTACATGAGAATGATTACGACCAGGGTCGAGGTTCAGACAATCTGTGCTTTGGCATGAGATAGACAAGGGGATTAACTATCAGGGCTGAGCAAACCTGTGCTTTGACATATGGCACAGATGAGGTGATCTTTTTTAACCCTAGTCTGAAAATTTGTTTCCATGAGGAGTCAAACTCGAGCCATTTAACCAACTTAGATAGATGTTCTTTTGATATTTGTTCTCAATTTTCTAGAGATGCTCTTATTAGCACGTAGTTATACTTGTTCTAGTTATAGATAAGTGATGTCTTAGACATCTACAGAGTCATCAAAATATATCTTTGATTAGTACTTTTTGTTGCAAATATCAGTGGTTAGAAGATCTGTAGATGAGCCAAAGGAAGGTGGCAACAAATATGGGAAACTGAAAAAACAAGATATATGGGTATTGTGAGCTTTGCAAAATTGCACGAGTCGTGTAAATATTTATGCCTGCGCTGAGTAGTGCATGCCAGTTCTCTCTCCCTGTGATTGGTATCCCACAACTGTAACACCTCCAGAACAACTTCTATAAGTTGCTTGAGCAAATTTCTAGACTAATTATGACATTTGCATAAGAAGGTAGGTTAACTAAAAAAAGATGGAATGTAATTAGAAAAGAATATCATGTCCTCTACCCCACACTCCTAGCCCTATGTGTGGTGGCTTCCGAGGACGCCACATCTCCCTTTCTCCCAGTCCCCAAAAGTTCTGCAGGCTACACTCAAAGCCTTCAGAATTATGAGCGACATTATATTACCTAAATCAATGGTTCACAGGTAGTTTTGATGAGATACTGAGAAATAAGTACCTGGATGAATTGGAAGAAAGTGTGGGACAAGCCATAATTCAGGAACTATTGGATTATTTCCAGACCAATCATACAAACCCATCACCTTCATTTAAGAAGATAACATCCTTGAATTACTCAGATCCAAGTCAACAAATTGTAAGTTACATAAAAAGTCAGTAACTACAATTGCAGTTTTATGCATCATGTTTCTGGTATAAGATCTTTTTTCAAATAAGAGCCATAAGAAACATAGAAATATTAAAATTTGTAACAACAGTTTATATTTTAAAAAAGTTTTTTTTCACAGATTCAAAGAACCGTGTTTATATATTCTAGGTAGACAAACCAGATATGAGCATTTGGTAACCAGGTCAAATCTTGTCAAATTACCACATTCAGCTCGAATTCAATTAATAATTTCCTTTTGCAAGAAAGCAAAGGTACTTTAGCTTCCTATTTTAAAAGGAAAAGAATTTTATCATAATTAATACCAGTATCGAAGGATTCAAAAAGTGGATTGTTTAGTACTCAAAATCTGGAATATACATAGAGTTTAAAATTTATTTGAAAGGGCACTTCATATTTGCATAGACTTATTGCAAAATATTATATATGAAACCTAGTGGCCTTTAAATCCTCATGTATTCATATAAAAAATATTTTATTAAATGTCATACCGAGAACCATATCTTTCCCCACTGTGGAATTGCAGCTGCACTTCCATGGGATAAAATCCACTGACGTCCTTTGGTCAATGCAGCATTCGTGGGCTTTTCACCAATAAGTCTTAAGGCAACATAGTTCAAGCATGAGCCGAACATGGTGCTTGGTCCCAACACTTGTTTACCCCAGCCACCATCTTCATTCTACAAGGACCATGTTACATAATAAAAGATTTCTAATTTTCCTTGTAAATAGACAAAATAACATTATAAAAAAGTAAATAGCTAGACTGTCATAAACATGCCTGATGATTGTAAATATAGCGACATATCTCACGTCGATGTTCTTTAGATAGGACGGTATCGAGTGACCCAGTGGTATATAGAGCGAATACCTGAAATGAAGTAGAATTCTCATAGTGTTATGCAGGTCAACTAAGGTATACAGTTCCTGCACAGCTCACAGTTTGTTAAGGATGACTTAGAAGAAAGAATTAAGCTGAATTCCTATTTCTGTTACTAATATTTATTCTAGCAAATAGGCAATATATAGCATAAACACATAATCTTTTAGTTTATGGTACTTCTGTATGGCATATGCCAATCAATAATGAACTAGCAGGCCTAGCATCAAACACAAGTTATCTGATTCTTTTTTTTAACGCAAAAACTATCTGATACAAAGTGTAAGTGTCAAATTCAATGTGTACCAGGAGAGGCATAATGAACAAAATGCCACTATAGTCGGCTGGCCAGCACCCATCTTCTGCTTGCAGACTTGAATGTTGATCGAGGGCTCGCCTCAATGCCGCTAATATGATCTCCTCTGTGACTTCTACATTTTCTGCGAGCTTGGTGGGTGGAGGATCCACCTGAAGATGTTTATGCTTTGCATACTGCAATAGAGGACAGTTTAGTATATGAACAATAAAATGGAATATAGGCCAGAAATAGTTAAATCACTTGTACACATACAATTAGTATAACTAGAACAATCTTTCACACAAAGAAAATTAAACATGAAAACTATTTTCTTTTAACGTTAATCTAAGCTGGCAATTATTACTTCAGAACTAATAATTCTGCCTTACGCATGTCACACACGCACAACATACCAGCTCACTCATTTCCTGCCATGGCGTGTGACGCTCGATTTTACTGCCATACTTGCAGCTCCTCTAGAGCTCACCGCAGCTGAGGCATGGTAAATAATGGTCTAGAACCAAACAGCCAGTGGAGGTTTCGTGGGGTGTTATGCATATTTGTTAGGGTGCCACATAAGGGCACTCACAATGCAAGACTCTATCACAGAGTCCAAGACACTTAATTACATATTATTTATGGTATTTTGCTGATGTGGCAGCATATTTATTGAAGAAAGAGGTAGAAAAAATAAGAC
>Ga0182004_10001544_pt1 | contig 17005 bp, 14 predicted proteins | sample Sormic07211540_1_FD_120479 | JGI IMG/M metagenome (GOLD analysis project Ga0182004, IMG submission 120479) | Endophyte microbial communities from Sorghum bicolor roots, Mead, Nebraska, USA - 072115-40_1 MetaG | ecosystem: Host-associated > Plants > Roots > Unclassified | place: USA: Nebraska...
CAATATATATATATATATATATATATATATATATATATATATATATATATATATATGGAACATGATTCAACAGTGCATGTATGTGATGCTGCTGTCACTGTGTTAGATACGCATAAAAGATAAGTGAATTGAGTTGTTCCTTATAATATGAACAATGTCTGCATCCATATCTAAGTTTATCAAAACAAACAGAATCTTTATAATATCAAAGAGGTAAACTATAAAGAGAGGCAAACTTGGCCGTGGGGCACTTGAAAAACATGTAATGGGCCGTGACACACCGCCAACAATGATATTGGTTATATTTTTAGCTTAATAAAGTTTCCCGTAGCGGGCCACAGCCCCTCCAGTTTCTTAAAAAACCAATGATATTAGTTTCAAACCAATGATATTAGCTATGTACCATTATGAAATTGGGTTTATTATTATTTTTGCAACACACCGCTCCCATTGAAATACAATTTTCGTTGGTTTTCACAGAGAGAAGGTAGAGAAAAGAACGATTTTGGGCATAACTCGTTATTTGACAATTTTCTTCCAGCTCTCTCCCCTTCGAGTCCGGCGACTATGGTTCAAAGAAAAAAAACTCACAGCGGTCATCTTCCACCTTCGGCTGGAAGACCTCCTTCTCTCCTTCGCCGGTTTCACATGGTAGATATACTTGCTTAATTATGAAATAAAAGGTACCACAACACAATGTAACTCTCTCCTAACTATAGAGATCTTGTGCTTACAATATTTTGAGTATGTTGGTAGGTACGCATATGATTGGTGGTTTGAGAGAGTTAATTCATCTAGAATACTTTATTATTTAAGGGGGAAATTAAGTATTTCAATGTTTTATACCCCTTGGTCCCAAAACAAGTGATAGGTTTGTCCTTAGTCAAACTAGTTTAAGTTTTTAAACTTGAAATTGTTTGACTTAGGACAAACCTAACACATCACCTGTTTTCAGGACAGAGTGGACATTTTAGAACCAAGGGAATATTATACTTCATTCATCCCAAATGATAAGACATTTGACTTTTTTATCATAAGTTTGACCGCTCGTCTTATTCAAAAAAAAAAACGCAAACATAGTCAAATTTAAATCATTTTTGAAAAACTTTTATTAATAAACCAACCAACGTTAAAAAAGTGTTGCGTAAATTTTTTTAGTAAGACAAATGATCAAACTTAATATGAAAAAAAGTCAAACATCTTATAATTAATGTATGTAATAAAATGAAAACAGGTTGTTGTTGAGAAAAAAAAAAGAAAGAGAGAGAGAGAAGAGCCCAGCAGCACCAGGTATTTTATTATTATTATTATTATTATTATTATTATTATTATTATTATTATTATTATTATTATTATTATTATTATTATTATTATTTGAAACGAGCAGCGCCAGGTAGGGTAAACTCCGAGTCGGAGGAGCATGAGACCTACGTGTTCGATTTGGATGAGTTCCCAAGATACGGCCCAGCCCACCACTAAGGCCTTGTTTAGTTCGTAAAAAATGTTGTTTTTGACTACTATAATATTTCGTTTTTATTTGACAAACATTATCCAATCACGGAGTAACTAGGCTCAAAAGATTTATCTCACAAATTACAGGTAAACTGTGCAGTTAGTTTTTATTTTTGTCTATATTTAATGCTCCATGCATGCGACCAAAGATTCGATGTGACGGAAAATCTTGAAAATTTTTGCGAACTAAACAAGGCCTAAGACAGAAGGTTTTCAGAGACCGAAGAAAAGAAAAGAAAAGAAAAGAAAAGAAAGGTTGGGGAGGGCTGACGGCGACGTGGGACCGTATGGCGAAGAGACTGGAGGAGGAGGCGGAGGAGATGTGCGATCTCGCTTCTCAGCGCACCCAGAAGGCGCTGGAGTGGTTCGTCACCGAGCGCTTGGCTGGCCGCGTCACCACCGACACCACGGCGGCGTGCTGCTGGCCGGCGGCGGCGTGCTGCTGGCAACTGCCGGGCCGCAGAAGCGCCAGGCCGGGCCGCCGCCGTCCCTGAGAGTCCTCCGTTCCGACAAGGTCAAAGAGGAGAAGGTTGTACAGGAGATGGCGCAGCCGCCAGTCAAGTGCGTGGGGAGGGAAGAGGAAGCGCCGGATGCCGCCGCCGCCCAGATCGGAGAGGAGGAAGAAGACGGACGAGAATCGAAGCAACAATCAAGTTGAGACAACCCTGGGAAAAAAATAAGACACACAATCGAATGTACAGTGAGGATGTGAGATATCTTGATGTAGAAATATTGGTCGTGAAGGTAGTCTTAATCTTAACCGACAGGGCTACAAACCAACTTCGAATACAGAGTTAGGCTTGAACTGAAGCAAACACAGAGCTGTTGATAGCTCGTATATGAAATGCTGAAGGAATCAAACAAAGTGTTCACTATTTGTTCTTCATAATTACCATGGCACTTTGCAGTTTAACTGACATGCTAGATATGCACGGAGTAGCTAATCCGAACTTAACTTCGATGCATTAATATTTTAGGAACGTAAAGAGAAACAAACATGTATGCATTTGTAATGAAGAGCGTAAATTATATGCATTTTTGGAGCTATGGAGCCGTGGGTAAGGAAATCTGTAACTATAAATAGCAGCAAGTTGCTTCTGAATCAAATAAAAAAGGCTACTGCTTTATAATCAGACATTCAGATCAACAAGTTCTTGCTTGCACCATCTCCAATTCATCATTGTCCTGCAACAGACGGTCTAATGGACAGATTAGCATGTTGGAAAAACCCAAAGAAGAAAACATTTAGCTAAAGGACTAAAGGTTCTACTAAATAAAACCTCAAATATTTAGCTACTGAGTTCAGTCATCAACCATATAACAAACTGTTTGATAAAGTGTCATCTGATTTCATCAGAACTAATGCAGATCAGATGTACTCTAGTTCCATATCCAAAAAAACAAGCAAACAAATTTTCAGATCGTGAAAGCAAGAACCAGCTCAGCTGGGTGACATACTTGTGCACATGCTCATCCTCTTCAACCAGCTGTAGTAAATGTTGTGTGCTGCTTTTTCGAGCAACAGGTTTCAGAAGAAAAATGATAAAAAATAAAATCAAGATGCATTTTCTAAAGTTTCAAAAAAAAAACCTAGGGGACTTAAACTCATTACATTAAACTCATTACATTCACATTAATCAACCCAAATCCACCCTGACCCTGATGTAGGGGACTTAAACTCAAATTAGTCAAGATCCTGATGTACAAACACTGGTGTATCTAATGTCTTTCGGAGTGGGGTCAGCTTAAGCTTGAGGTACAAGTAACCGATGAACTGGGGATTCTCCAGCTTTGCTGATGGTGCAGCAACAACATTCAGCACCTTAGATACTCTCATATAAAAAAAAAAATAAAGGAAACCAGCATAAAGAAGGCACTTCCACTGCACACACAAATAACCACTTGAATTCCACAAGGCATCTGTCATTGGTAGAACCAACAAGTACACTCTTTCACCTGACTTCGTCAATGAAATTAAGCTACTACCATGGCATTGTTCGCTTGAACTTATTAGCATGACTATATATACGTGGCAAACAATAAGCACGAGAGATCATGATGTTCATAGCAGGCAAAATTGATATTCATGGAAGCCTCATTTTCCCTTTCAGGGTAACATGTCCATTATCCATTTTGTACAAGAACAAAACCATTAAAAAAATTCCCAACACTTCCATCTAGAGAACATAACATTCAACTTCCAACCACCACTCTTCCATCTTGATCCTTTGACATCTGATACTCTCTTTTGCAAATGCAAGTCAAGCACCATGCAAGGCCTTCATTGTTGTACTCGTACCCAGTCAGTCAGCAAGCATTTCAAATCTCAACACAATCATTTGGTCAGGGTGTGTACGCTTGGACAGGTATGCCACAATCCTTGACCCAGTTTCATCATTTGTGGTAAACTTCTATTGGGCGGTTGAAACCACTGACGGTACCCACCAATCTGTCCGCAATCAACTCTACTGACCTAAATCCAATCTGGCAGGACAAACACCAAATTGCTTAGTGAAATTCCCAAAAGGGTCAATAACGAAACTGAGTTGGTAGCTAAAATAAAATACCTTGTCTAGAAGAACCTCCCGAAACGTCTCTGGGTATATACAGATGGTGCTGAAGTTCTCTTTGGCAACCTGAAAACAGGTAGGGAAAAAGGAGTAAGAATTGCAAGTTTATTACGAAGATCAACAACATGAAAGAATCAGGCATTTGTATTAAGTTTGGCAGAGGATTTTGATCATTTATGGTATGTTCACTTGAGCTTAGGATCAGGAATGCAGCAGCTAAGAACATAGGCTTGTCAAGAGTCACATTTAGCCTAATTAATGGAAAGTGCAGCAAGATTTTCACAAACAACTTCCTTCTAAGAAAAAAATTAACATTATCCGTTTCAATGCAGAGTAAAGAAAAATGTCAACAAGGGTTAGCTGGTCACATAATCTGAACAAAAAGAACCAACCTCTGAAACTAATCTGTTGTTCTTATATGAACTCCATGGTTGAGGCTCCATGATAAAAACACCTCCCTGCAAAATTACATATAGCAAAAGGATGTAACTTTCCTCTTACCATCTATGTGTAATTTAGAAGACTAGCAAATAGAGAGGCATAGATACCGGTCTTAGAAGCCTCCAGATCTTCACGAACAAAGTAACTAGGCCATCGTCACCCCAGTTCAGGTGGATCCATTTTGTCACACTCAAACTACATCAGAAAAAAAATTAAAAATAAGCTAGTGGCACTGTGGGAAAGAACAGTACAAAGAAAACTTCTTGAGAGATCTCTATCCTTAATCTGTAACTTACCAGAGTATGGTGTCATACTGTTCTGAACATCCATCCATACACTCTACAAAATTTTCACGTCGAAAAGAGACAATTTTAAAAAGATCTTGGTGCCTGTTCCCATTCGATAACTCAGATGCCACTTCTCTTGTAGAGCTCTGAGAAGGAGAATCTGGCAATTCCTGAGCTTTCACGTTTTTTGTAGCCACCTTATCCTGCCGCATTATCCTTCGTAGGTTCCACTTAGCAGTCTCAATCAAACCTAACAGGGAAAGATAAAAATGAATTCGATTCAAGTAATATTCAACCACATAGCATGAGAGTAAAATCAGCAAGCAACATGAGTTTACTAGGGGGGATTAAAAACCTGAATCAATATCAACTCCAAGAATGCTTCGACAGTTAAATTTCATGGCTGCACAAGTTTAAGAAAATAAATGAGAAACCTCATGACCTCATCTTGGGATTGAGACATTTGTCTACAAGAACTACATAGCGCCTATAACTATAAGCATGCTATATAAGAATTAAGCGAATGAAATCAAGAGTTTATCCCCCAAAATCAAAAGGTTACCTAAGCCAATCGTTACCAAACCCTGGTTGCATCCAATATCGAGACAATCCTTGTTTTCAAACCACTGCTTCTTGAACGCCTCAAGGCGAGGATCTTCACCAACATTGCGATCAATCTGTATAAAGTTATAATTTATATCAGCTGGAAAATGTTGAATTCCCCTCCCACCCTAATAGCTCTAGGCAAGCTATACAGAATAAATATTGGAAAATCCGAGGTAAGGAGAGCACATCTACTCCATCCCTGCCCACTAGTCCGGCCAGCAACACTCAGGCCACAGGCCAGTACCAGTGCAAATTCACCATCTCCTAGTCACGCACCTAGGGATGCAAGTTTAGCTTTCTGTTAGGTCATGGGTCAATCCGAACCAACCCAATTGAACCGAAATACACAAACCCCACGAACACCTGAACCTACTGTGAGGCATATCGTCGAACAGCTGGCGACCACGCGTGGACATGGGGAAAGCACAAACGGAGGCGGTTTCGCTCTCACCCGGTAGCCGTAGTAGTTCTTGTAGTTTCCGTAGATGAAGACCTCCTTCTTCTTCCGCTTCTGCCAGCCGCCGCCGCCGCCGCCGCCGCTGCCTGCGCCTCCCTGGCCTCCCTGTCCCTGTTCGCTGCTCCGCTTCCTGTTGGCCTCTCCTTTACTCCCCTTAGCCGCGGGCGGCGTGCCCTCCGGCTCCGTAGAGGTGGCCATGCTCCGCGAAGGATTGTGGTCCTCGCCGCTGCAGCCGCGCTCTGGCCGGCTGCGAGAGTTCTGCGACTGCAAAAGGGTTTTGCTGTTCGAATTGAAACGAGGTGAGCGGCGCGACGGCGGTGGAAACCCTCGCGGAGGGTTTTGCGTTGCAGCTTCAAGTTGAGAAAGGGTCAGTGCCTGTGTAGGGTGGTTTGGGTCGTGACGGGTCTGGCCGAGACCGGAATACCATTTTTTTATCTTCATGATAAATTTTCCCTAAAAAAAAAACTCTTCCTGATGAATTGTTCCTCTTCGAAATTCAGGCCTTGTTTAGTTGGGGAAATTTTTTTCTATAGCACTTTTTTTGTATTTGATAATTATTACCCAATTATAGACTAACTAGGCTAAAAAGATTTGTCTCGCAAATTAGAGACAAACTGTATAATTAGTTATTTCTTTTATCTATATTGAATATTTTATGTATGAGTCTAAAGTTTCGATGTAACGGAAATCTTGAAATTTTTTAGAAACTAAACAAGGCCTCAAACTTCAGCTCCCGAAATCAATTAAATTACCTCTATGTCCAGGTTAGATGTGGTTTTTAAGAAAGTTTCATCCTTTTTGTTTAAAAAATCGGATAGGATCCGTTTGGTTAGGTTGAAACAGAACTAGAAACTATTATGTCTTATCAACATTATTATATAAATTAGATAGCACCCCATACTTCACCGCGCTATTATCACCGCCTGGATGGGCTGGTTTGACTGGGCTGCCGAACGGCTGGACTATAAACCGCTCTAGCCAAACCCTAACTCCTCCCTGTCTAGGTTAGAACATCTAAACTTAAAGTAGTGGCGTAAACAATGATCATCTTTAAATTCACTGTCTCCAATATTGTACTGGGATCAATAGAGCTGCATGAAGTAAAATGTCATTGGAACTTAACAGGGCACTTAAGCAATTTATTACAGCCAGGCTGTAGTTCTGATTAGGGACAAGAATAGCAAGGTACAGCCTGAGTGTCATAGGAAAGGCAAGCAAAGCAAAATTAAAAAAAGCTATCGTGGCTGTAAATTGTAGTAACTAATAGGGACATGCTAGATTCCTTAACCACCTGTGTGGGATAGCACTTTAATCAATTTAATCAATCTTACTAAATTGACTAAAGTGCTATCCTTAGACAGACTAAGGTCAGTCTCGATGGTGTTTTATCAGAGTTTCATGAGCATTAAATTTGCTGATGTGGTACTGTATTAATGAAGAGAGAGATGATAAGAGTTTTATGACAGTAAAGAGAGTTTTATGGAAATGAAACTATTTTGTACTGTTTTTAAAATATGGATGCTCTAGAAACTAGGTCATGAAACCCTCATTCAGGATGGCCTAATGGACAAACCAGCCATACAAAAGCATGATCCAAGTACATAAATATGAAACAACATAAATATCAACCATGTTGTCATACCCTGCGCTGGTCACACAACCATGTTGTCATACCCTGCGCTGGTCACAGCTAGGTCGGCATGCCCTGCGTTGGTCACTGGCCTTGCTTTATTTCTGCCGAACCAATTGAGCTAGGCTCATCTTTGATTTCATTTTTTGGGCTGCTGCACAAGAGGAAGAAACCACTTAGTAATATCATATTTATTACAACAGCATCAAAGGCTTACAGGTATTGTATCAGACAGGATATGAATAAAGTTTGCGACTTGCGTAACCCAATCGGCTAATTCTCATCTGCGACAAGATGTTTCAAAATCAGGCAAATGGGCAACACAAATCATGTTTGAAGACTACAAAATTTCCATGGCAATGGCCCCACGCAGCACAAGGGTCATTACAAACTACAAATGCTCTAGCAAGTGTGCCTGTTCGGCAAGCTGTGCTGCTGCAGCAGCAGCAGCAGCAAGCAAGGAAACAACGGCAGGAAGCTACAAGTAGCAAGAAGCCAGCAGCGGCAGTGGCTTAATGTGGAGCGAGCAGGGAAATAAAATGAGATGAACAACAAATTGATTTCATTTCAAGGACAGCATGACACATTCATTTTTTAAAGCTACGAGACGCTCCTGTAACATTACTTCTACATTCAGACATATTCCCTGATGGATCAGATACATTTATGTAGAGCACCACACATTCTTGAACTGCGATTAAGAAGACCACCATGAATCCAAAGACAGCATTACGTGAACTGGAGAAACCACTCTATGTCCAGGTAATGCGACCTAGAGAGTTTACAGGCAAGGCTTTTTTTTTATAAGGCAGGAAACCAGTTAGTCCTATACATTTGAGAGTTGAGTAACCATCAAAAAATTCGTGGTAAAACAGTGATGCTAGAAAAAGTTCATACAAGGGGTCTTACCATAATCAAACATAGATAACCATGCCTGGAATATTTTGCCTAATGTTTTCAATCCTTTAGCTCGAGCTCACAGTTCCTCTTTCCTGGCACTACTGTTTTGAAGCACCTAATATTGATAAAGGCAATTCAAACCTCTGTCACAACTAACAATGGCGAAATATCAGATGTAAGATATCTTTTAAAAAAACTTGGAAATATATAGACCGTCAGGCCAATGGTCAGGTTTTGAGGGAGATCTAGAAAGACAAAACTTGTGTTGCCAAATCTTTAAAACAAAAAGGTAAGAAGCAAATAGTTTCAAGTAGGTTATCTAGTTTGGAAGATTATTTTGTCTTTCAGGACAAAGAAAAAACAAGCTCAGCAAGTGGTTTTAAAGTTGGAAAAGACCATACAAGATGCTAAAGGTTGAGATAATAAAGGTTGATAAAACTTGCAAACGGCCTCCTTGCAACGTCTCTCTATCATGTACTTACTTTTTGATGAGTTATAGTGGATACAATCTCCAGATTGATTTGGACATTATCTCCAAGAATACAACAGCGCGTGGGACTGACTGAAAGAGTACACCTCCAATTTTAAATAAAAAAAGATAATAAAATATGGCCACCGTGATCATATCCCTGCCATTGTAAAAAGCCATGTTTAATAATTAATATAATCGTGTATACAACTCAATGTGAATGTGAACCCCTGTTCTTTACAAAATTCTTGCACGACATCGAAATTTCAAACACAACTACTCAAGTGAAAGTCGTTTTGTTTGACATTTCCACAAGTTCCTACAGGAGACCATTCTTGTTCCTACAAGAGACCATTGAGAAGTACAACGCCCAACAGTCACCACATCTGTTTCTGAAAAATCCCGCATCTGTTCATCACAAGTCAGCTGAGTTGTATTGTTGTAAAGTTGAAAGGTGGCAATGAGTCAAAACTAACATCTGTCTTGTCTCAGTCATTGTAGCTCTGTTTATCTCAGCGACTCAGCCAGAGTAACTTTTCAATGCCTTTTTGCAACAGCTCGGCTTGCCATTTCGTCCAAGACGTCTTTAGGAGAATTATGTGATGGTTCTCTCGATAATCAGTGGCCAATCATGGTGACAACTGGCAAATCAGACTCATATTCTGTACATCGCACAGGATTATAGTGCGGTATTTCAAGGTTAAAAAGCACTCACCACGACGCAGCAGACCTGAGACCTGTTTTAACCAAATTCAGAGTACATGCAAATTTTGCACATGAAAAGAAGAATGTTGATACCGGTCTTTATGGCTGATAAAAGAACAATCACCTCTTAAGCCAGTAACTTTGCTAGTTCATCTACTCTTAAGGTACCTTGAGGAACAACATCAGATAGAAACTCTTGTGCATGGTCATTTGTCTGCATTGCCGATCCTACATTAGCGACACATTTCTTTTCAACATGACTGCTGGACAGTTTATTTTCTACAAGATGTTTTTTAATTCTTGCATGATTGTCTGGCCCATTTCTCCTGGCACTGGACTTCCTCTGAGTATGCTCGAAAATCAGTCTTCGCGGAATTGACTTTGTAAATGCAACAGACTTTTCATAGACCAGATCTGAATCAACAAGCTCATCTTCACTCAGAACAAGTGCCCTGCCACTGTCAATGGCCTGCTCCAGAAGACATAACAATCCCTCTATATAGGATGGAACTTTAGAACCACTACCTTTTATACCATCGTTTCTTTTCCTCTTTGTCTCCAAATTATAATCATCCGGACAATGTTCTGACTTCTCTACCAGACCTCTATTTTCACTGTTGCTTGTTGGGATACTTTGGCACTTCAGGGATGGATCCATAATATCACATACTGGCTTTAATGGTGAATATTCCAATGGAGTGTCTGCTGAGGGTTCAGTTCTAGATATACCTGTAGAATGGAACAATGCAGGAACTTCCTTTGCAGAATTCAGTACCGTATCACTGGCAATGGAATCTTTAAATTTTTCTTGACCTTCACCCAAGTTGCAGTTCTTGTGAGATGTTGCAACACTGACCAACTCAATCTGGGTCAGAACATTTCCTGAATGTGTAACCTTTTCATTAGATTCTTTGCCACTTAAACTTTCTTGCACCTTTGCCACCTCAAAACTATTTTCTTCTAATGGAGGAAGAGATGATTTCCAATCACTTCCTCTCCACATCAGTATATGCTCAAACTCAAAAGACAGTAAGATACAGGGAACTAGATCCTGTGAAGGTAGAGTTCATCAACTTCTGAACAAAATAATCCATGACTAAAGAACATTCTTCAAGAATTATCAAACCTTTAGTTTAGCTCCAATTTTTCTGCAATCACTTTTGTTAAGACCTGAGCAATCAACACGGACAAGATCACATGCTTCAAATGCTTCTCTGACTTGCTTCACAAGGTTTGCATAAACACCATTTTTCCCTATATAAAATTGGACAAGTTAATGAGTATACAAAGAGTTGTAAAAGTACAATTACTGAACAACACATTGCATACAAATGTGCTATGTTGCAGTTGGATATAAATATAATATGCACAGCATGAAAGAACTTCAGAAAACCAGGAGGAACCAAGAGTACAGGACAGCTATCAAATGTTCACCGCTCTCTCTCAACATGACAGGGAGCCATTGGGGGGATGTTCACCGCTCTCTCTCAACATGACAGGGAGCCATTGGGGGGATGTTCACCGCTCTCTCTCAACATGACAGGAAGCCATTGGGGGATGCCAGGCACCCAGGTCCCCTAAGATCTTGCCAGATCCCCATGTGTGCACAATTCAAGGGCCCAGAAAAAACCAACAAAGGGGGGATGCTCTTGGCAACCCTCCCCTCCCTAATTGGTCGCCGGTTGCCTCTCTCCACTACCACCAGGACTGCAGTAGCTCTCCACAATAGGTTGTCAGCCCCATTACCTGAGCAAGTGAGGCACCGCAGAGATGGTGGCCACCTCAAGGAATGGAGTTGTGAAGAGGCTTATCTCTTTCCAGTTCTGGCTGCTGCTTTCACTCCTAGTCATCTATTATTGAGTTACATGTGCAACCAGTTCAACCCAAAAATTTAAGTTGATAAGAAAAGGTTTATACTTCAACACTCCCCTTCACGTGCAGGCTCCCCTAGGCTTCAAACATGGAAATAGGAGTCAGCTGCAATTATTTTTATTTAATTGCAGCCCACGAGGATTTGAACTCAACACATCTCGCTGAGATACCATATTTAATTGTAGCCCACCAGGATTTGAACTCAACACATCTCGCTGAGATACCATATTGAATTGTATGCACCAACCAATTCAACCAAAAAACTTAAGCTGATAGGAAAAGATGGGCAATCCACTTATATTTCAACAGCTATCCTCGCCAATCCATGCCACAACATGCCTCGGCCACCACAAAACCAATGCCAAATCTCTCCACCGCCACTGGACTCTGAGTTGAATCACAAACTCGGCGCATGCTGGTCTGATTGGCCAGTGCTGCTTTTGAGTAGCGAGCGCTTTGCTGCAAACTGCAAGAATGCACCTAGCTATTTCTGTTGTAAGCATGAAGGTCACATAGCTCGCAATTACATGCAGCCTCAGTCTTACACGTGTTAAGTTGAATGGCCAGTCGTGTCAGCAGGTCCTCCTCCCAGAGCACCCGAATCAGTCAGGCTGTAGTAGGTGTCAATGTGTCATCACTTGATTCCTCTCCATCTACAGTTCTGTCAGATGCTGCGCCTTCATCTCCATCCATCCATGAGGCGTCTGCTTGATTGCGATAAGTGGAAATTGCCATCCGCGCTCCAGGGAGATGGAGTGCAGGGATACTCTCTCGCAGGCTTCAGTCACCATCACCAATTCTCCTGTCCTTCACGCTGCTGTCATAGCCTCATAGGTGCAATGAATTGTTATTCAATTTGAAGAAATTCCATCACTTGTGACCTCCTTGGTGCGAAGGATTTGTGGTCTCACCTTGAAGCCATCAATGAATTTCCAAGTCAAGGTTGCCATGGCGGATGGATGGGATCTGAACATCCTTGAAGCATCTACCTGTCCACCTCGGTTGCAGTCAAGGATCCTAGTTGCCAGGCCACTTCCAATGGGATCTATCTCATATTGAGGTCAGTTGGAGTCATTGGTTTCCATGTAGGCATTGTATTGGTCGAAGAGCCATGTAAGATGGTGTTTGGTCTTTGTTTTGGTCAGGTAACATGTTGTCTGATGATCATTGCTTTGGTTGTGTGTAAGGTGTTTGTCAAAAGCATGCTTTGGTCATGTAAGGTCATTGTACTTGACTATTTTTGTCTTTCTTTCTCTCTTAACACAAAATCTCCTGCGTGTTTAGAAAAAAAAACATATCTGTATATTCCATTTTTTTAATCAGCACACATCGTGTATGATCGTATGGTACTTTTAGGCTTTTAAGAAATGGTGCATCTGAACAAAAACATGTTTTAAATTTAGCCAAAATACTTGTCAATGAGTTAAGCATCAGTATAAGCCAAAATTTAGGTAGTGATTTCCCTGAAACAAGGGGGCGCATGAAATATCCAAAATTCAGAACAGTTCAAAGGAACCAATACTCCGAAAAAAGGAAACTAGCCTTACCAAGTTTGCAAATTGGTGGTAACTGACGTCCTCTTGCGCGCATTTCTGTGGCCTCATCTGGAGTTAAGCCACCTGGGACCTTCGTAACAAGGCGCGGGTACACAGGTGCAACGGGTTTCCAGAGCATAAGCGGAAAACATGGGCGGGTCCTGTAATTGTAGTTTCTACCACGAAAAAGAAATATGACACCCCCTTGGCGGTGTATTACTTTTCCTCCAACTTTTTCCTGTCAAAGTATATGACAAAGTTGTCAAAAGAAAGAAACATGCAGTCAAAAGAGAGAAAACATGCAACCACAGAAATAAGTTCAGTGGTTACTATATCTAACTAAGATGACTTCTAAAAGTATGAATGATGTATTTGTTTCAAGGAGCAAACACGAGCCTCTCAAAGTCTCAAGAATGAGAGAATGTTAGGTAGGTGTATGAGTTCTGCATGCCTCTCTGGGAATATACTTGTATCTTATTTACTTGTTTTCACACCTTGATTGGAATACATTTTATTTGTGTGCTGATATCATTATTGATGCAGCTCAACTAATAATAATCTAAGACGATTAAAAAAATACAATCTAAGAAGTATATGTGTTCAACTGTGTGATCAATTTTGGTGGCCAAAGATGCGAATGGCATCATGAAAAAGGGTTCAGAATTTCTGCATTGGCTGTACCCATCAACTCCAAATCCTATATTTTCCAGAGAAAAGGTATGACATGTGTTAAGCTTCTTGTAAAGAACAATGCCGATATGCTAGTATAGTTAACTTTGGAAAGCTGGATGTTACTGGTAACCTTCTTAATCATAGAAAACTACTTGTTCTACTTTCATAACTCCAATGTTTATGGGGTAAGTCAGATGTTTGGCAGTAAGTGCAATATCATTTAGTTGTTGACCCTTCAGCTTGAAGTCCACCATATATTTCAGCATCATCAATTTCTTGGGCTCATATGTGCTTGATTGTCATGCAAAATTATGATCTGGATGCCTCATGTCAACCCCAACTACCACTTATGCAATATTTGCGTTAATCCCCTCGCACACAGCTCCTAGAAATTTACTACTACTTCTTGAGTCATCGCCGGTAACTTGCCAGTAATATAAGCAAGTAAAACAAAACTTAAGGCCGATTTAGGTACTAAAACATCAAAGAACTTTGGAGATTCAGAGAAAAAGGGTGGGGGCTATTGGTCTTAACTATCCTACACCCGTCCCTATTAAATCATGAAATTTTGTTGATGCATGGACATGGTCATAAATGCACTACTCTGCTGAATCACCATAGACCTCCACTTTTTACTGTGCTCTTAAATGTGGAAGCCTGGAAAAAGAATTATGGTTTAAACTCGGACACCATGGTTCTCAGTTGAATACATCTAGTGCTAGTACGAGTTCATGAAAAGCAATTTTTTACTTTAAAAAAAATGTGCAGGGTTGTTAGCAAAAGATATCCATAGAAACATTTTCCGCAAAAGCTTCAAAACTTCTAGAAATTTGTTTGCTACATAATATTTTGATTAGCCAAAGCAATCTTTTCTTGGTGGTAATTTGGAAGTTAGCTAGTGAATACCATATAATCCGATTTTCATGGATTGTTAGCACCTGTCCAAGAACCCTATTCACATCCCTGCTCTCCAGCACTAACCTGGCAGCGTGTAACCAAAAGTGCCTAGCATTTAGCAACTAGCTAACTATGATCACAACTGTTGACCAAGAGTCCAAGACCAGGTAAACAGCGAGATAAGCTTCCTACATGTAATGTAACCATCTGATCAGATACATTTGATTTGTGTATTGGTAATCATTATTCCTGCAGCTGGACTAACACAAACAACTGAACCAAAAGGAAAAGGAGAAAGAAGCAAACTACCTCTAGTTGCTGGCAGATATTATCCATATCCACCGTGCAGACACCTTTGCACTTTATCTTGCAAACTCTTTTCCTCTTCCAATGTGAATGAATGTTCTCCAACATATTATGTGTCAAACCATCCCTACCTGCAGCAAGCCAACATGTACCAAAAACAATCCACATTTTAATCCGGCGACACAGCTGAATCCACAGCAAGAGAGGGAACCCACCCATATTGAGTTGGCGTTTAGTCTTGAGGCTTCCTTTCACGAGTTCGAACACCTCTTCCTTGGTGAGGGGCTCCCCGAGTATGTCCTCTCTGGACACCGACTGGTACCTCGGCTCCATACCGGCGAGGAACGGCCCCGGTGACTGCACGGGCTTCACCCCTTTCTTGCCCGGTGGTGGCAGCACGAACGAGTCAAACTCCGGAAGCTCCTTGCGGCTCTTTGGCAGCGGCTTCCTCCCCGTCCAAGGGCGTGGCGTGGCCTCGGGCCCGAACGGCAAGAACGGGGCCTCACGGAGCGCTACGGGGCGTGCGCGTGGGGCCTCGGTGTAGCTATACTGGAACTCGAATGGCGCGCCGTCGAGGCGGTAAGAGAGGCCACGGTCGGTGACGCGGACTCCGGCGGCGGGCTCATCGGTGTCCGCGACGGGAATCTTCTTGGCACGACCCCGCGCGGGTGCAGAGAAGGCCGGATGCGAAGTGGCGGCGCGTCGGGGGCGCTTGGGGCCGGTGGGAGGTTGCTTGTGGTGGGAGAGGCAGAGGCGGAGGGTGGCGGGAAGCCGTGGATGGGATTGATGAGCCGGGGCCAGGAGGGAGCGAGAGGGCAAAGGGGCAGTCGCCATGGAATGTTTGCAGTGCAAGGGGACGGCAGACAGAGGTTATCCTGCTTGCTTCCGTTTCGACGCAGGGATAAGGCTGCTCGACGGCTGGAGATGTTTTGAACTGTTTACTGCTGCTCTATTACAAATCGGGCACTGGATTGCATTTTTGGGGACAAATTTAGAATGATAAAATTGTTTTTTTTTAGAACGGAGAGAGTAGACAATTTTATCATATAAACTCTACTTTTGATGGATCAGTGACATCTCAAAATTTACTTGTGTTTGGTACACCTCGGTATATATGGATTGAGGTAGAAAATCAACTAGCTTTGCATCCTATTTCACCTTAATATATGTGATGTGAATTAGGATGAATTATAATGCAACCAAATAAGACCATAGTTCCACCAATGTTGAACATTACTACATTAACTAGCTAATACTCTCTCCATCCCAAATTATAAGTGATTCCAAGAATTTTGGAGAGTCAAAGCATTTCAAGTTTGACCAAATTTATATGGTAGAATTTATGATATCAACTAAGTATCATTAGGTTATTCATTAATTATATTTTTATAGTATATATGTATTTGACGTCATAAAACTTTGTAATTTTTTCTATAATTTTGGTCAAACTTGAGATGTTTTGACTCTCCAAGATTTTTAAAATGACTTAAAATTTAGAGGGAGTAGCTACTAATTTTGAATTGGCTATTTTTAACAATAGGTTGTTTGGATCCACCTGCTAATAGTGATTGGATAGTGATATAAAAGTGTATATAAATTATTAGCATATATTAGCAACTTCAAATTTGCTAATGGAACTAATAGTTACAGCAGCCCTACAGCTAATAATTTGCAGGTTTATTAACAGCCCCTTTTTTATGCTATAATAATGGGTCCATATCGGTCTTTAATGGCTTTTGCCCACGCGAAAACTTTAGGCCTTGTTTAGTTCGCAGAAATTTTCAAGATTCTCCATCACATCGAATCTTTGGTCGCATGCATGGAGCATTAAATAAAGACAAAAATAAAAACTAATTACACAGTTTATCTGAAATTTGTGAGATGAATCTCTTGAGCCTAGACAATGTTTGTCAAATAAAAACGAAAGTGCTACGGTAAAAAAAAACAAAATTTTGCGAACTAAACAAGGCCGTCACTCCAACTCAAACACCCTGTTAAACTACACAACTGTTCAAATGAAGCGTTTAGACCAAAATTACCTGTGACTTATATTTGAATGGCTTTTTGCGCACGTGGAAACTTGTGGCGCACAACGGCACATGTCACGTAATCCAACCATATTCCTATTCGAGTACAGTAGAGTACA
>Ga0182004_10001545_pt1 | contig 16995 bp, 19 predicted proteins | sample Sormic07211540_1_FD_120479 | JGI IMG/M metagenome (GOLD analysis project Ga0182004, IMG submission 120479) | Endophyte microbial communities from Sorghum bicolor roots, Mead, Nebraska, USA - 072115-40_1 MetaG | ecosystem: Host-associated > Plants > Roots > Unclassified | place: USA: Nebraska...
TTAAGCTAGTCTTAATTTCTTTTTTCAAGGATTAAGCAGAAGAAAAAGTTTTGTTACAAAGTATCAGGATTACAATAAACTGAAGATTACAAAACTCACCGTTCTCGCCCTCAGACAACTCACACGTGGTTGTGATTACATAATACCAAATTTATAACCACAATAGCAAACACCTCAAACTGAACGACGGTGTGAGTCAAGCATCCCTAGATGCTTGAACCCAGCGGCACACCACATGGTGACCTCTAGCTTAATGATCTTAAGCAACTGTACCGGTGATGAGATAATTTTGTTGAAGGTCCTCACGTTCCTCTCTTTCCATAGTAGCCAACTGACTGAACGAAAAGGCAGTCAAAACCACAACGAATTTCTTTGAGTAGCCATCTCCTTGAACTAGTCCACCAAAGCATTATGTCTTCCTCATGGACACCACTAGCTCATGGAGAAGGAACCTCTCCAACATGATGCCCAAACCTCTCTACTAAAAACGCAAGCGGGTCTTAATTTATAAAAAAATATTTTATGAAATATATGTTCAATATCTATATAACATCATAAATTTTCAATGCATACAGCAGCAATAAAAACACATATAAATATCTTAAGTGAGACCGTGTTTAGCACAACTCAGTTTCATCATTGATTTTTATTTTTTATTTATTTTATTTTTTTGCTTCAGCTCTACGAGTAGCCCTCTAATAGAGCTGAAGTTATTTTATTAGATCGGTTGACAAACAGCTCATTATGGTAGACGAAAAGAATTCATTAATTAGACCTTTACATACTAGGCCCATATGTGCAGCTAGAAAAGACTACTATTTTCAGTTTGATTCTAACCCATTCACATGTCAGAGCTGGTTTTCTAGAGCTTCATGAGTAAAGTTATTTTTAAAATACATGCTTGGTACAAAACAACTTTGAATAGCTTATGAAGTTGGTGAAGAAGCTATGCTGAATAGGTGTTCTTGTCCTTCGCTGTTTGTACGTTCAAGAAGTGTGGAAGCTTGTCTCGGAACAAGATGAGGAGTTTAATGTGGGTTAACAAATTCTTCAATCAAATCTTGACACCAAAGTTGAATGCTGGGAAGTTGCCACGAGGACCATAACCAAAGACAAAAAAAAAACGCATTTTCAATGGAGTATATTAATAATATAGTATCGGTGATCGAAACGTCTAGAAAGAGTGAAATAGAGGAATCTCCAACAATAAGCTCCAAACGGCGCAACAGCTCGTTGCTAAAATTATGGAGGATTTAATGGTTGAGAAGGAAGTCATTTGCTCAGGTTTTGTAAAGGCTTTGTTTTTAGGTGTATTTTGGCTCTTGGGCTTTCTGTTCCCATTTGCTAGGAGAGTCTATCATGTACTCTTTTTAACACTCCTGCAATTAACTCTTTATTTCCTTCTTAAATGAAAAAATGAGCTTCTACCATTACGCTTAAAAATAACTGAAAAGCGGATATAATAAAAGAGAATAAAAGTCCAAATTGTGGGTTAACTAGCAGGAAAAGAGATTGCACGTGCCGAGTGCACAAAAAAGAGGCAGACTATCTCTCTAAACAATTTACAATAAAAAAATTGAGTATTACTGCTGTCCCAATTCAAACTATCTATGGTGTATGTATTAGGTGTTAAAAATATTGGGTCGTGCACAAAGGGAACATCGACATTGGGTGGTGCAGGAGTACAGGATCTCCTCTAAGTCCAGCCGGCGCGACATGTTCGCCTTTTAGAGCTGAAAAAATCGGAACGGATCGAGAGAGCGAGGGTACGTTAGTACGTGGCTACGGAGTAAGAGCCAAAACCCTCAGGCCGTTTTACTTTTACCCGGATCCCTGCTGCCCTCGCCGCCGCCGCTCTGCCGCCGGCATGGCTGCTCGTGCTCTGCCTGAGTCGGTCCACCACACCGCCTGCGATGAGCTCCAGAAGGACGATCGGAAGGAAGAGAAGGGAAAGCGGAAGCGGGAGCGGGAAGAGGACATTGGGATGGAGGCAACGGGGAAGGAGAAGATGGAGGGGATGGGGAAGAAGAAGGAGAAGAATGGGGAAGAAAAGCTGAAGAAGGGCAAGGGAGGCGGGATTCTGACCAACAGGCTTTTCTCAGAGCTCTGCATCTCGGAGCTCACTGCCAAGGCCATCAGAGAGATGAACTACACCCACCTCACCAAGGTGATGCTCCTCCCACTCGCCAAAATTCTACCATACTTCTTCTTCTTGGCAAGACACACATGATTCTGTTCTCGGTCGACAGTTGCATGCGGTTGAATGTGTATTGCTTATGTTGATTGCGTAATGTGTGACTCGATCCTCTGCTTTCTGCTGCGCTGCTGGATTTTAGTATTGATGTAATGCAACAATAACAATGACATGCATGCATGGTTGTTTAATTTTCATGATGGTTGCAGATTCAAGCTAGATCAATACCGCATCTGATGGAAGGAAGTGATGTGATGGGTTCAGCAAAGACTGGCTCAGGGAAGACCCTTGCTTTCCTTATACCAGCCATTGAGCTGCTCCACAGATCGCACTTCTTGCCGAGGAACGGAACTGGAGTTGTGGTGGTTTGCCCAACGAGGGAGCTTGCTATCCAGGTTTAGGCATGACACAGCAATATTTATCTTTTGATTGATTTTACATGCTTTATTTATGACTGTTCTGAAACTTGCTGCGAGCGAAACGATCAAAATTGGATGTCTCAACTGAGCTAAGGTTAAGTTATCCTTTAATCACATATATAATGCTGTGTGTGTAAATATAATACACAAAGCTGTTCATTTTACAGTATTTGATTTGAAGATTAAGCTATGCGAATTTCTTTTCACGTTGCTATATATTACCAAATTTTATCACCACAGTTGTTAAGCTTCAGAAGGTAGTTTTCTATAGTATATATATGTGAATGTTGGTGGTTGCTGAGACTATTCACTCGTAGGGGCTCACACTTGACAGTTGACACTTTGCTATCCTTAATTATGTGTTTTGTCAATTCATTTGTGCTAGACACACAATGTTGCCAAGGAATTAATGAAGTATCACTCGCAAACTCTTGGATATGTAATTGGTGGCACTAATATGAGAAGTGAGGCTAACCAGCTCGCAGAAGGGATCAATGTCTTAGTTGCCACACCGGGCATGCTTCTGGACCATCTGCGAAGTACCAGCAGTTTCAAATACAAAGAGCTAAAGGTACATGTACTTAAATTGTCACATTAGATAAAAAATACAACCAGAAATTTCATGCTTATCTATTTGCATGATCAGCTACCTGATTGTTTTTATATGAAATCTTTGTATACATCTACCTTACGCTTGTCCTTGACTGGAACTATTAATGCTGAACTATATATCAAATTGCAGCATACATTATGCCCAAAATTGTAGAAGGCAAATTATTATAGAACCATATTATTGTTATATTAGCTCGACTATATGTTTTGTCTTTGTTTGCTATTAGTTGCAGCAAATTTTTGCTTGACAAAAGCCAAGTGGAATTGGATATAATGTTATTTTGTTGTTCTGTAACCAAAACTGATAAGTATGGGTACAAGTATTGGATTTGTAGCTAAAAGTTATTTTTCGTAACCGTCCTTAAAACCAAATTAATTCTGTTCTCCAATTAAATTGATATATAATTGCATTGTAAATATATTGTCCAGCGGGGATGGAATCAATCTTTGCCCACTCATACCTCGGTCCAGAGAATACTAAAGCCAATTAATTTTGTGCTGGGCTGCCCATGGAGAAGGCCAAGTCTTGTTTACTGGCTCATGTAATATGGGTCCCTATTTGGCAGGAAAAATGGCATTGAATTTCTTGGAAAAGAAAAGCATGAAAATTTGCTGTTAAGCCAGTGAATACCATGACTGACCACTATCCCCCTCCATTTTTCTCTGGCATAACTCATCATATGTTGCAGTGCCTTATAATTGATGAAGCTGATCGGATACTTGAGCAAAATTTCGAGGAGGATATGAAACAAATATTTAAACGCCTCCCTCGGGTATGTGACCATCTGGGAATTTCGTTTCATACGCACATTGTAGCCATTAAAATTTCTACTGTCTGAGACTACTATGTTTTGTCCTGGAATTATTATGAATCATATGCAGGATAGACAAACTGTTCTTTTTTCTGCTACACAGACTCAAAAGGTTAGTTATTCAGCCTATCCAAACTTTTCCTTAATTTTCCCTGTTGCTGTAAATGTTTATGTGTTGTAAATTGTAATCCCACAGGTTCAAGATTTTGCGAATTTTACATTTGGGAAAAATGAAGAAAGACAACGGAAACTTGTTTATGTTGGAGTTGATGATTCTGAATTAAAGGTATGGAACTGTTTCACTACGCTGTTCATATCGCTTTGAAACATAGATATAACTTGATGCTCTGGCAGCCTACTGTTGAGGGCTTGCAGCAGGCCTACTGTGTCATTCCAAGCGAGAAAAGGTTTCTTGTTCTCTACACTTTCCTAAGATTGAAAGTTCACAAGGAGCAGATGGTGGAGGTCCTAAGAGGGGAAGTGGGTGAGGAGCAGAAGGTGAAGATCATGGTGTTCTTTTCATCATGTAGCTCAGTCAAATTCCATGCAGAACTTCTAAATTTCCTCGGGATAGAGTGTTACGAGATCCATGGGCAACTGAAGCAGCAGAAACGAACTAGTACATTCTTCCGATTCCTGAAGGAAGAAAAGGGAATCTTATTATGCCCTAATGTGGCAGCACGTGGGCTTGATATTCCTGATGTGGTTAGTTTAAACCATTCATACCACTCCTTTCTACGTATATAGTATATGTATATCCCAGTACTAATGTAAGGATCTGGTGCCTTGCTTAGGACCATTTGTGCAATATGATCCTCCAGATGACCCAAAGGTCAGTGCTTCTAAACTGTGCAAAAGAAATTATGCATTTCTCAATTTTGCTAAGTTTGACATTGGAATTTAATTTGTAGGATTACATTCACAGAGTTGGTCGTACTGCCCGAGGTGATAAAGGCAAAGGAAAGGCATTACTGTTCTTACTACCGGAAGAACTAAAGTTGCTCATACACCTGCAGGTAATTAATGTTACAGTGACATAATCTATGTCTCCACTTATTAAGATGAAACTTGATATGTGTGTATAACTGTATATATCAGTATATATGCAGTACTATTTTGACATTGTATATAGTCTAAATACAAAGTAAGTGGTGTGAAAGTACTTTGAAATATGAATGTTGTATAATCTTATATGGTAAGCATTTTTTACGATTTGACTAGTCCAGTAACATGCAAGCTCTACATATTTGGTCAGAGGGACTAACACATTTAGTTTTTGCTTACAGGCAGCCAATATTTGCCTTACTGAATATGTGTTCAGGGAAAAGCATGTGCCAAAATCGCTATCACAACTTGTGAGTCTCTTTCTCAACTCAATCCTGTTGTATCAATTTGTTGTATTATAATGGAGTTTTGGAGCAGGAGAATATTGTTACTGGGAATTACTTTCTAAACAAGTCTGCAAAGGAAGCCTACAGGTCCTACCTTCTGGCATACAACTCACACTCTATGAAAGACATTTTTGATATCCATCAACTTGATCTCAAGGTAAATATTTATGTCGTTCTTTCTCAATGTTCTGTTGTTGGTTTCTGCTCATTTTTATTGGCTCAGCATTTTTGCTTCAAGTTTACAAAGTAGAAGCACATTTGTTGTCTCCTTAAATTTAGTGGGAGCCTAGCTTATCCCTTGAAAGTTTCAAGGTAGCTAAAGACCAATGAAAAATACCAATTGCTGATATTTCACTATGTTTGATATGTCTAATTCATTGTTGTATTTCAGAAAGTGGCGGCATCATTCTGTTTTAAGGAGCCTCCTAAAGTGAATTTGAACCTGGAGAGCAGTGCGTCAAAACATCGAAAGATGAGGAAAGTGTACGGTGGACAGAGCCATGGAATTGGCCCTTCAAACCCCTATGGAAGGAGAGGCGGATATGGTCGCAGCAAATTTGCAAGATTCTAAAAGGACATCATCTGGGAAATCAGATGCTGGAAGCCCCCATCTTTTATTTTTTTATGCTATAGATCTCTAAACATTACTTTTAGGCAGTGTTTGGTTCTCTCTGTAATGGTAGCAGAAAGTCACGGTAATGCAATCCGACAGGGCGAATACAGGATTTGTTTCAGAGGACCCGTATCAGTATTTTTCTAAGACCAAAGACAGCTCGTCATATGTTCTCTGAATTTTTGTGGCGCCCAATAATTCATCCTGCTGCCTTGTTCACTTGAGCTTATTAGTGGAATAACCACGAATCAACCAGCTATTCAGCAATGTTTTTCTCTCAAAAAAAAATCAGCCAACAGAAAACTTTGAATAGGACAATTTTGCCCATCTCTATACTTTATACTCTCTCTTCATCAATTCCTAGAGTTATCTAAGTCAAATTTTTTAAATTTTAACCAAAATTCTATAAAAAATACTAAAAATTATAGTACCAAATTAGTACCATTAGACTTATTATAAAATATATTTTCATAAAATACTCATTTTATGTCATAGATAAGTTTGACTTGTATGGATTCTAGAAATTGAAGCTTTAAGAGATAGAAGTATTTAAGCTTTTAATGAAAATTACCCTTTTTAAAAAAAAGTACATGAGAAAAACGTTGTACACAGAAACCGTCAAAATAATTCTTGTACCTTTTCTATATAAAAAAGACAAGCAATATATCCAGGCAAAAATAATAATAACGACTCTAAATGCTTAATACATAGGAGATCAAAATTTATCTGTTCAAGTTTCCTGATACACAATAATAACGACGGATCAAAACTTTTCCAATTCAAGTTTCCTGGTACATATTCCTTAAGCTCATCTTCAGCATACATAGGAGAGATATCAAAATACAACCACTCATAACAGGGACTTGGCACGAAGATGATCATGGCAACATTCTACTAGAGATGCCACACCAATGCGATGAAGCGAACTCTGAGCATCAGTGCCGCTTCTTGGAAGAAGCACTAGAATCCGCATTCTTTTTCCTCTTCTTAAGTAGCTCAATTTTCTCTTTTTTCTTTTCTTTGCCCATCTGTGTTCACAAAGAAACAGGACAGTCATAACAGGCATCCAAAACAGATGTTAATTATAATTTGAGAAAATAGAGAAAGGCAATAAGAAGCAAGACAAATCAAAGACTACGAAACTATTATAGAACTGTCAACTAATTACTGAAAAAATGCCTGTGAAGGTAGATACTATCAAAGAGGGAACTCAGAAGTCAACAAGAAAAGCTGTTACTAATATCAATCTAACACTAGACCCTTTTTAACAGGAACGGAAGTTATTTCCATAGAGAGCATTACCAGGACTTGTAACCATATTCACATTAAAAACCAATAGTGCATACAGGTATACAGCAAGAGAGAGTACACATACCTTCATAGCTTTATAAAGGCCTTGCTGCTTGCGAGACATGAGAGCAGTACCAATGTCATCATCATCCTTCTCCTCTTGTTTAATGGCATCCGCCTCGTGATCTGACTGAGTATCATCTTTGGCATCTGGTGATTTATTTGCTTCCTTATTTGACAGACTAGAGAAAGCAACACCGTCAATTTCCATCTTCAGTTCATCATGGTATTGCTTCTCTAGCATCTCCAACTAGGGAAAAAGAAAAGACATGCCGAGATCATTACACAAAATGCATTCAATACAAGGAAAAAAGAAGCATTGCATACCATGATACCACTTAAACTGAAAAGAAACACTACCCACCTTCCTCTTCTTTTCAGCAGCTTCGTTAGATTCTGTTCGATCCATCATTGCTGCTACCAATGAATTGTCTAGATCTTCATCACCAATACCAGGAAGAGGCAAGACCTCATTGCGAGCAGCAGCTTGCAGCCTCTTTATTGTTTCTGCATACTCAGGAATGTAGCCCTCTGCATCATTGTCCACAAAAGGAGACAAATGTGGTGGAGGTACTCTGCAACATGAAAAATAAAATGTCATATACTAGCCTACAAATTATTAGTTTTCTTTATTATTATTGCAGTGTGTCAGTGGTGAAAATTAACTCAATATTGTAGCAGCAACATGTGGTATAGTTGTAGCAGAACCAAGAAATTAGTAGCAGTGCTAGCAAATAGTAAGTAATAGGCTAAGAGTGCAGCTAGAAAGTTCTATCAGTAGCAAATGGAGAGCAACTGGCAATCTGGGCATATGCACCAAAGGAGTGCAGAACTTAGCAAATTTGTAATCATGCCTCATGCATCATATTAAATATACATTGTCACCAAACAGATTATACAGCATAAGCAATTACAATAGCATATCTGACAGAATCCACATATGGTGCAATGGTGAAGTCGCAGTTATCACAATCCCCATGTGACATACCTTCCAACAAGATAACCTTCTGTTGGCAATATGATACGAGCGTTTACACAATCAAAGACCCACTGCGGTTGAACATACTCCCTGGAGAGGAAAACATGGCTTTGTGTCGGCCTATCAACAATCTGCATTATAACAGAAGTGGTAGGTTAAGTAAACTGAGATGCAACTCAAAGAAACCTAACAAACAAACAAACATAAAACAACCTTCTATCAATGTGGGAAAAAGAAACTCAATGTAGACAAACGAAACAGTTGTAACAGACAACAGATATTCTACTAGGGCAAACACATGATAGTGTATTGGCTTAGAAGGGGGTAACACCATCACTGATGATCCACGCCCCACGTCAGCAAGTCAGTCTCAGCGCAGGCAACGAGTGTGGTATTGTCACTGTGAATCATGTATCTGTTCAAAGGCATATCATGGACTCTTCAAAATAGAAGGATGTATAGCGTGAGGATGTGATATCATACTCCTATTTTTTATTACAATATGAATACTAGCAAGCATAAAGAAACTTACACTGACCATTTGATTTTACTTCACTTGTGCACTTTTCATTGATCACCTTTTATGTTTACGAATTACGAGATATGATGGTTCCAAGTGTAATCTGAACAGGTAGCACATACAAAAATTGTATTGCAGTAATTATTGCTCCTAGTATGGCATTGCTGCTGTTGTACTTTAGCATGGCGTCTTACTTTAGAGATGGTACATCAATCTCTCCGTCTATATAGTTAAACTTTGGAGTAATTATTGCAAATGGAATCAACCTGGTGGGTGATATCTTCATCTACTTCTTTAAATGGAGCTCCTTCTCCTTCCCATGAAACAGTCCCTCCAAATGCTGGGATAATAAATAATAGAGACTCCCTAGGCACCTGAAAGTGCACATAAAGGATTAGAAAAATTGGAAAGATATTCAAATCAGAAATCAATTGATCTGCAACCCCAAAATAGGCTTGCAGTAATGACAAATTCCAATAGCCTACCTCCCGACTCAGGTAGAACTTTAAGTTCTTAAATAAACCTTTACATTCTTTAGTATCGTCATCATCTGCATCATCAGCAGTTGATTCTTCTACAAGATTCATCAGTGCACCAGGTTCATTAGTTGGGAGCTGATGTTGAAGCTGTGCTAATCTGAGCTCAGATTCATCTGCTTTTGAGCTTGCTTTATTCTTCACATCCTTCTCTTCCTCAGTTATTCCATCAGCTTTACTCTTCTCATCCTTATCCTCCATTACTTCGTCAGATTGTGAATTCCCAATCATTCTTCTGGAACCAGCAGACATGTATCGGCACAATGCATAGAGCTCTGGCACCACGCAACATGATGTCAGAAAAGGAGTCCACATAAAATTAGAAAACAGAGAAAAAATAATATGGCAGTGTATACATCCAAGAAAATGGACAGAGGTGATTAAATAATAAATAATAATAAGCACCAGAACATACCAGCAGCTAAAGCTTCCAGACGTGGATCCAGAATAGGAGGATAATTTACATTTATTGAATGATAGAGCTTGAAGTTCACAAATCCTAAAAGAGTCTGCAGGCACAACAGGCTCAGTCAAAAGGTTGAAACAAACATCACAAATCGCACTCTTGAACTTTCTAAGAGAGCATTCATGAAAATGTGAACATATACGATGTCAATAGCCAACTACTTGAAACGAAACTATGCTCATGGATAGATAACAAAAACCATGTAATACCGGTATATAGCTTCTAAAACACCGCATCAGTTATTGGCATAATATGATATCTTGATTGAAAATGAATTGCTCAGCATCCCTACAATGGAAATGTAAGCACTACAATATCATCGCTGTGTCTTGATCAATAACCTACAGGATTCTCAGCCTTTGCAATTACGGGTTAAAAGGACTAAAGGAGGCTTATGCACCAAGGAAAACCACAGCACCCTTTTGTCTATAATAACAAGCCCATCTTTGATGAAAAACAAGACAAATAACCAATAATCAGAAGTCAGATAAAATATACTACCATATCATTAGTCTTGGCCTCAAATTTACTGACAGTTGAACAAAACATGAAACACACAAGAACTAAGGAGCTCTCCATATTTGTTTACCTCATAGAATTCTAGAAAAGAGAGCATCACATTGAAATCAACATCATCGGTTAATACTTGCTGAAGAGCATGAGGGGTTAGCCAGGTGATCTTTTGTCCTTGAACTTCAGCCTGCATTACGTGGCATAATCATGAATTTTGACCATCATGTATGCAATGACAGATAAAAGAACCATGGGATACATAATTACCTGGAAATATATGCCCTTGACGGAAATAAATGTCTTCCTCAGGGAATGAGTTCGGGATATGTATGCTTGCCATTCATGGCTTAACCTACAAACAAAACATTTCAAAACACATAAGATTTGAAATGACTTCATCACATGAGAAGAAAATAATAAATATCCTCTATAAAAAATAAATGATGAAAGCACACGCTTTTACATTTATAAAATTGTGATTTTACTTTGGATGTGACTTGGTGAGGACCACAAAGTGCAATCCACAGATTACATGCAAATTTGAAGGTTACCATGTAGGATATTAGAGAAACCTATAGAATTTTTGTGATAAGCCAAAATTCCAGGCACAATATAGCTGTACACATAGTGACAGCAAAAATAGGTATTCAGAGCACAATCACCTAGTGCACTTGGAAAGAACATGAGTCTCAGGTCAAGAAAAAGACATGGTAATTTTAAACAAAGCATACCTGCGGCAGTTATGAATTCGTTTGACTTCAACGCGTTCACCATCAACAGCAGGTAATGCCGCAAACAGATGCACCATTGTAAGGCAGTCATCCAAGTCACGAAGAGCATCAACAAATGTTGGATACCTGTTCGATAAAGAAAAGAACAGTTGATGCTGCATAGAGAGAGTACTCGATGAACTCATGGATAATCATGTTTGGTTCGCTTGATACCTTTCAAGGACAAGCCTATCAAGTTTGTAAGTTGGTGGCCGATTCAACAGCCTGTCTGCGAGATCCCTGTTTTTCTTAGCAACAGCCTTTTTAACCTTCCTTCGATGGACCTTAATCTCCCTGAAATCAAATGAAATACGAATACCATCAAGGAATTAAGCACATTAAACATAGAAAGTCAGAATTCTTAGCATTGTTTTACTGAGATAAAATGCAATAGGAACTATTCCTCAGGAAAAATGTAGCATTCTTAGGAACTATTCCTCAGCTTTTAGTTCATTTCCTCAGAAGCCAGATTTCCAGCTTTACAAAAGCCAGCTCAAGATCTAGGCTGTTTGTTTCAGCTTCTGGCGTTTGGCTGGGTGAAGCCAGCAAAAAACTGAAACAAACAGGCCCTTAGCATGATCTTGTTCACTTGTTCATATACTCTAATCGCTCCTAGAGAAAACAAATACAGTATGGCAGTAGTGAAATAATTAATTTTGCTGATCACATAGAGCACCTACACCAAGATTTGTATCATAAACAACCGTCTCATGATAATGCAGTCAGATATTCATCGCCAACAAACAAGGAGCCAAGAGGCTACCACTATTAGGGCCAGTAAGAAGCAGAAGCTGAAACAAACAGCATGCTTCTGGAGCTTCTTTTGTGGATTCTGATATGATGTAATGGTGAGCGCCAGTGATATTTCATATGTTATACACTTCATCATACAGAATTTTAATCCAAAATCAGCTTTTCCAAAGTGAACAAAAAAAGATGCTCTTGATTCATGCAACCAAACAAATTATGGCTCAGGTTAACTAGCATGAATAAGATGCTGTTCAGATTGGCTATTCAGCCATTTAATAGATAAGTTCGTTAAAAATGTTCTTAACCGTTCTAGAAAAAAAAATGTCTGTTAAATCTTGATCCATCTTTCTTTAGTTGGAAGTGAATGTTGTTTATCCTTTTTCTAGTTTTTTCAGGAAAAAAAACAACAGGTAATGGTTTAGTTGAAGTTGATTTAGTTCAGCCTATATTGTTAAAAGAATAAAAATCCAAACAAACCCTAATACTGTTCCATTACTTAACACACATAAAAACCACTTTTCAAACTGAACATACATATACAGAAGTATTCATGGAATATTGTAGTATTCTCCAGGCCCTAAATTGAGGGCGAAGGAATTAGAGTGACCCCCTCTGTAGCCTCCCTGAACCGAATATTGTGGCACAAATATTTGGTATGAAAAGCTACCTGAACTTCTCGATCAAAGGGTCATGAGCAAGGAATGCAATATCCTTCGTGTGGTAGTAGGTCTTGTGGTTCCCTTCCACCTTCTTCTTTGGCTGCCGCGGAAAGACACCCTTTAGAATGCATAGCTTCCTGCAATAAATAGGAAAATGACAATATATAAATGGAGTTCAAGGATTCGAACTAACACGAGCCATGTAGAAGACAGTGGCTACATAACGGACATAACAAATAGTAGTAATTAAGCTTAATGGACAAATAACTGCAAAAATGACTAAATTTCCGAGTTACAGCATATATGATTGGCATCAGCATACGAGCTTATTCAAAATAGTACGCCGTCTAGGTGACGGCTCGCCGGCAATAAACAGTGGTAGTCGGGAGATAGTGACGAACCTGAAGATTGCGAGGCTAACTTGCAGGTAGTTGACCGCCTTGGTCCTCGTGATGTACTTTGCCGCATTCCCCTCCTTCTTCTTACCCTAAGACATGGCAAGAACAGCACGTCAGAGACCACGGCACATCACAAAGAGAAAGTCCTTTGAGAGGCAGGAAGAACCAGGGCGATGAGACGATTACCGCAGGGCGGTAGTGCTTCGGCATGGCGGCGGCGGCGGAGGTCGCTCCCCGTGCCGGGAAAGGGAGGGGAAAAGAGAGGAGTAGATGGGTTTTAGGGTTTTGGTTTATATGCCGGCGGGACGAGGCGGCTTTGGCACTTGGGCTGAAGAAGTGAAGATGTCGGCCTGCCCAGCGTCTGCTCGCAGAGTTTTTCCCATTTTTTTATAGAAAACTACTCAACTGCCCGTGCGTTGCTACGGGTATACATAGGCTATGACCCTAGTACATGTAAAACATAGGAAAAATCACATGAACCACAAACAATTAACACAGAAACACATAGGTCAGCCCAATTTCTTTGTATCAAAGAAAGCACAAAGTTCATAATCAAAGCGAACAAAGGTTAGATATTTATCTTTACAGAAAAGAGACATGTTAGAAATGATAATGACAATCAAAGTGAACAAAGGTTAAATATTTATCGTTACAGAAAAGAGACATGTTAGAAATGATAATGACATCTTATCTGCCTCCTCTATTACCCCAAATACAAATGGATACAATACAAGTTATTCTATATTACTTTTGCCTCCTCTATTACTTGAAATTGCTCTATCCTAGCTCTCGCCACTTCCAACAGGCATCGCCACCATCAGCTTGCCTCCTCACCTCACAGTCACAGCAAAAAGTCATGGTCCTCCATGCTCCATTACCAGAATGTTGTACCACGCCCCACCTTCACGCCTCCATGGATCTGGTCATGGACCCATCACCGTCAATGAACCGCACATTGTGCATATAGGGTAGAAAAATAGATACTTGCTTATGCTGTCGACAACTCAAGCATCATTTCGTATACATCAATATGCGAGTCTATTAAATTTAACTAAGAAAATATAAGTATTATTATATGCAAACAAACAACTGTTATTCAAATATTGTCAATGGATATGGATACTTACAAGGAAATATTAAATATCTCACAAGCAATATGTCTAGTAAATCAAAATCAACTACAGGAATGGATCTTAACTTATTAAGTGCCTGATCTAGGTTTTGAATCAGTAGTTAGTTTTCGCTCAGATAAACAAAGTTTCAGCACCAACAAATATAATAGCAACATGTTATAGGAGAGCGTAACCGATATACATGAACCAAGCACTAACAGGATCAATCTGTTCTATGAGCAAATAGGTCATGACTACCTGATGATTGTGCAGAGAAACAAGAAAGTGATAGGTCACAACCTGAGACTGCACTTTGACTCCTTGCATGTAAAGTTTTTTTTTCGCTAACACGCCCGCCCCAGAATGGACGTGTATTTCATTAAGCAGAAGTAGAATCCAACCCAAATACAGTTAAAAGAAACTATTTGAAGATAGGACACCAACTGTGTGTACCCAGGAAAGACTAAACTATCTGAAGATAGGACACCATATCCTATTTGAACTACACTGAAAATACAGAACCTGAAAACATAGATAGAGCAAGAAATTCGGAAAACTTTGAAATGCAGAACCGATGCAACTGTATAAGAAACATTTGGCAGCTGCTACGGTCAGCTCATTAAACTATTCGGCTTGCAGCTTGAGCAGAATTCTCCATAAAGTATATAATCAACTAACAAATACGATGTAGTATCATGAATCAATTTAGTTGCATCAAAATAATCCCTTTGAGTGCAGCTAAAGCTCTAAAGGTCCAATCCTAGTGTCATACTACTAAACCCTAAAGATATGACATTTTGATAACACAAATTACAGAGCACCTATAAGACTATAATATGGCCCAAATCTAAAGCAAATTTAATACTAAACTTGAACACGTCTAATAAATTAAAAATAAGACTGCAATACTCCCAAAAAGCACGTTCAAGTAACCTTCAAACTGAAGCAAACTTAATTAGCATTTGTTGATGCCACTGAAGCAAAAACATATAATAAGCAGATGGCGTACAACAGTGGAAAATAAAAGAAGGTTCTTCATTTTGACAATAAAATCAATGTTGGATACGGTGTAAATATAACCAAAAGACTGAATTTGTCTGGCAATTTCGCAATACAGATGATAGCACACATCAGTTCAGATACAAACCTATAAATTCCGATGCACTGATGCTCCTGCCTCTTATAGACTCACTCACTCATCCTCCTTTCTTTGCAGTTTTACTTTGGTGTCAAATGGAACAATAAATTAGCTTACAAGATGGAACAAAATAGTCCAGATGCAATAAGTATATGGGCTTACATGTTACTGATCCAATGAAGCGCTAACCATCTTGTTTAGTACTGTATGGCCGATGTTATCTGATTAAAACAATAGCAGTACTTCAGCAGCAAGAAATCAACAATCAAAATATCAGGTAAGTAATGAGATATCTGAATATGTAGTCAGTAAAATTTTAACTATAATTTGCAACAATTTACTGATGCAGATGACCCATAGATGGAATTTATTTTTGTAATGTGACACCTGCATCCAACCACATAATATGATGAATTAAAAAAAGTCATATGTATGCAATAGTTGAGTTCTGTAGTGATCTGGTTATTAATTTATACTCAGAGCATGAATATATACGATTGCAACGCATGGGCACTTGATTTATAGCTTATGAAAAATAGCATTATAATTTGCACTCTTTCGAGTATATAAGGTCAGGGCTGATCAATCAGCAACTGTGGTCCTCCGCAGATCTCCACGATTCCATTGGTCAGTCTAAGTAGCAGTGTAGAAAGAAGAAAACTAACCATAAAAAGGCTTATGTGTGGCATGAATGCAACAGAAGTTATAGATGACAACTTGAACAAAAAAATCCTATTCGGAGCCATATCTATGATTGATATGCTATTTGCAATCACTGCAGAAAGAGCGAAACTTATATTGTTTTGTTTTGTTCAAGTGGCGAGTAAGATGATTGTGCCTTGAAGAAATTAACTCTTCTGCAATAAGCAAAGCAGTGTCGTTTTTTCCCTAGCCTAACCATGTAGGATAAAGCATTGTCACAGGTGTGTACCTGACACTGAGAAGAGATGGGAGATTGTCTGAGCGAGGCAGTGGTGTTCGCGGGGAAGGGGCAGGGAGACTATCAGCATGCTTCAATAGCGGCGTGCGACCGCCTATCTTCCCTTCCCGACAGCAGGCTCGCCCGGCGGTGTGGAGACACGCGAGCTCCGGTGAAGGAGTTGAATGGAGCATTTGACCTTCGACCCTGGCTCGGGGAAACGCGAGCAGGCCACAACTCGGGGAACCGTACGGGAGGCGACGGCGGCGAGGCGATGTCGCAGCGAGGCCACAGCGACCGTTGCCGCTCGATTCGCCTGCTGCCTGTTTCTTAGTGCACGGCAACAGCGGCATGGCGAGGTTGTGCAGCGGCTTCACGGTCGCGGACGCAGGGGTCGTAGGTGTCGCCGCCGGCGAGGTCATCCAGCGGCGTCGCGGTCATTGGCGAGGTCGTCCGGCGGTGTCGGGGTCGCAGGCGTCGCGTTGTCCAGCAGCAGCACGGCTGTGGTGTCTTGGCGTGGTGGTCTGGCGGCGGTTCCTTAGAGGCTTAGGTCATGTTTAGATTGGAGATGAAAATTTTTTGGGTGTCACATCGGATGTGTCGGAAGGATGTCGGGAGAAGTTTTTAGAAACTAATAAAAAAACAAATTAGATAGCTCATCAGTAAACTACAAGACAAATCTATTAAGCATAATTAATCTATTATTAGCACATGTGAGTTACTGTAGCACTTAAGGCTGATTATGGAGTAACTAGGCTTAAAAGATTCATCTCACATTTTTTAATTAAACTGTGTAATTAGTTTATTTTTTATGTACATTTAATGTTCCATGCATGTGTCCAAA
>Ga0182004_10001546_pt1 | contig 16993 bp, 9 predicted proteins | sample Sormic07211540_1_FD_120479 | JGI IMG/M metagenome (GOLD analysis project Ga0182004, IMG submission 120479) | Endophyte microbial communities from Sorghum bicolor roots, Mead, Nebraska, USA - 072115-40_1 MetaG | ecosystem: Host-associated > Plants > Roots > Unclassified | place: USA: Nebraska...
ATATTCCTGTATATTTTCTGCCTTCTTCAAACAAGAAAGAAAAATAAATCTAAATGCATGTACTCGCACATGCATATGCAGTTGAACGTGAACTTCGGCCCTGTTTAGTTCCTCAAATATTTTTCAAAGTTTTCAAGATTCCCAAACACATACACGAAGCATTAAATATAGATAAAAAAATAACTAATTACATAGTTCATCTGTAATTTATAAGACGAACTTTTTAAACTTAATTAATCTACGATTAGATAATAATTGCAAATACAAACGAAAGTGCGGCTACAATAGCACTTTACAAAAAATTTCACCAACTAAACAGCTCTTGGCAGCAGATGAACGCTAAGAAATTTGGAGTTGGAGGTCAATCAAGTAGAGCTAAGCCGCCAGGCATACGTTCGTTATTAACATTATTACTATCTGTACGTACACGTGTATAATAACAAACGCGCATGCAATTTGCAGTCAAGAGAAAAACGAATAGAAACGGCGAGCCACTTAGCCCCAGCTAGCTTCAAGCTGGACCGATCGATATACCGCCAGTGCACACACGTACGTGCAGCCGTACTCGATCGTTGATCCACTTCTCATATTGTGATCATATATCCTCACGCATGCAATTTCTTCAAACTGCACGCTACGACTACGATAATATATGCACGGTTATAGATGTACAACTGCAAGTTACTGTTTTTTCGAGAATGTGCAGCCACATATATAATTTCACTAAGGCTCGTTTAGATCATTGGAATTGAATTATTTTAATAATATAATTTAGACACATATTAATTAAGCTAATATAGTTTTATATAAATTACATTTGGATATTATTGTTGGTATACTTATGTGTTGTATTTCTACAATAGAGGAGTGAGTTGAAGAGCGTGTTATAAGTTATAAGGTAGAAATAGTACGGTGATCTATAGAAATCAATTTCTATTTTTCACCCTATGAATTTAAGACATACTTATATGTGAATTTTTGGAAAGTAATGGAATGTCACATTCTAAGCCATTCTCAAAGGACTTTTTTTGTTCTTTCTCATTTGTGTGTTAGTCATCAGAAAATCTTGGAGATCTAGTCTAAAATAAGGATGCAATAAGGGTAGTCTCTCAGTGAAAATTTTATCACACTGTTTTCAAGACTACCATTTATTGAAAACAGTGGAGACAAGTTTCATCTCCACAGAACTCATTTCAACACATGGAACATTTATCATATCTCCCTTTGTGAATAGTATGTCACATCAGATGAAAACTTTTATAAAATTCACGCTGAGACTACTGGCCTACAGAATTTGAGGAACTATCCAATTAAATATTTTCTCTACATGCATGCCAAATTGCCAATATGATGAGCTGTGCATTATTCCTCCGTACTGACGGCTTCAGAGCTCAAGCAATTAATTAATCCGTATCAAATAGTCAGAGCCATGCAAAGCTGGCTGTCTATAAATACACACAAACGGAGTACATGATATTTCCAGCACCCAGCAGCACGTCGAAGAAGACAGAAACCTTGCTCATCACTTCACTTGCCCTAGCTCTCTCCCCAAAGAGTCGTGGCGCCATGGATTGGCAAGAGCAAGGCAAGCCCATGATGCAAACCAAGTTCTCGAGCTGTCGTGGCGTCTCTTTCGAGCTCAAGGCGTCGCCGGGCAGCCCGTTCGCCCTCCAAGCCGCCGATCACTGTCCGCCCCAGCCGCCGCCGGACGCCCCGACGAGCGGCGCCGGCCGCTGGGTCTGGCTGCCGCAGTCGTTCAGCCGTGCCTCCTCCAGGATCTTTCCTTCCGCTTTTGGCAGGTCGACGAGCCGCGTGAGCAGCCATTTCTGCGACCTCGATCTCGATGACGAGGACGCGGACGACGACGAGCCGCCCGTCGTCAACGGTGCCGACGAGGAGAAGGCCATCGCCGTGTCAGCTCTGGCTGTCGATGATGTGCGGCCGGGAATGAAGGCGAACGTTCCAGCGCCGGCGAAGCCGGCGGCGTCGTCCGCGCGCTCGAGGAGGCTGGGTGTCATACTGCTCGACCAGGGCCTGTTCACCGTGTACAAGCGCCTCTTCGTCCTGTGCGTCGCGCTGAACGCGGTGGGCCTCGTGCTCGCCGGAACGACGGGACACTTTCCTTACGCCAGGGCGCATGCCGCCGTCTTCGCCATGGGCAACATACTGGCGCTCACGCTGTGCCGCTCCGAGGCGGTGCTCCGGGTCGTGTTCTGGCTCGCCGTCGCGCTCCTCGGCAGGGCGTGGGTGCCGGTCGTCGTCAAGACCGGAGTGACCGCGGTCCTGCAGTCGCTCGGCGGCGTGCACAGTGGCTGCGCCGTGTCGTCGCTGGCGTGGCTGGTGTACGCGCTGGTGCAGGCTCTCCAGCAGCACCGCGACGTCGACGTGACGCCGCCACGAGAGGTCGTCGGCGTGGCGTCGGCCATACTGGGCCTGCTCGCGCTCTCGTGCGTGGCCGCGTTCCCGCTTGTGCGCCACCTGCACCACAACGTGTTCGAGCGCACGCACCGGTTCGCCGGCTGGGCTGCGCTCGCGCTGCTGTGGGTCTTCGTCGTGCTCTCCGCCGGCTACGACCCGGCGACCGCCGCCTCGTACCACCGCCGGCGGCTCACCGTCACCGGCTCCGCCCTCGTGAAGCGGCAGGAGCTCTGGCTCACTGCCGCCATCACCTTCTTCACCTTGCTGCCATGGCTCACCGTGCGGCGCGTGCCGGTCACGGTCACCGCGCGGTCCAGCCACGCTTCCGTCATAACCTTCCAGGGCGGCGTCAATGGCGGCCTGCTCGGCCGCATCAGCCGCTCCCCGCTCTCCGAGTGGCACGCCTTCGGCATCATCTCCGACAACGGGGACACGCACGCGATGCTCGCGGGGGCGGTGGGCGACTTCACACGGGCTCTCATATCGGACCCTCCGACACGCCTCTGGGTGCGCGGGGTCCACTTCGCCGGCCTGCCCTACCTCCTCAACATGTACCGGCGGGCGACCATGGTGGCGACGGGCTCCGGGATATGCGTGTTCATGTCCTTCCTGATGCAGCCCGCCCCGGCCGAGCTGTCGCTGGTGTGGGTGGCCAAGGGCATCGACGCCAACTACGGCGAGGAGATGAAGTCGGCGGCGTACAGCAGCGAGAGGCTCCGCGGGCGGGTGATCATACACGACACGGCGTTGATGGGGCGGCCCAACGTGGCGGCGCTGGCCGTGGACGCGGCGCGGCGCTGGGGCTCGGAGGTGGTGGTGGTGACCAGCAACCCGGAAGGGAGCAGGGACGTCGTCGCGGGGTGTAACAAGGCCGGTATCCCGGCATTCGGGCCTATCTGGGATTCTTGATATATACTCCTGCGTACAAAGGAATCTCGAATACAGGAATTTCCCGTCTGGCTCATCTCTATGGCGGCGTGGTGATGTTAGGGGATGTTTTGTTGCTAGTCATAGTTTACCATAACTAACTTTAGGCAAGTGTGTCTAGCAAATTGGTTGCCATACTTTGTCATGCCTAAAGAAATCTTGCTACACTTTTTAACTCTATGACATGTGGAGCTCAACAGAATTATGACTAAACTTAGTTGTCAACCAAACACTTGCCAACTTGGTCAAACTTGTCTAAGATAAAATGTGGCAAACAGCCCTTTAGACTTTTTAACTTGGAACGTATCCCGTGGAAACTATAATTTTCGTGAAAACCCCATTGTGCAATTGTGATCATATATAGTAGAAGCTATTAAAACTCCCTCCATACTCACAAAGAAAGTTTTGTACAAGGTTTAGGTCAAACATTAGGAATATAAGTCATGAATAACTTTTAAGTTGTTGAGTTTAAAAATATAAAAATCATATAAATAGATTAGTCTTGAAATTTTTTTTCACAAAAATATACATATACCACTTTTTGATAAATATTTTTATAAAAATAAGAAGTCAAAGTTAAGCTTTGAAAACCGTCTCGTTGTCCTAAACAACTTTTTTTGATTAAACTGGAGGGGTTAGAGCACCCCTACAGACATTTATTAAAAAGAATAAAAAGCATTACAAAGTTTTACAATTTTGAGGGAGAAGCAGAGGCAAAAAGGACAATCAAGAGATAAAAAAAGAGAGAAAGAACAGAAGAGAAAACAAGAAGATTACAACAGATTCTGGACCCATAAATCAAAAGTTGCAGAAAATCTAGTCTTAACTCTCAAGGAGAGGATCCTTGTATTCTATAGTTTTTATATTTTCAAACTCAATAACTTAAAAGTTGTTCATGATTTATATTTCATAACAAATCCTGAAGTCAGAGTTATTGTGCTCCCTCCATCCACCAAAGAATGCAATTTTCACATTTCGAGAAGTCAAACAATTTGAATTTTGATTAAACTTATATAAAAATCTACTAACACTCATGAGACAAAAATAAGTATTAAATTTGTTTTATAGTATTATTTTTATGATAAATTTATTTCGAGATATAAATATTAATACTTTTTATTATAAACTTGATTAACTATTTTGATTGACACGCTTCTTATAATTGTTTGTTTTTGACAGAGAGAGTATGTCGGAGCCGACCGTTAGGATTAGGAAGGACCGAAGGAGTGTTGCTGAAGCCAAGCGAAGCCTGCACGGTGCTTTTGTAGGGCACACGCTGTTTTTTTTACAACATAGGCACACGCTGTTGGATCGTCCAAACCTATGTGTGTCAAACCATCAACGGTGTATATGTACATAATTTTTAATTAGACATGTCAGATGGAACGGATAGAATGTCCGGCAGACTGAAATTTTCATCTTTAAATATTAGGAGATAGATTTTTTCATGCGGAGGTAGTGGGTAATAACAATGTAACTCAGGCCTTGTTTAGTTCCGAAAAGTGAAAAGTTTTTGGTACTGTAGCACTTTCGTTTGTTTGTGATAAATATTATCCAATCATTGATTAACTAGGATCAAAAGATTCGTCTCGTGATTTACACCTAAACTGTGTAATTAGTTTTTGTTTTCGTTTATATTAAATGTTTCATGCATGTGACACAAGATTCGATGTGACGGGGAATCTTGAAAACTTTTTGGTTTTTAGGGTGAACTAAACATGGCCTCAACAAGAAAGAATAAAAAAAAGAAAAACTATACCCGGGCCGGTCGCATATTGCGAAGAACCTACACGTCAAAATGTCAATCCGACTGCGTTTAGTTCTGCTGATTTCTGAACCTTGCGACACTACTAGTAGGAAGCCAAAGATGGCGTCAGCAGCAGCGTTCCCCAGCAGCCTCTTCCTCTTCCCGACCAGACCAAGCACGCCACCGCTCCCGTCGTCCTCCTCCCGACCGTCTCACTCTCACTCCCGCCCCCACCTCCGCATCCGATCTCCACCAATCCCTAATTATCCAGCGGCCTTGCCCGCGTCCTCTCGGATGGAGGTCGCCCAGGGAGGGGCGGAGGAGCCGGCCATGAAGCTGCTGTTCGTGGAGATGGGCGTCGGCTACGATCAGCACGGCCAGGACATCACCGCCGCCGCCGTGCGCGCATGCAAGGACGCCATCACCTCCAACTCCATCCCCGCCTTCCGCGGCGGTACGCTGTCCCCTGCTTGTCGGGCATTCCGTCGAACATGTCGCCGGCACGGTAGGAGATGCTGAACTGGGTTGTTTTGGTTGTGGGCTGCGCCTGCTGCAGGGTCCATTCCTGGAGTGAACACCGACCAGATGAAGCTGCAGATCAAGCTCGGGGTGCCGAGGTCCACGCAGCACTTGCTGGATGCTGAGAGAGTCAAGGCCGTCTTCCCCTAGTGAGCATTCCCTCCCTCCCTCGTTTCTTCCGTGGTGCCTGTTAAAACTTTGAAATTTAGCATCCAAGTGCCGGACAGTTGCGGTGCAATGGTGTGATGGGTTCGCAGTTCATAATGAAGTAGATTTTTTTAGTGTCCTGGTTATTTCTGGGATGATGATTTCATGAGCATATATCAGTGATTAGGGGAGCAAATAGGGCTTTGCTACCCTGCTTCATACTTGGCCTCTGATATAATCACAGAAGTCATCAGTTACAGAATGTATTAGCCTAAGACACGGATGTTTTCTTAGCACAATTGCATGAGGACCCCTACTCATTGATCCACATAGAAAAACTTTTCTGGCTACGGTGCTCATAAGTCATGACTGTACGAGTATACGGAAATTTGTTGGTGTCATCCTCATCCATTGAGATTGCATAGACGAGCTGTTTGGTTGCACCGTTGCCCGTTGGTAAGAGAAATGTAAATGAATTAATTAAAGCTGCAGACGCAATGGCAAGAGATACGATCTGTACTAATTTTATTTACATTTGGGTTACTATTGAACGAACCAAACAGCACGAGAATGTGTTGGCACAGAGACCACAGTATGCCCAATTGTTTAGTTTAGGCAGTCATGGTCTTTGATTAGATATTCCATATTCATGTACAACCCTATACTAGCTCCATGACCTATGTGACAGAATTATATCCTCTCTCTGACCTCGTTCCCCCTAGTGACCTGGGTGGAGCTTATCGCTGTTTTTGGTCCATTACCAGATGTTGCCACTCCTCATTTCGCCTAATGTTAGCTGATGTTTGGTTCATGACAGAAGTTGCGGTATGGCACACGCTTCTTAGGCACCGGTACTTCATTTTGCATGTCCTAGCTCGCCTGAAGTGCGGTGCTGTTTTCATGCGCCACACTTATGGCACGGCCAAAGCTCGGCGTGCGGTAGGGAGCCAAACAGGCCCTAGAAACACCTGATTTTCCTGCTTTGGTCAAGCTTGTACAACACGTTCCTTTAAGAGTTCATTGAGTCAGCATCAACGTCACAAATGAGAATACTTAACATTTTAACTTTTAAGGTATCATCATTAGTAAACATCCATTTGAGCCATCACACCACCTAAGACTGGCAAATACTTCAAATAGGACAGCAAAGAATGTGTGGTCAGTATTATAATAAGGATGGTGTTTGAATCTTCAATGCTACAATTTCTCTGGGTCCACAAACAAAGGGTAAGTCTGTCTAGAAAATTCAGGACTAAGTACACCCTTTTTTCAGTAAAAGCAATATCTTGCACATCATTGATACTATAATATTTTTTTTATACCAACTAGTGAGAAGTGACAAGCGTCCTAGCCTTTCATCAGATATCATGGCAGATTAGTTCATTTTACTACTATGCACTTATGGAATGTTCAATAGCCATACCATGTAATTTTATACAAGATGGCTCTCAAGTTTGTAAAATAAATAATTTATGTGAATTCATAATACGTACGTGTATGTTGGTGTTATATCTTAAGAAAAGTTATATTTACTTGAATCATTGTGAAAGAATGTTGTATAAGTTGAAATTGTGTCTTTACTCATGCAGTTTTCTTGTCGAAGACTACACCTTTCAGTACACTAATTATTCAGTAGGCATTCAACAAGATAATCAGCTTTGTTTCTGGATCTCATGTGCCGTTGCCTCGAACTTTTGCAGTGGCAAGATAATCAGCTTTGAGGTCGTTGACGGCGGCATGATCTGTTCAAGCGGCGTGTGCCTGGAAGCAATGGGGGATAAGAACGATGACTGCTACATTGTCAATGCTGCAGTTTATGTCGGCTACTGATGAAATTCCGGAAGAGTTGCTTTCACCTGGTACCTGGAACAGTAGAGATTGGTTATGGCTCCTCAATTTTAGAAAACTGCTCCTACTACAGATGATTTCGTGCCGCAATAATAAGCCAATAAGCATGCAGCTGCTATCAGCATTCCCAATTCATTTCCATGCGCGCTTGGTCACTCTTGCAAATTGCAATCCATCCATCGCGCAGGTTTCCATCGCGCAGATGCGTTGGCTTCATGGCTTGGGTATCAGAACTTCCGAGCCCTGTTGTGCACGCTGCCCGGCGGGCGGGTGCTTGATTGCTTGTCATCGTTTTTTGGGGACGGCAATGCAGGCCTTTGACAGTGCTGCAGGCTGCCGACGGTCGACGGCTGCTGCTGCACCGCCGAGTCCTCAACGAACTCGTTGCCAGATCGTTGCCGGGGCGTGCATCCACGCACGCAGTCCGCTTAGGCGCCGAATCCATCCAATGATCCAACCAACAGTTTCTTTCTTTTTTGGCAATACGCTGAACGTGTTTAGTTGCCTAAGAGGCAATTGGAGTTTGCATTCTTGAAATTTGCCAAAAACCTTAAAAATTGCTCTCCAACAGTTTTGCATTTGACTTATATATATTGGCAAACTTGGCATTTGATGGACCAAATTTTTGCATAGTCACAATGGCTTGGCAATTTTGATATCCTGAGAATCTTGGACTCCTTGTCGTGCCCATACTCCCCACGTCGTGGTAGTTTCCCGCGATACGAGTCCTCGCACACGACTATTCTCTTTCCCCCGCGCGTCGCCTCCTTTCTTGGCGCGGGGACGAAGGAGATCCATCGTCGCCTCCTTTTTTTTGCAGCGACGCGAGGCTAGGAGATCCATCACCGCCTTCTCTCCTTCCTTCATGCGACGATACGCCAGCTAGGAGATCCATCGCCGCGCCATTTTGTTGCAGCGACGTGAGGCTAGGAGATCGATCGCAGCGACGAGATCGGATCTCGACGATCTGGACCAAGCGGCGACGTGGACTTGCGGGACGACACCGCCGCGCGACGCGCGAGACAATTGGCGGCGACGGGCGAAGGAATTACGCGCGACGCGCGAGAAAATTTCCTGCGAAGATGAGATTTCCGGACAAAAATAGTTGGGTCCACTATTTTAGGAAATGTCAAGTCAAAAATGCCAAACACTTGGAGATGAACTTATTTTTTCTTTGGCAAAACGTTTAGGGACTTGGCAAACTCCAACAAATGGCAAATTCCAATTGCATAACTGTTGGAGATCACAAATACAAATATACCCACGCCCACGCCCCATTTTTCACTCCGAGATTTGTCAAAGCAAAACCCAATTCAATTAAAAGTCAATCTTGTGATCACTAAGAGTGAGGTTGCTGCAAAGCTCACCAAAAAAAAAACGCAATCCCGCTAGAGCTAAACGAAGAATCCAACCCTGAAACCGTTTAAATGAAATGTCAATGTCTACTGCTAACATTATCCAATTCTTTTTTTTTCGCGATCGGGCCATTCACCCATATTTCATTAATAAGAGAGAAAAACACTAGAGTTTACAGCGGGCGAAGCCGAGCCGGGCGGCGAGAGTCCACCAAAGCTCGAAGGGAGCCCAAACAGACAGCAAAAGAAGTGAAAGCAAAGAACAACAACAACAACAACAACAACAACAACAACAACAACAACAACAACAACAACAACAACAACAACAACAACACTTGCTACGCTTATTACAATGAAGCCAATAGCTGCGACAGGGTACTGCTAGGATGGAGACGGAGGTGAAACCCGCTTGAACCCAGTCATCCAGCTCCCTGCAAAGGCAACTCAAGAGCTCCAGAGGCCCGCTGCTGGACCTGTTGAACGTCCTGTTGTTGCGTTCCTTCCACAAGGTCCAGGACACCAGCAACACGATGGAGTCAAGTTGTGGGCGCGAAGTACTATCCAGCTGCTGGCGACTGTCAAGCCACCAAGAGACCAGAACGCTGTCAGCTGAAGGAAGAAGGTGTGCCGCCCCTAGCGAATATAGAACCGAGAACCAAAACTCCCTGGCAAAGACACAGCCAACGAATAGGTGGTCACAAGTCTCCGTTCCTTGGGCACAGAGAACGCAGGTGAAACATAACCACTTTGCATTTATCTATCACCATACATAAATATTCCCTTTTTTTTTAGGTGAAACATAACCATCCTCCTACATTAATGGCTTCTTTTGGTCATAGTAGCAGCAAAAATTGGCAGACTTCAAGTCACACCTGAGATATTGAAGGCTCATGTGCCTAGGATTGCCTTCCAAAGATCTTTATGTTTTACCATTACCATTTATATAATTTTGGTTTTCTTATGTCTTAGTGGAAATTATTCTTGTTGTATTTTGAAACCTACTAGTTTTTTTATTTATCAAACATTTAGTTACTTGTATACAAATGCATGAACTTGCATGGCAAGAGTTTTTGGCAAAATCCGGATGCTTTAGACTTTAAAGCGAGTGAATAAAAAAGGTGCATATATCTTGTTCATCAGCAAGGGAAGCCAATTTAATTGCTTTATATACTAATGTTGAAACTTGCATAGCGAGAATTTTTGGCAAATTCTGGAGGCTTGCTTCATTGCAGGAAAAAGGTAACCATCACTGTTCATCAGCAAAGGATTTGAAATGAATCGAAATTAAAGAAAATTGAAAAATACATGTCCTCATTTTTCATTAATCATGTCAAGTCATGGAGAATTGCAACACTAGTGCTAGCTGAAATACAATTATGAGTTTTAACACTATGGATCGATTGGTAAAACAATAAATTGGTATGGAGGACTATACATTCATTTTTTTTACATGAACGCTCAATTTACAACTTTTACATTTTCAGTTAGATGACCACGTTCTGAGAGACACATATCCATCTGTTCAGATATGAGAATGGTTAGGGCTTGGATCAATGACCGTGCATCAAATATGGCGCCAACTTTCGGGTCATGAATAGACTTCACAGTTACCTGCAATATGGATTGGCATACGAAAACAATCGTTTCAGCAAACCTATAGTGTGGAAACACTAGGATAAGAATAATACGATGTCTTACACAAGATTCTGTAACACCTTTTACGTACAAGACTAATGCTGTTTATCTATAACCCAAATTTTAAAACTAAGCTTGCTTGACTGGACTTTCTAAAACTTTGAGGCAATCAGAGTGTATGCCTTCTGTGATTCAGCATCAAATGTTTTTATTCAGGCAAGCAATAATATGATGTAGAATACCATTTGATTGCATAATGAGAGGGCTGAATAGGAACAGGAGCTTCAAGAGTTACCATCCCAGACAAAACAAGACATAGGGCCAGTTCGGTTAGGGCCCGTTCGTTTGCAGCCCGGAATGGCCTGGAATTGTTCTGGGCCTGGAACCATTCGATAAATTGTATTGGGCTGGAATTGTTCCGAGCCGTTCCAGGCCGGGAAAGCTTAACCGAACGGGCCCTTAGTGTGGAATGAGGCCAGGAATTATTCCCACTGATCAATGTTATACAAATTAAACAATCGTTCCGGCTGGGAATCGTTCCAGGTGTCCATCCCAAGGTAACCGAACAGGCCCTTAGAAAAATAGCTCGTTGTTGTGTGAGGTAGTTAAAACTTAAAATGCAGGACAAAGGAAATAGTAGGAAAAACAAGAACATTTCCTCATCCTCTTTCACATCAATAAGAACAATCAAAGCAAATAAAATAAAGATACTTACGACATGAAAGATTCCTTGAACTGACAAATTTTCAATATCTATGGGAACTTGGCCTCCTTCTGGAACCAATATAGCATTTACATAGTCATTGGGCTGCACACAAAGGCAGATAAATAATTAATAGGGAATCTTAGCAGAAAAATGACACCTGCATTCTCAAAAGTCAAAACTGTAATGTCTGACACTCTGACTCCTCCATAGCTTCATATTCTTCCAGTAAATTGTTAGCGGAACATAGAACAAACTTACATGATTCTTTAATCTTTTGTGAGGATCACCATATGTTCGATTTAGAGAATCAGTAATTGCAGTGACAAAGCCAGAGGCAGACAGCCCAGCAGTCTCTCTGTCATGTGATCCATTCAGAAGAAGTACCTGTTAACAAAAAGTCAAGCAAAGCAATGAGCTCTGCAAGTTTAGAACACTTGTTTCACTTGTCAAATGACCGTTAGATAGTGAAAAGGCCAATAAAGCATTTAATATATAGAGTACATTTAAGCTCGCCACTTCAGAGCATCTTTCTAGCCAACCATCAATTAGACAAATTGCACTTACAGATTGATTTGTAAATAAATAAGAGGGCACCTTCGACCCAAGATGAATGGTATCAAAACATCATTGTATCCAAGCATGGGAAGTTGATACCTAATCTGGTCTAAGCATAGTTAGATACCTTGGGGACAGATCTTGATGCTATAGTCTCACCAATGCCACGTAATACCTGCATAAGCTTTAATATTACGAAGGAGGTACGGATGATACATAACAAGTGCAGAGTGAGAAGCTAAATCCAGTGTTATTCAACAGAATGCGCATTGGGAGAAGCGTGAAGCAAACCCTCTGGGTATTTAAATGAAGAGGAACATTTGTCCAGAAGCAGCCAGGACACCGCAGGCCATGTACACCTCTACAACTGTCACTGGAACAGCAGGGGGCAAGAGCTGTTTTTTAACCCAGACCCAGAGGGAGGGAGGGAGGGAGGGAGGGAGGAGGGGGGGGGGGAGCGAACTCAGGCCACTGGGGTGCCACTAAGACTCTGCGACATGCCCGTTTGCTCAGTGGAGTAACTTAATGCTCCTAATAACAAGTAGCTTAGCCTTTCTTTTTCTACAGCTGGCCCATCTAACGCACTTTATCAAGCCAAGCAAGATATGTTTCTGGAGAAAAATGTACAACATGAACAAAGGCCATGCCAACGAGTCTAGCACTAAGGACAGTATCTCATAGTTTTATCACTTCAGCCATCAGCAAATGTCAAACAACAGTCATAAATGCACTAAAACTTATGAAGACAAAAGTAAATGATATATGTCCTTATGAACATTACCAGTGATGGACAGACTGATGTAAAGAGTGAACCCATAGCATAGACAATGCAGTCCACCTTACTTAGCTGCTCCAAAACTGTATGGTTAACTTCAGGGAAAACCTAAAATGAAAGTGTAGCAGAAAACAATCAGGAATGGTGAAAGAGATGAGATATCAAATATCATTTTCGGATATCATGATAGCTTATCAAGTTTATATGCCAGTAAGCCATTACTGATATTTGGTTAAATATTATATTCGTGCAAGAAGATAAATGAGTTTTGATGATATGGGCATTTTCAAAGGAGCCTTCTTAGATGACACCATACAAGTGACTGGCAGATATGCAAGTGTGAATTTCAAAGATAAGTTCACCATTATGTAAGAATCAAGACATGTGAACCAGCCTGTTGAGTTATATTAAGTGTATTTACAAGATTTGGTAAACCCCAAGGTCAGATATTTAAGCATCTGTTGCCTTAAAGAATAGTTTAGCACTCATAATAGATCTGCATGGCAAGGACAAGTATAAGGCCTGAGAAGTCAAAATAGAATGAGTACCTACCTCATGCAATAGGTTGCTTCCTTCACTTGACATGTAAAACACACGCTTGATCCTTGAAGGAAGTGCAGTGCATGAATTACAATCCTTTCCAGAAAGAAAACAGAAAAATCAATTAGACAAGAATAAACACAGTGAGAAATCAACAAGGATGCATATAGTGACGAAAAGGTTTTTTTTTCCTGGAATGATGAAAAGGAGCATATAAAGGTCAAAAGCAATTGAAATGAATATGGAGGCAAAACATGTCATTAACAAAGAAACTGCAACTAAGTACATAGTAGCAACTAGCAACCGACATCATAGGATAACTTAAAGCCTTAGACTAAGCACACGGTCACTACCAAAACCACTCAGAAGCAACTCCATTTGTTCCTATGTTTCCAGATTTCACAAGTGACTAATGTGCTCAGAGAATTAAGCCCCCTACTAAGTTGCTTATTGGCCTGCTTTAAGGCCTTGCACCACCAGCTTGAAACGACTCCTCATCTGTATAAGCCTAGCCTGCAGTTATATTTGCTGAAGTGTGATAAAGCAACCTTGCATCTCAACTACTCAGAAAACCAGTAGATCTTGGATAGTATCCTCTTCTTGATCGCATAGTGGGCAAGAAAATGGTGAGGCAAACCCCACTTAATCCAAGACCAATTGAGAATTGCTAGCTACAGGAAGAATTTACATCAAGAACAGGTTGAAAGGCATGTTACGAAAGTATAATGACACAGACGTGATGAGCTAGGTAAGTTTAGATCTACTAATATATTCCCCTTTTGTGGAATAAAAAAAGAGAACTTCAAGATACATGGAAGATGTCAAAAGTGCCTCATTTATCACGCAACCCCAAAAACTCAGGAACTATCACCATTTGATATAGTACTCTTTCAAGTACCTTGTTGACAATTTCTCGGCGTCCATTGCTTGGATGTGATATTTCGTTTTGGCCGCGAATGATAGTCCCATCCTGAAGGTTTTTTCATTAGAGAGAGAGAGAGAGAGCACAAGAATTTGTATAAACAAAGGAATTAAGATGTTTATTTATGGTTTTATGATTAAGAGATGTGCATGCTTATATATAGAAGTAACTTTGCAACACAAACAACCCTGCCACATCTAAGACTCAGAATAATAAAAATGCAAGCTTATTTTATTTAGTAGAAAAAATGGAAGCCTATGAAAAGCCATGGCTAAAAGTACTGTTCACTGATTTGTTGTAAGAGAAAAACACTGCTGATTCGGCTGATAAGCTCAAGCGAAGATTACTTAGTTGCAGTAAATGTAACAAATACATACCAGCATTAAAAGAAAGAAGGATACAAAGTAAATAAAGATGAAGTAAAGTTTCATCCAAAGGGCAAGTAACAAGGAGCAATGCATAAATATATTACAGCAACTTGTACAGCATGAGTAAAACTTTGGCAAGTGAGGTTACCCATAGTTCACATCCCAGAGTAAGTCTGTCATTTGTGGATATAACAGGAAGCACAAGACTTTCTGCTGGGATCTGTGATACGCGTGAAAACAAAAAAATTGCAGCATCCAATGACTGGAAGAATATACGTGCCCCAGCAAAAAAGAAATTTCCAATGCTGCACGGATAGATAAATCTGTAGTAAGGTAAATGAAAGGTACACGAGTTGGGAGTATTAATAACTTGACCTAAAGGGCCGTTCCCTGTACGAAAAGTAACATCACGGACAGCAAGTTATTATGCACATCGTACAGCAAAAAAAAAATTTCCAATGATGCAAGAATAGATAAATATGTAGTAAGGTAAATGAAATGTACACGAGTTGGGAGTATTAATAACTTGATCTAAAGGGTCGTTCCCTGTACAAAAAGTAACATCACAGACAGCAAGTTATTATGCACATCATACCATTTAATACATCAAAATGTTGCAATAGGTCAATAATTGTCTCACAAGGAAAAGCAATGACGATTTGCAAGAATATGATCTGTTGCAAATTTCACCTTAGAAGAATCACCTGCCATGGGTGAAGCAAAACATTTCAGCTGACCGTCGAAGTATCTACACAAAATAAGTAAAAGTCATTATGTGTCACTAAGAGAATAGATGATACATTACTTAATCTTCAGCCTATGGATAACTAGGGCAGGCTTTTTGACACATATTTATGGGAGAAGAGAAAAGACATGTCACATGAGACACACACCTCACTGTGAAAGTAGACCAAGAAGGCACGAATCGTTTCCCTGTATGGACGAGAGACTCCCTCCCATAACGAGTGGTCTCCTTCTACAATCTGGTACCTATGAAATCCAAAATTGACATTGGTTTGTTCATAAAGAAGACATTAATTGGACATTAGGCCAGAAACTGAAAAGAGAAATATAATTGATCTGCAAAAGAGGAACACATTGCTACCATTCCAGCTTTGCCTCCGAAGGATCAATAGGCAAACGATGCCCAAGCAATTTCCGAACAGAAAGAGCTTCTGCAGTACTTTCATCGGACAATCTCAAACATCTTGATCTTATGTCTCCCACAGCAGGTCCACCTAATACAAGGAGGCCAACACTGACCCATCATAGCATATTTGACACACGCAGATACACTAAAGTATTTTATTGTAGGAAACACTGAAACCTACCAAGCACACGCACAATCTCAGCTGTGCTTCCACCATCATCAGAAACAGGGAGCACATGCGCAACTCGAGTAGTGACTTTCTTCAATTCTTCAACAACGCCATTAAATGCTGTCCCACCTGAATCAAACTCAAAAATGCAGCGCAATGTCTTAAAAAGGAAATGAAAAGCATCACAGAATCGGAAAATCCAGATGGCAGATATGCCTAGGAGTTAATAAAAATGCAGGTTGTACTTCATGGGAAAAAAAATTTGACAAGTCGAGTTCTGAGTACTATGCATTTCTCTCCATACTGATTCCGAAGTCCTCATTTAACCATGAATCAACTTCCTGTGGCAGGATGGTGAGGAAAGAAAAACAGAGATGCCACCTGTCTGTTTGCATCTATGAATATTTTCGTTCTCAAGCAATTCATGACATCCATCAACCAGACTATAGCACTATAGCAGATCATGTATCAGGGCATGAAAATTTACCAGCATCTCACCCAGGACAGCACAGAAATGTGCTTTGGAGCTACCTAGTTGTATAGTAAATGAGCATTAGTAATCTATTGGCAACCATAACAAGTTGCACCAATTATAAGGTTCAGCACAGGCCTGAAATCTGATGCATGGCCAGCTCTATTCAACTGCTGCTACGCATTACACAATGATCCAATCGTAAGCACTAGGCAAGCACCGCAATTCGCACGACCCACAGGCGCACGCGCGTTCACATACGGTGATAGGCCGCCCACGCTTCCATTCCACGCAGCGAGCCCGCATCCCCTCGCCCGCCTCAGAACGAAACCACACTCGTGACAGGCACTCAGGCAGGGGGGGAAGGTTTCGTCACCTGAGAAAACGAGCAGCGACGGGGCCGCGTGGGGAGCGGCGGCACCGGCATCAGCGCCGGCGGCAGCAGAGTGCCCGCCTCCGTAGTCGGCCATGGCGCGGCTGCGGCGGAGACGCCGCCCCGGCGGGGGCCTGGGCCTGGGCCTGGACGCTGCTGCAGATCTCGGCGCGCGGAGTAGACCGCGGCTTCGCGAGGCGGAGGCGTGGGTAGGCGGGGTTATGTTGCAGCGCGGGCACGCGACGAGTGCCATCCCGACCGAACTGCGGAAGTGGAACGTGGGGGGGGGGGGGGGGGGGGGGGGGGGGGGAAAGAGCACAGGAGGGAGCCGCGCCGCCCGGGGCCGGCCCCCCCAAAACAAAGCAAA
>Ga0182004_10001547_pt1 | contig 16990 bp, 12 predicted proteins | sample Sormic07211540_1_FD_120479 | JGI IMG/M metagenome (GOLD analysis project Ga0182004, IMG submission 120479) | Endophyte microbial communities from Sorghum bicolor roots, Mead, Nebraska, USA - 072115-40_1 MetaG | ecosystem: Host-associated > Plants > Roots > Unclassified | place: USA: Nebraska...
ATTAAATATACATGAAAACAAAAACTATTTGCACAGTTCATCTGTAAACCGCGAGATGAATCTTTTGAGCCTAGTTACTCTATAATTGAACAATGTTTGTCAAATAAAAACGAAAGTGCTACAATGCCATTTTTCACAAGTTTTTGCGAACTGAACAAGGCCTTTATAAATTGCCCATCTTTAAAGATATGCGAGGTAACCTTCTAAGTTTGCATTTGACCAATCGTACATGTCATTATGAAAGATAATATAAAGTACTGCCTTTATATTGTGCCTACCTCAATTGTTGTAAAAATAAACAAAAAAAACTCTCAAATATGTATGTAAATACTAATACATGTTATTACAAACAATAAACTAATACTCAAAGTGTGGAAGATATATATTTCTAAATTACAGACTTCTACAAGCATGAAATTAAATAATCATAATGTCATATTTTACCATGTATACCAAGTAACCATGTATACATTAGGATTATTAATTTTAATAGCTTATGAAACATGGAAAAATGTTCATTAACAAACCACAAAGTGATAACATTGATAAATCACTTTAATTTATATGAAACTCCATGATAATAAATTTCATAAGTTTTCATCATTTTAAATAGTTTCTTTATATATTTTTTCACTAAAATATTATGTCATATTAATACTCGTAATTTACTTCTAAGCACTCTATGATATATAAAACATACTTAACATATATAATGATGTGATATAACAAATTCAACATATATAGTGTCGGGGTGAAGCCAAGTTTCAACTTAACATGTGAAAAATAATATCTCTAGGACCTAAACTCTTTTAAAAATTTTGAATAAAAGACAAAAAAACACTAGAATTTACTTAACATTTGGAAATTTTTGCAACAAATACCATTAAAAGATGAAATCCAGATAAATTTATGAAATCACAGCAAAAAGATTAGGTTTTAACTAAATACATATCATGCAAAAAAAATAAATACTATAAATTCTAACTGAAGGTCCCAGAGGTCCCATCGGAGCCTCCACGTTAATCTTCACAAGACTCGACAAAGGAAAATAGTGTTACATCGGCACAGGTCATACTTAGCGTCTAGAACAACGTCGTCCCCTGCCTTCACGACTCTTGGTCCCCCTAACTTCCCCCTCCAGCAACTCACCGGAAGCCGGAGGGAGTAGGGATCCATCATTTTTTTCAATAGATTGAGTTCTTTCGGGTTAGGCTTTGTTTAGTTTCTAAAAAATTTTGCAAAATTTTTTAAATTTTTCGTCACATCAAATCTTGAGACAAATGCAAAGAGTATTAATTAAAGACAAAAATAAAAACTAATTGCACAGTTCGATTGGAATTGACGAGACGAATCTTTTCAGCCTAGTTAGTCCGTGATTGGACAATATTTGTCAAATACAAACGAAAGTGCTACAGTGTCGATTTTCTAAAAAATTTTGGAACTAAACAAGGCATTATATAGTCTCTTCATGCTAAGTTTCTTGGTATAGGAGATTTTTCTCCTTCTCCTTCCCGATGATGGTTAGGGGTTAGGGTGGATTTGGTGATAACTACGACATTAGCAACTCCCTCGGCATGACGATAAGGAGACTTTCGACAACATAAAGGCGGATTCTCCATATCGTCATGAAATAATTTTCTCTAGCTTCTTCTTTGATTTATTGTAGTTAAATTTGACTAGATGAAGGACTAATGAGAATAAGTCTGCCCCTCAAGCTAGTTACCGGCATTGAGTTTGGAAGATTCAGATCAATTTTTTTTATTATTCGGTGGCAGAAGAAAGAATAAGTTTCTGAACTCTGGAATGTTGAACGAATCGTCAAGCAGGTTTGGGATCGAGATTTTGAGCTATACAAAGTGTAGGTACATTGTAGATGAAGAACAATTTCTGCGTGTATGTATTGTATTACATTGTGCTTGTAATATGATGATGTGTTCAGCTATAATTTAATTTAATTCTTCTTTTGTCTTATAAAAAAAGATTCGACAGGAAAACGAGACATAGATCGTTTTGTTCAGAGAGAATGTAATGTAATGTAATGTAACCAAGGCGTTTCATTCTCCCACCCTTTTGGTCAGATTGCATTTCTAGTCTTTTTTGTTTTGATCTGCCGAGCTGTCTGTCTGCTGCTATATTATGGTAGGATCCAAGCAGGCCGACGCAGTATGGACACCTTTAAAACATTACTTCAAGAAAGGTCTAGGCTGCGATCGATACCAGTAGTGTAGTAGTACCACCATTATGGTCTTGTTTAGTTCGCAAAAATTTTCAAAATTTCTCGTCACATCGAATCTTTGGTCGCATGTATGGAGCATTAAATATAGACGAAAATAAAAACTAACTGTACAGTTTACCTGTAATTTATGAGATGAATCTTTTGAGCCTAGTTACTTCGTGATTGGACAATGTTTGTCAAATAAAAACGAAATGCTACAGTAACCAAAAACAAAAAATTTTGCGAACTAAACAAGGCCTATATTGCCCATGCTCCGTACGTATTCACGACATCCTCACTCCAACAAGCTAGGCGCAGGCAGGTATTTATGCCGAAAAGTTTGGGGCGGTGGTCTGAAGCTGACCAATAATCAATCAGCCATTAAGGTTTGCTGGTTGGAAAGCAGGTCGGCCATCCATCCACGAACCACGATGGATCCACGCGGACGTGGCCGAACCCTGGCCGCGCGCCGCCCACGACGCGGCCCCCGTCAGCCGTCAGCCGTCAGCGCCCACGACGACACGACACGGCCGGGCAAGAAAGGAATCGTGGTCGAGCTATAGTGCCGGAGGCAAACACTACTGGCGAGTGGCGAGTGAGAGACTAGTGAACATACTCCTACATGGCTGACTTTCGGAATTGAATTGAATCGGAGCGGACGTGCACGTACAGATCGATCGACCCCCGTCGACATGCATGCGTGGCGCGTTCCTGGCCAGCCACGCCTACACAAACCACAAGATCGAGCTAGGTTTTCCCGCGCTCTTAATTAACTCAGCGTCAACCAAAAGAGGTTATCCATCGCCTTGTTCGTTTGGCTTACATCAAAATAGAAGTCACTATGAGATACATATCGATTAACATTTTGTACTTGAACTAAATTTATATAGAATATTAAATTATTAATAATATTTATATCACTAATATATATATAAAGCACTTTATTTAATTATATATCAATTATACACCATAAATATTGATATATATATATATATATATAGTGAAAGTGAAAATATATTTGATTTCTTAAGAATTGAAAAAAAAAAATTATTTTGGGATAGGGAGAGTGGCACGTGGCGGCGGATCGATCGGCCGGTGCCGCAGTGTTCATCGCGGTGCATGCACGCATGAAGCATCATCACCGTGCGCCGTCGTCCCGCTCGCTCGCGTGTGCGATGCATGATGGAGCTGGCGACCATTAACTTAACTGCTTGCATTATTATTGTGGAGGTCGTCGGTCGATCAGAATCAGATCGATCGATCTGCAAAGGAACTACTACTAGTAGTAGTATAACAGTGGCCCTCTCCTTTGACCTTACACCGCCCTGGCCCCTGCCGGGTTTGTGGGTGGGTCGCAAAAGCGGGCACGCGATCGACGAGGCTAGCTTTGTTTCCTGCTGATGATTGGGTTCCGGCCGGGTGTGTTGTCTGCGTGCAGTGCGTTGTGCGTTCCGGCAGCAGCTGCAAGTCGTCTTCTCTTGAAACTTGAAAGCGAGCAGTTGCTGCAAGTTTACTATACTCATCATGCATGTGGATGGATTATTGGGTGCATATGCACGGCGCCGCGCGCATCGGGATGTGCGCGGCGAAAGACTCGATCGACTGGAGACTTTGAGGCCTCTCTCACGGGTGACGTACGTGAGGCTGAATGAATATAATGGCACAGACTGCAGATCGATCGAGGGCATGGCATCGATTGGCACGGTGATGAAGTTGTGGATCAATCAACCATCGTGTTGTCTCATGGACGACAACGGTGGCGGCGTGCATGACTCGCTGCATGTTCTGACGCATGCATGCAATGCAAACGCGCGCGGGGCGCCCCGTCCGGCATCCACAGCATGCACGTACGGCCTCCGTAGCGCCGCCTTCTGAGTTATCACACCTGGCTACCTACTGTACTTTTGCACCTAACTCCTCGCCCTACCCGGGCACGGCATTACATCGAGTCGGCACTTGGCACCAAGCCGGTACACCGTACCAACGACGTGCGACTTGCCACGTACTAGTACGTCGTCGAGTCTTCGTTGGCAGCTGGTAGGTAGGCTCGCATGCATTTGCTGTGTTGCCCTTTGCTTGTAGTTCGAGTCGAGCAGACCGCCCGGAGAGCATAGCATGCGAATGCAGCACCGCTAGCTGGCCGTCGGAATATTAATGGGCGTGGAATTTCCAGCTTCGTCGGCGGGTCGGCCGCCTCCCTCCGCCCGGTAAGCTAGCTGGCCGATCGAGCAAGCAAGATCCATCGACATTATTGTATTGTACTACTCACTCCATCCACGAAAGAATCAATTTCTAGGATCCGTGCCGGTCAAACTTTTTAAAATATATTCTATGATAAATCTAATTTGATACCATAAATCTTAATATTTTTTTCTAGAAATTTGGTCAAAGTTTAAAAATTTTGACTCAGGACAAATCTAAAAATTAGCTCTTTTGCGAACGGAACGAGTACTCTTCTTCACTGCATCGTCGCATACCCGTCGGCGACGAGCCGACGACGATAGAGCAACAATCTACTAACGTACGTCTCTCGTTTCACAAACATTCGTCTAACCTGCACATTTATTGACCGGTGCTTCTTGTTCCCGGCTTTAACTTTTTCCCCCTTCTCCGGTCCGCCCGGTCGCTGAAACCACAGCAGGTTATTACCGCAAAAAAGGCAGAGGAAAAACTTGACGCGCGCCTCGGGAAATAAAGTGCGAGTGGTGGGAGAGGAAATAAGGCCATGCTCAATGGAGTTTTATGACATAGTTTACAACACATCAATATATTTTGGAAATAGTACATAAGAGTTTTGTGAGGATAAAACTCTCTCCACTCCCATAAAACTCTTACCATCTCTCTCTTCATTAATATAGCACCACATCAGCATATTTAATGTGCATGAAACTCTAATAAAACCTCATTTAGACTGGCCTAAAAGGAAAGCATGCACGTTGCGTGCCGCCGACTCGCCGGCGGACTGGATGACACAGCATGGGAAACGGCGTTCAAAGTCTGCCGAGGCGCCCTCTGCGTCCTCCAACCATAGACTAACTAGATTTAAAAGTTTTTTTCTATATTATAAGCAAACTATATAATTAGTTATTTTTATATCTTTTTGTAATGCTTCATATATGCGCCGTAAAATTTAATGTGATGAAGAATCGATAAATTTTATAAATTTTTTTATAGAAAACCTTAGAGGAATCGATGGAGACTTGAGCACCAGATCGAGAGGGACGCTGCATGCAGTCCTGTAGATGATGAATTTTTTTTATTTTTAACCCAAATTTAAAACAAATTTCGAATTTTACCCGCTTTAGAAAGTATTTTCAGAAATAGGCCGTTTAGCCCCGCCACCATGTATGACGGGGCAAATTTACTGTACCCCACCATGCATGGCGGCGGGGTAGGGCAGCCACGTGGCGCCCGACTGGCGGGGCTGGCTTACGTGGACCCCACCACCGGACATGGCGGGTTCGGGCACCCCGCCGCCCATTATGGCGGGTTACAACCCACCGCGTATCATGGCGGGGTACCCTGTTAGAGAAAATGACCCACTCTTTCTGTCTACCCCAGGCCCCTGCCCTTTCTATCTAATTTCAAATAAATTTATTAAAAATTTAAATTTAAATATCTATTTAATTATATTAATTTTATAATATAAATATTAATATTTTAAATATATATATATAATCAAAGTTATTTTTTGAGAAGCAAAAATAATAGATTTAGAAACAGAGACATGAGTGGCGCAGCAGTGCGCACAGTGCTGCACAGTGTACTGCACAGTGCCGCACAGTGCCGCTGCACAGTGCTGCCGCACACTGCTGCACAGTGCCGCTGCACAGTGCGGGGAGATCTGTGCGCAGTGGTGTCCTATGCTATCTCTTCATTCTTAAATATTTGTTGTTTTCGCTTCTAAAAAAAAACTTTGATTAAATATTTATTAAAAATATTAATATATATAATATAAAATTAGTATCATTAGATAGATATTTATATCTAATTATTTAATAAATTTATTTAAAGTTAGAAATATTGTACATATCTTTTGTAAATTAAGATAAAGTTAGTATCTTGAAAAATTTTAGGGTTTTGAAAGAAAACAAGGCCGTAGACTAGCAAGAGGAGTAGTCTGGTATGCTAACCAAGCAGCAGCCGGCAACGCCCAGCAGCAGCAGAGGCTGCCAGGAGCCCAGGACCCTCGCCCTTGTTTAGTTCCCAAAAGAGAGTCTCTTTTTTTTTCATTATCTTTTGTGGGGGCAACTCATCATCATTTGCCCGTTTAGTTGATAATAAACAAAAGCCTTGTCAAAAATTTTAGGTAGTACCGTAGCATTTTCGTTTTTATTTAACAAATATTATTTAATTATGGAATAGGCTCAAAAGATTCATCTCGTAAATTATAGTTAAACTGTGTAATTAGTTTTTATTTTTATCTAAATTTAATACTTTATGCATATGTCGTAAGATTCGATGTGATATGAATCTTGAAATTTTTTGGTAACTAAACAAAGCCAAAGTGTTGTCACCTAGTCTCCTCACCCGTCATCGTACAGTACATGCATGCATAGCGGCAGCTTTCCTAACAACAACACATGACAGGAGAGCACAGTGAACCGCCGCGCCGGGTCGTGGTCTGGTGGTGTTCAGGCCTATGATGATGTTCAGGCCTATACATGCATGTGATGATGTTTTATTTGTTCAGGCTTATACATACTAATTGCACAGTTTATTTGTAAATCGCGAGATGAATTTTTTAAGTCTTGTTACTTTATAATTAGATAATATTTATCAAACAAAAATGAAAATGCTACAGTGTCGAAATCTAAAAAATTTGGTGAACTAAACAAGGCGTCAGGCTGGCCCGTGTTGCTGCTGCTGCCTGCTGCATGCAAAGACCCACCATGATGCAATGACCTTGGCCATGTTTAGTTGCGAAAAAATTTCGGATTTTAGAATTATAGCATTTTTGTTTTTATTTGACAAATATTATCTAATCATGGAATAAATAGGTTTAAAAGATTCATCTCGTGATTTATAGGCAAACTGTACAATTAGTTTTTATTTTCGTCTATATCTAATGCTTCATTCATGTGCTCTAAAATTTAATGTGACGGTAAATCTTAAAAAGTTTTAGTTTTTTGGGTGAACTAAAACAAAGCATGCATAGCCTGACACCGGCTTTCTACTGAACCCGCCATGATCCACGGCGGGGTCGGCTAACCCGTCATGGATCGCACGGGCTGGCAGGTGGTAGCCACGTGACATCTCTACTCGGCCGCCATGTATGACGGGGTACTGTATATTTGTCGCGCTATGCATGGTGGCGGGGCTAAACGGCCTAGTTTTTAAAAAAAATTATAACCAGATCAAAATTGAAATTTGTTTCAAATTTAGGCTAAAAATAAAAAAAATTCCAGATGATCGATGCCGCTGCGCAGCTGGCGGTGTTGTTGCATACGACCGGGGAAGCCTGCTTTAGATCTATTTTTTTAAAATTTTAACATTGTAGAATTTTTGTTTTTATTTTATAAATATTGTCTAATCATAGAATATAAAAAATTCGTCTTACAATTTATAGACAAACTATATATAATTATTTTTTGTTTATATTTAATACTTCATTCATGTGCTACGAAATTCGACGTGATGAAAAAATCTTGACAAGTTTTTGTTTTTGGGGGTCAACTAAACAAGGCCTACCCCTCTTAAGCTTCTTGGCGCCTGTCCGGCCCGGAGCGCCGGCGGTGCAGAATTAAACGAGACCGGCCGGAGACCCGCAGCACACGATCGAGGGCCTTGTTTACTTCCAAAAAATTTTGCAAAATTTTTGAAATTTTCCGTCACATCGAATCTTTAGACGCATGCATAGAGTATTAAATATAGACAAAAATGAAAACTAATTGCATAGTTTGGTCGGAATTGATGGGACGGATCTTTTAAGCTTAGTTAATCTATGATTAGACAATATTTTTCACAAACAAACGAAAGTGCTATAGTATCTGTTTTGTAAAATTTTTTTGAACTAAACAAGGCGCGAGTTGTGTCACGCGAATTACGAACGTCGCGTTCGTACAACCGTGCAAGCATGTGTTTCACTTGTGCTATCACATATATATCACCGTCTCCTATATATCATCTACCTACCGCTTCTCATACCTAGCTAGGAAACCATTTGTTCCTCTATCTTCCTTAATTACAATTCTACATCACTATTTTGCTTAGTTGCATTGACACCCTAATTAATGAACATAGAAACCATCTGTTTTCTAGATTTGGAGTGCTCCAAAGTCTTTATATTTGTAAACAAATTTAAAATGGTAGTACCTCCTTTTATGAATAAATAAATTTCTAAAGTTGTCTTTAAGTAACTTTTTTATGTTTGACATAACTAATAGAAAAACTATGAATATCTGTGATGCCAAATAAACACCTTATAAAAATGTAGTTTATGGTTTATCCAATGATACTAATATGATGTCATAAATTTTGATCTTTTTCTATAATTTCTATCAAACTTAAAAAAAAGTTTGACTAAAAAAATCATAGGAATTGGATTATTCAGGGAGGGAGTAGAAGGGCCGGGATGTAGCATTTCATTAAAAAGGAATTCCTGCCCCAGATGTAGGAATAATATGCACTTTAGGAATAGTACAAATGATAGCGATGAGGGCGACGAACTTTCAGACTTGAACACGATAGACAACGATCGCATCGAATCTAATGCCTTTTGGTTTATTTTTGCTATATCTGATCACTCGTTCGAGCAGCAGCTAGCTAGCTCCTCCTGGCTCCACCCTGAGCAAGTTTGGGTTCAGAGAACTGCTTATTATAAGTAGTTTAGTAATTTCCTGGTACTGGAACTGGATGGACGCATTATTGACAATTGCGTGCCTGGACCGACCATCGCTGATCGATCTATTAATTACTAGCTGCTTGGCGTCATCACGTACGCCTGATTCCTCCGATCCTTGCACTTTTGCACAGCATTGGTTCTTCCCAATCCAATCTTCTTTCATACTACATTTGATGGATGAGACTGACGATGATGACGCTATATATTTAGCAGCCTCCTCACTTCCCTTTCTGTGCAGGATCGATCGAATAATTTTATACATTTTGGCCACCTTTTTCTCAGGAGATGTCGTCCACGAAACGATCGATAGATACTACACACGTGTACACTTAAAAGGGTGAAGTGAATCAATGGGCCACAACCTCACTACACTAGCGCCACAAGGGTCACCGGCCACAACTACCTCACTTGCTCGCTTTCTAGGTCTAGGCCAGGCCCCGGCCCCGGCCCCGGCCCCGGCCCGGCCGCATTTTCATTGACGCGCTGTTCTCGCATGGGATGATGAGGCATCTTTGAAATCAAATGCTCTGAAATAAATATGTATACGTAATCGATTCCATCCATGTATCTTTAGGTCATGATAGTACTGCTACATAGGATAGGATACGGTGGCTGTACGTCATCACCGTCGTCGGGACCTCCTGGTTGTGAGCTATATTGTTTTCTGATATATGGATTATATTATTCAATGCAAGCACTCCATCCCTAAAACCACCGGCCGGGAAATCTCTATTTTTTCTATGTACATATATAATATGAGAAAAGAAATATGTTTTTAAAAGAAATGCCCGGTTTAAAAGTGAACCCTGACTTAAACACTAGTCAGGGTTTTAGCCCTGGGCCGTAAGGGCCTTTAGTCCCGACTACGGAATCGGGGCTAAGGTTTCGGAACTAAATGTCCCACCTTTAGTCGCGGTTCCGCGAGCCGGAACTAAAGGTTCACCTTTAATTCCGGTTGGTAACAGCAATCGAGACTAAAAGGTGCGCCAGAGTGTGCCACCTGGCCGCCACTTTTAGTCCCGGTTGGTGTTTTACTAATCGGGACTAAAGAGTTTTTTCTTTTTTTCTTCTTTTCTTTCCTTTTGGTTTTCCATTTATGGTTTATAATTATGTTATTATTATTTTCGAATGCGTATTGTTTGCTGCTAGTTTATAGAAACGCGCACCTATAATTTATATAATTTAAAGCATTACATATAAATATACTATAAAACACTACATATATTATATGTATCTATAGGTACATAATATAATATTTACACATATGCATCACGGATAAAGTATTTACAACAAAATTTATCTCCGCGACTCAAGCATCGTACAAATGATCATCGTGATTTGGTTTCATTGGCTCCTCAGGGTTGAAGTAGCACTCGCCGCCGGGACTTAGGACTTGGTCGTTAAGAAATCCTGCGATTGTCTCTTGAATTCCTTTTAGGCGCACCACATCCAACACCGTACCTACTCCTTCAACCACATCTCCTTTAATAGACATTAAAGAAAAAAGTTAGAGGTACGAATAAGATTTATTAAATAGCAACAATCATGAAATGTGGCATGCATACTAGTTATAATTAACTAATTAACCTTGTCATAAATTGCAAATTAAAGAAATATAAGTTTCTAACTTTTTATACAGAAATTAAAGTAACAAAAAACCTAAAATTCGCTATTTCTAATTTTTCTAAACAAGCAAAATTAAAAAAGCACAAAAGTTATCTATTTTTCTAACTAATCATAAAATGTGGTATGCATACTAGTTATAATTAACTAATTAACCTTGTCATAAATTGCAAACTAAAGTATTATAAGTTTCTAAATTTTTATAGAAATTAAAGTAACAAATAACCTAAAATTATCTATTTCTAATTTTTATGAACAAGCAAAATTAAAAAGCACAAAAGTTCTCTATTTTTCTAACTAATCATGAAATGTGGTATGCATACTAGTTATAATTAACTAATCAACTTGATCACAAATTGCAAATTAAAGTATTATAAGTTTTTAATTTTTTCTAAACTAATTAAAATAAAAAATCATAGTATCACTATTTCTCTAAAAAATGTGTCGATGTTGAGAAGATGAAGCTAGTGCCCTCTTAAAAAAAGCTATAAAATAAAAAACAACATTATGCCGCTGCTAAATATTGAGAAGATGAAGCTAGTGACCTCTTAACAAGTTGATAACGGCGTAGAAATGATGAAAATGAATCAATAGCCGGAGATGAGAGCAAAAACAAGCAACTGCAAATGAAGAACACAACAAAAGAGTGAGGATCGTGCTCGGCCAGGGGAAGAAGAAGATTTCAAATATGGAGAAGGACATTTAACCCCGGTTCCAATTACCAACCGGAACTAAAGTTCAACATTTAGTCCCGGCCGGTGAGAAGGACCGGGACAACAGCTTTTAATCCTGGTTGGTGTTACCAACCGGGACTAAAGGCTGGGCTTTAGTCCCGGTTGGAGACACCAACCGGGACTAAAGGTCCCTTCTGCCGATCTCTGACATCATAGCCGTTGGGCAGAGGATTTTTAGTCCTGGTTGGTCTCACCAACCGGGAGTAAAGATGTTTTTGTCCCGAACGCTGATTGGGCCGAGATTATTGTTCATTTTGGGCAAGTGACCAAAGGTCTGTTCTATAAGTGAAAGTCAATGACAAAAGAAAGTCGATCTTGCGCTTGTAACATCCAAGTTACTTTTCTTTTGACTGGATTGGAATCGCAGCACGTAGACGTGCAGTATCTTTTTGTACTTGCGAGTAAAACTCACCTTCAATCATATGTCATGCAGGTTTGCGCATTCACTAGTCATACCTGCGGCAAGAAAGTCAAAATGCTCCTTGTCAATGAATGAATTCAAATGCATACTACTAGCATGACTTTGATTGGAAGAAGAAGAAGGCTGGAATTCTTTCAGACTTGGCACCAGCAGAATAATGTCAATTAGGAAGCTTCATCCAACAGGCACGTGGTTGTTTATTCAATACGTACGTAGATGCCGTAGTATGTACTACCTGCTCCGCTCATGCTTGGTATTTTACTTTTGATCACAGTTTTAATTAGTACATGCGTGGCTGTGCATATATAGGTACCAAACTTAAAACACATTGCACTGCTTGATTCACAGAGAGCCTGACGGATGCTTGGCTAGTAGCTTGCCTCGCTCGCTCCCTAGCTAGCTCCATATATCAACACACACACAACTACACAAGATGATCGAATTCACTTGCATGCATGGTTGAAATATCTCGTACGTACGTCCACCGGCCTGCGACGGCGACGTGTGCGTTTTTCTCGCACACAGCTGGCTGGCTTATTAGGACTTTGGCGGCCGGCTGGCCTGCCTAGCTACCTGCCAATATAATGCCAAAAGATCGAGGTTGGCGCAGCGCATCACACTCGATCGCGTGCGCGCACGACGACGATTGCACGAGAACGGATCTTCGATCAAGTCCATGGTAACCGACTGACTGACTGATCGACCCGCTGATGCATGATGACGATGACTCAGCTCGGACGAGATAGATGAGCGAGGTCCGTCGTCGTCGTCGTCGTCGTGTGTCTCCGGTGACGATGGATTCTCTTGGACCGCCTTTTATATATACTTTCGCCCTATCGACGGACCGGGTGCAATGTAATATAATGTAATTAACGTGCCTGCCAGACGTGGGTTTGGGTTCCATGCATGCAGATGCAGGGGCGAAGAAGCTAGCTACGTTACTACCGTATACCTGGGTTGTGGTACCTACCATGTCTGCATTGTACTGTACAGTATATACATATATACATCCGCAAGCACATAAATAAATAAATAAATAAATAAAGGTGCCTAGCTAGAGGCTTATCAACCAAGCTGTGGGACGCGGTGTCCCAGTGCCAGTTAGGTGTCGGGGAGGACTCTCTTATCTGGAGGTGGACGCCGGACGGCCAGTATTCCGCCAAGTCAGCCTATCGGGCTCTCCCCGCGGCCTCCCACCCTGTGCACGGCTGCTCGAGGATCTGGAAAACTTGGGCTCCTCTCCGGGTCAAGATCTTTCTCTGGCTGGCCATCAAGGGTCGGCACTGGACCGCCGACAGGAGGCGTCGCCACGGATTACAAGCCGACGACAGATGTTACCTTTGCGACCAAGACCCAAAGACTATTGACCACATTGTGGCCTCTTGCTCGTTCTCGCGTCAGGTTTGGTGGACCATACTATCGGTCCTCGGGCCGACGCATCCATGATAGGCGACGACACCCTTCTTGCGTGGTAGGACCGTTGGAGGCAGCGTTTCCACGGTGAGCTGCAGAAAGGAGCCAACACCCTCTTCGCGCTAGTAGCCTGGGAGATTTGGAAGGAGCGTAACGCTCGGTGCTTCCGCAACGCACCCTCCAACATTAACCAGCTGCTAAACACCATCAAGCTCAACGCCGACCTTTGGGTTGCAGGAGGGGCCTGGCACCTTGGTTGTTTGTTTAGTGAGTAGTCGTTTTGTGTCTTGGGGGGGAGGGGGTTGGCGTCCTTCCTGTTTGTCTGATTATGTTAAACCACCCCCACCCCTTGCTGTCTGTGTCCTTAGCGCTAAAGCGCCGGTGTAAACATTTTTCTGCTTAATACAATGATACGTAAGCCTTTTGCGTATTCGAGAAAAAAAAGTATTAGCTGTAAAGTCCAGCAAGATCTCGATACGATCGTGACCAAGATGATCCGTTTGACCAACGGTATAGGCACGTACGTCGTCGTCCCGTACACGTAAACAGTCTCCAGCGGTCACGGGAGTCCTTCGTAATCATCATGAACGCCTTTTCGATCGATTCCTTTAGTCTCTCATCATTTTTAAGGCGTACTGACGACACTGGACGGAGATCCTCCTACGAAATGGGAAAGCAAGCGGCAATGCGGCCGCGTGGTCGGTGAAGGGAGACACGGCGCGATGGATGACCAGCTGACAGGAGATCTTGGCCAGTTCAAGCAGGTGCATGAGCTCCATTTCATAAGATTTTATTCCCAACGAATATACAGGTAAAGAAACCCGCCGGCCAAAAGGCCAGGCAGGTCGTCGTTGCAAGAGCAGGAAGAACAAATCCTAGTGCATGGAAAGAACTGGGAACTCCAGAATTTCATATGATTTTCCCTCCGTCGGCGCTGCGCTTCGAGGACGTTTAGCGCCAGCCGTCGTCCCGGCCTCTTCTCCTTTTTATATACGAGGCCTTGTTTAGTTCCCAAAAAGTTTTATAAATTTTTTTAGATTTTTTATCACATCAAATCTTGTGGATGCATCCTATAAGCCGAACCGTGGGGCTGAAAATTCCTTCAGAATAGAGGGGAGATTTTATAGTTGGATTGCTGTAGCGTGTTAGCTCTCCGAGGTGCGGTACGTACGGCAAGAATTCCCGTCTTTTTTTTCAGGGATTGTTTGGATACAAGAACAAATCACTGCTGGCAAGCTAAAAATTAACATAAATTAGCTCTAGTGCCTCTAAGAGGAGGGCTAGTTATTACTCCCTCGAGGCAGATTTGTAAGGTAAACACGCAACATAAAATTCAAACTTCACAATCTTTGACAAATAATTTGGTAAACAATTTTTAACTACTGTAATACAAATTTGATATGATTAGATTCATAATCAAAAATACTATCCAATATAAAAATTATAATGTAGAATAAATAAATGGTCAATTCGTCATTTGGTGTTATGTTTGACTACACCTTATAACGGGACGGGATGGAGTATCCAATTAGCTAGCCAAGCTTAGCTAATTTAAAGCTATTTTTTAGCCCAACTAGTAACTAGCTCTAAAACCAGCCCTAAATCTAGATGAAAAAATGCCGGATGTTCCCGAATTATTGGAATCTCAGCTACTCCTTACCACATGATGTCTGAAATTCTTGAACAATAAATTGGAACCTTGAGTTCAAGTTCAAATTCAGTACGGGTACTGTCGGATCCAGATGGTTGACGGTGCTCGCGACTTTCGGGGAGGGCGGGTATCAGGCATGCAGCTCGCGTGTTGGCTTAATTCTCAACCAAAAAAAAAAATATAAAACAAACGCGTGCTGGCTTGCACTGGTGGCGGGGAGTATCCACATCCACCGCAGGCGTGCGCCGGCCCTGCAGCTGCGGTTGCGATGTAGGCATCGATCATCAAGGCGTTGACGTCTTCCTCCCGCTCTCGATCTGTGCGTACCAACGATAGTGAACACAACCTCTTTATATATATTTATATATATATATAATGTATATATATAATCTTTGTGCACATTAACTAGATAGGGGCCATGGCAATGCTGCTAGAGACAAGCCTAGCCTACTACCGGGACCGGCCGGAGGCTCAAAGGGAGTGACGTAGTGCTCTGTCTAGGAGGAAGCCATTTCTGTGGCCCGTGTGTGTTGTTGGCACGGGACCATCACTTTTATTGAGCAAAGCTCTCATGTGTTGCTTGCTCAATGCTCACTGTTCTGCTCTGCTCCTCCTCCCGGTCCGATCTGTACCTACGTCTCCAGTTTCTTATTGTGGAATCTGGATTATTCCTTCACTTGCCGGTTGCTTGTTAATCTACCAAACCAGCAAGCAAAAGATCGAGAGTCACGTTCTAGCAAGAAACCAGCTACTACTAGTACGTTTGTTTTTTTTATTCTCTCAAAAAATGAGACAAGAAATTAAGACTATACTCCCTTGATCACCTTATTATTGGTACTGGTACGTTCTAACTCGTTGAATGCATATATACTGAGGTGACTATATATTAACAGAGATTGTTGACAGCATTATATAGAAAAAAAGGATCGGCTATATTAACAGAGATTGTTGACAGCATTGTAGTTAGGTATATATTGTACTACTCCCTCCATTTCAAATTATAAGTCATTACAAAAATCTTAGAGAGTCAAACTTTTCTAAGTTTAACCAAATTTATATGATAAAATAATAATTATTATGATACTAACTAAGTATCATTATATATTTTTTTTAATTATATTTTTATAGTATACTTACTTTATGTTACAAATCTTAGTATTTCTCTTTATAATTTTGGTCAAACGTAAAAATGCTTTGACTCTCCAAGATTTTTAGAATAATTTACAATTTACAATTTGGGGTGGACGGTATATATATCCTTCAGTATATATCGTGTGTTCTCACCTGAATGACGCAGGATGCTTGGCTAGCTCCGGGTTGACGTGGAGATTGTCTGGGTGGAGACGTGGATCAGTTAATACAGAAAGCGAGGCCGTCGACGGCCAGGCGAGAGAGGACGTCGTGCTCAAGCAACACTGCCAGGACATCAAGGATCGGCTTTGTGCATGCGTGCTCGATCCAACGCGGGTATATATATGATATGCGCACTCGGTGCTCCGGTCCTGAACCAATCTCTCATGCCTGCTCAACAAATGGCTTCCTCTGCTCTGATCCACCCGCGCTGCACTCTGCACAAGATCAGGAGCCCCGGACGCCGTCCCGAACCGTCCCGCGCAAGCTTCGCGGCTGCCGCCACAGCTAACGAGGCCGCCGTATCGCCGTCCATCTCCGCGAGGGCGGGGTCTGGGGCGAGGGCGAGCGCGAGCGCGTCGGTTGCCTCGGCAGCGAGGACGACGACGAGCGCGCGGAGGAGCAGGACGGCATCGGTCGCAACCATGTGGAGGCAGGTCCAGGGGTCCCACGACTGGGACGGCCTGCTCCAGCCGCTGCACCCCGTGGTGCGCGACGAGGTGGCGCGCTACGGCGAGCTCGTCGGCGCCTGCTACAAGGTGCTCGACGTCGACCCGTCGTCGGCGCGGTACATGTGCTGCAACCACGCCAAGGAGCGCGTGCTCGAGGAGGCCGGCGTGGCCGGGGCAGGGTACGAGGTGACGCGCTACATCTACGCAACGCCGGACGTGGCCGTGGCCGGCGGTCCGTCCACTAGCGGCCGCGGCCGCGGCCGCGCCAGCTGGGTCGGGTACGTCGC
>Ga0182004_10001548_pt1 | contig 16990 bp, 19 predicted proteins | sample Sormic07211540_1_FD_120479 | JGI IMG/M metagenome (GOLD analysis project Ga0182004, IMG submission 120479) | Endophyte microbial communities from Sorghum bicolor roots, Mead, Nebraska, USA - 072115-40_1 MetaG | ecosystem: Host-associated > Plants > Roots > Unclassified | place: USA: Nebraska...
TTTGTGGTAAATATTGTCCAATCATAGACTAACTAGGCTCAAAAGATTCGTCTCGTGATTTACAGTCAAACTGTGTGATTAGTTTTTATTTTCGTCTATATTTAATGCTTCATGCATGAGCCGTAAGATTCAATGTGACAGGGAATCTTGAAAACTTTTTGGATTTCGGAGTGAACTAAACAAGGCCTGGATTTCTGTTCTGTCAAACTGAACTTTAATAGGTTTTGTATTACTCTATCCATCTCGGAATATAAGACATACATGTATTTTAAAATTTAGACTTTGTTATCATTAACTAATCATTAATCTAATTATATCAAAAATTTGTATTACAAAGCAGTTACACTAGATTTGTATTTAAAAATATTTTCTAATGATCAAACTATTGTTCATATAAATTCTATACTATAAGAGAAAGTATAGGTCAAAATAGTGTTTTTCTTAAGATCGCACCAAGTTAAATCGCGTCTTATATCCAGAGACGGAGGGAGTATTATTTTACAAACTTATCCTAATGAGTTAATTCTATATTGAACCCCTATGTCGTTGCAAGAAGAATCATGTTTGTTTTTTTTAACATGTTGGTTACACTTACGTGTTGTTTGGTTGATTCCACAGTAATGTAAATGTAATGAAAGTTAGTTCAATCATAGCTCTGTCCGATAACTTCCGTAACTTTAAATCATTATGTTTGTGTTACCAACTGTAACCTAACAGTTCATAAGTAATAGAACGGGTTCACACATTTGGTTTGCATACACAATTATTATACATACATCCTTTTTTTCCTATGAGTATATATACAAGTATCTTAATGAAGCTTACAATGAATTTTGATGTGATGGTAAATGTTGAAGTAGAATATGAGCCTGTTCTCTTGAGTTTATGTGTCGAATCTATCAACTATTCAGTAATATTTTTCTCTTACAATAAATCAACGAACAGTACTCTCAGCCATGACTTTTCTTCTAAGCGAACAAACTCTATGAATTAATGGTTCTTTGTTTAACGGTTGTTTGGGTTCGAGAGAGAGAGAGAGAGAGTTGTAACGTGAGTTTTTGTTGCTGCATGGAAGAAAAATCATGGACCACTATGAGATTTTGTGGAAATTGGAGGCCTTGGCAACTTCCCAAGCTCCTGTTACTATTTTTATGTGCATGTTGGATGGCTGCACATGTTGTGTTGTGGGGACGTGGGGTACGCACCGGGGCGGCGGGGAGGAGGGAAGAGATGAGGCGGAAGGATAATAGGGTAGCAGGAGGGGAGTGTGGTGGCCTCAGGCCCCTCATTGGCTGCCGCCCTTATCTTCTTTGACCCCGGACCCGGACGTAGCTTGGCTTGGCTTGGCTTGGCTTCCCTTTTTTGTATGGCCTGCGAGGTGGGCACACGAGTTCCCATGGCCGCCTCACGCGCCAGCCTCCAGCGCCTGATGGTGATGGCGAAGCGTGTCGGCGTGGTGGCCACACTCTCCTGCTCCCCGGGGGTCTGTCGCACGGGCCTCTGTTCCGTGGCATATTTGGTGTCTCAGGCCATAAAAAGCAAGTTTTTTAGTATTTTTATTTTTATTTGATAAATATTATCTAATTATGAAGTAACTAGGCTTAAAGATTCGTCTCACGATTTATAGACAAAATGTGCAATTAGTTTTATTTTTTTATTTATATTTATTAATGCTCTATGCATGTGCCGCAAGATTCGATGTGACGAGAAATCTTGATTTTTTTTTATTTTTTGGGTGAACTTATTATATAAACACACACAAACCACATTCTTTCTACACGCCGTTTCCGTTCATCCCTTGTTTAGGACATTTTGCATTGTGCCTACTTTCTTTTGTCGAGCCGTTTCTATTCGACTCGTATTTTGGAGCAAGTTCAGCAGGCTCTATATGCATGGGTTCATCTTTGATGAGTACGACAGTGACCTCACGGCAAGGCTGACGGTTGTGGCGTTGAGAGAGACTCACTGCTCAGCTCAGTATCGTGCATGGTGCGCAAGCACAATCTAGAGTTGGTTGGTTTTGCATCTCTTGCTCCCTCAAAGTGAATAAGCTTTCGTCATGAATCAAACTATATAGTAGTAGTAGTAGTAGTAGTAGAAGAAGAAGTAGTAGTAGTAGTAGTAATAATAGTAATAGTAATAATAGTAATAATAATAATAATAATAATAATAATAATAATAATAATAATAATTACTATCATTAGATATATTACGGTTGTGCCATTAGAGAGGTTTCTAGTGTCGTGCATGGTGCACAATCTAGTGTCGGTTTGAATCTAAGGCAGAGCTAGAAAAATTTGAGAGAAGAAAACATACACTTGTCTTTGTAGGTGCATAGATTTTTAATATGGGCGTGAAATAGTTAAAATTTGACCATAGTTACTTTTTTTTGGTTTTTGTGTGGGTGTCCTTGCACCCATTAGCTTCAACATAGATATGCCCCTGTTGGCATCTCTTGCTCCCTCCGAAATATAAGTATATATTTTCTAAATTAAACTATACAAAGTTCAATAAATTTACAGAAACAAATAATGACATTTATGGTACTAAATTAGTGTCATTAGATATATTATAGAATGCAGTTTTATAATTTACTTTATTGATATGGTAAATGTAAATCTTTTTTTTAGTTAAATTTATGGTAGTTTGACTTAAAACAAACTTAGGATCGGAGTATTTTAGAATGGAGAGAGAGAGAGAGAATCTATATGTGCAGTACAAAATGACCTGGGCCTTGTTTAGTTTCAAAATTGTGAATAAAATGGCCACTGTAGCACTTTCGTTTGTATTTTATAAATATTATCTAATCATGGACTGACTAGGTTCAAAAGATTCGTCTAGCAAATTACAGATAAACTATGTAATTAGTTACCTATATTTAATGCTCCATACATATGCCACAAGATTTGATGTGACGGGGAATCTGAAAAATTTTACAAAATTTTTAGGAACTAAAACAAGGCCCGAAATCTGAGGTTGCTGACATAACATCTGCCATACTCCTTTCGTCTTAAAAAGAATATCGTTTTTGACTTTAGATATCTTGACCATCTGTCTTATTCAACTTTTTTATTTAAATATCAGCTATTTTGTTATAACTTATTTTATCATTAAGTATGCTTTAATAATTATTTATTTATTCTTAATTTATAGAAAATTTTAAAATAAGATGAACGGTCAAATATAATATCTGAATGTTAAAAACATCATTTTTTGAGACGGAGGAAACATGTGCTGGAACGACCTGGAGGAGTTGTCAAAATAAACTTTTAAATTGTCAACGAAGGCAGTTTAGAGAGAGTTCAACGGAGGCAGCACATTGCACGGCTATGCTTATGCACAGCATATAATGCCCCACACACGTTTGTGTGTAATAAAATAGATAGAATTCTTCGGTTGACACCTTCTTTGCTGGTGCCGTGGTGCGCACATGTACAGCTGTGTTTCTGCACGTTTTATTAGTTGGAGGCTCAGTTTGTCAAAGCTGGATCTTCTACATACAACGACTCACTCCTTTTCGCAAGAAGATGCCTCCCTCTGATGTCCGATCCCATAACAGGATCCTGTTGGAATGAATATAATAGGTCAGCAGATGCAAGAGGTCCAGCCACAGAAGATCCCTACTCATTAGTTTGACCAGAGCCTTTTCTCGTCGTTCTTTTCTTTCTTTCTTTGCTTCCTTTGATCCGCTAGCTGCTTGCCTTTCACAATTCACACTGGACGGCAAATGACACCTCAGTTCTCAACATGTGCTCTTTGACACCTACAGGATTTTTGTTGCTATGCAGTACGGGCCATTTCATTTTATTATTCCCTTCATTATAAAAGAATATAATTCTCATTTTTTAAGAAGTTGAATAATTTAAAGTTTGACTAAAGCTATATTACGTTACTTCCTCCATATCGGATTTAGAAGTCGTTTAGGACAGCGACATGGTCTCCAAAACACAACTTTGACCTCTTATTTTTATAAAAATATTTAGAGAAAAATGATATAGGTATACTTTTATTAAAGTATTTTTCAAGACAAATCTATTCATTTAATTTTCACATTTGCAAACTCAACAATTTAAAAGTTATTGATGATTTATGTTTCCAATGTTTGACCCAAACCTTATCCAAAACAACTTCTAAATTCAATATGGAGGGAGTACAAAACAATTCTCCTGCTGTGGGAAGGCTTCCTCGCGCCTTATGCTTCGGCATCAATGACATTGAATCCAACATGACAACCAAACAGATGTTGTAAATAATTGCTCTGCAACAGGTACAAGTGGAAATGATCTCCATTAACATTTTACATCCCTTTTGTTGAACCAAACATCATCTAAGGCTATACAAAAGTATATTAACATCTATCGAGGCATATTATCTGCTTAGACCTCTCATGATTTAAGAGATTCTAAGTTTTCCCAAAGTCAAATAAGTTTAACCAAGTTTGTACAAATGAATATGTTTTTTAACACAAATGCTAAATAATGAATAATAGTTTTAAATTTCAAATGAACATCGTTAGACTCATTATCAAATATATTTTTCTAGTTAACTTTTTAGTGTGGTAGATAATAATTTTTTTATCCATAAATTTGGTTAAACTTATAATAGGTTAGCTTAAAATAAAAGCATAATCCCTTTTTATTATGGGACAAATGTCGTAGGCCGCATGCCATGGATGTTGCAAGTGTATTGAAATGGATTGTAATGGATTAGGGGTATATTTGTTTCTAGACGAGATATGTAATTTGTTTTTTTATTAAACCCCTCCCGATACTTTTTCATCTAAAATCTAGGCCTAACACCGTCGACGAAAAAATGTTACAGAATGTTAGCCGTGGTGGGGTCTGTCCTCTTGGCAAAAGCAGAAGCGCTCTTGTGGATGGCTTGTGGCTCATACCAGAAGACATCGTGGAGCATATCATTGTAGAGACGGATTCTCAAAAGCTGGTCTCGCTGTGGAACAATAGAAGAAAGCATCGGTCCGAGCTGTTAAGGGAGATCACGCTATTTAATGAATGAAACGAAAAGTTCCCAAAAATTACCTTTTCCCTCTATGTTATTCTATTTTTATTTTTAATATTATCTTGTTTTATATAAATAGTAAGCATGCTGACACTTCTTTCATAATTTATCTTTGTAGCGGGGGACAAAATGCAATGAAGAAATGTATGATCATCTTTTACTTTTGGTTATAAGTTATTAGAGCTTTATTTGGTATGTCTTTCTTCACACAAATTTGTGCTCGATGATATTTGAGTATTCCAAATAAATATTGCTAGTTGTCCTTCTGGTTCTATCTCATTTTCCATTCAACCCAGAAATGTTGGAGCATTTACATTACCCCCACCGAGTTTCTTTCGTCTCATTGCGCATTCTCGATCCATGTTTGCGTCAGGCTGGTGCATAACAAGAATTAGTCCAGTAATCCACTGCATGAACATGATGAACAATCGGAAATGAGCAGGCTGAAAGCTGAATCCAACTATGTAACGCTCCCATTTCGGCAGGTCGTGGGATTTCTTTCGGGCTTCGGCACGTCATCAGTGACCTCCGCTGCAGTTTCCCTTTTAAGGCAAAACATTACAGCAGCGTCAAAGAGTAAACTTAGGCATTGTTTAGTTTTTGGATAAAAAGTTTTTGTATATTATAACACTTTCATTTGTATTTGACGACTATTATCCAACTATAAATTAACTAGACTTAAAAGATTAATTTCACAAATTATATTTAATTATTTTTTAATTTATATTTGATAGTCTATGCACTTAACACAAAATCTATATTTAATACTTTATACATGTGATGCAAGATTCGATGTGATAGAAAAATTTTAAAAAGTTTGTTAATTTTGGATGGAACTAAACAAGTTTTACAAAATTATCATGCTACTAGCTTCTTGTATCTCGCTGCAGACACGCTTCTTGTTAATTTCGAATGTTGTGCAAACAACGACCCGTTGTTGCTATCACAGAGAAAAAAAAGAAGGCCTAGGATCAAAAAATAGAAAAGCAAAAAAAATGGTGGTCTGCCAGAGAGGACGCATGGGCCTTAAGCGAGCCTAGAGCGCAGCGGCCCGTTATCCTCCCACCGTTGGAAGCGGGCGGTATTCGCTGCTCTGTGAGGCCAGCCTAACGCAATGCCCGCCACTCTAGGAACCGGGACGCCGAGGCCTTCGCCAAAGCGCCCACGGCCCACTACGCAACTTGGGACGGGCGGGCCGGCAGAGTGCAGCAACAGGCCCAGGCCCCACGCGACGCAATTGGCATCCACACCACCTTGTTTGCCCCCGCTCGGGTCACAAGCAGGCGCTTGCTGCTCGGCGAGTGAACCGCTGAGGCACTGGCTATTTAAGCTGGTGTTGTCGTCTTTGAGTAGGCGGTGTGGTACTAAGCAGCAGTACAGGCTTACAGCACTAGTGTTAGGCAGCGCGGGCAAAGCTTGTTGTTGAGCTGTGGGCTGGAGAGACTGGGCCTTTCCTGTTATCTTTTGTTGATGTGTGGTGTGGGCTTTTTCTAAAGAATTTTCACAAGTGTTGCGTGAGAGGTCAAAGTGACAGAAGCATCTCTGAGAATAAAAGGAAAAGCATTTAGCTGGAATACGAACGGGTCAAGGCTGCCTACGCGCTCGGCATTTCAGATCTGTACCCGTACTGTAAAGTTCAATTTATATTGAGCCCGAGGAAGTGCTGCAATGTCTTGCAATTGCATATAGAGGAACAAGTACAATTGCTATACCCAATTCGGTGATCAAACGGGCAGAGAATGGTATGCAAGATTCATGCTACGGGTTAGGAAGCAAGTGGAGTACGCGGTACACCACTCCTATATTTCAAAACACAAGGTGCTTGCCAGTGTATCTTAGTATGCAGATGTGTTTTTGCACATTTCCAGAGTGAAAGGATCACACCGTGACATGTTTGATGGCAATAGTGCAATGATGATTAGTTCCGTACAGTCGAATCGCATACCATTGTTGAATCAGGTAGTATGTGACAGCTTGACAGATTAAAGAAACACGAGGCAACACAAGATCTATCTATAGTTTTTCTGACGCTTCTCGTCCATTGAGTAGGAGAAACTATACATCAGAGACAGGCATGAGCGGAGGAGCAAAAATTAGACACTATTTTTGCAAACAACCATTCAATCCTACTGCAGTGTACACATCTACTATTGGTGTAAATTAGACACTATACTTGCATACAACCATGCAATGCAACAGGTACGAGGCATTCTGTTATTTCTAAATTCTGACTACCTTTGGAACATTATCAGCAGTGCCCCACTCTCCACTTCACTCTTCCTATCAGAACTGAGATGTCTTAGAGTGTTTCCTATTCATGGTGCATCGCCATCATGCGGCTCAGGCTCAGGTTCAAGCTCAGCCTCAACCACAGGCACAGTAACTTCTTCCCTTATTTCAGGTGAAATGCTGCCATAAACCTCTTCAGCAGGCACTGTTCTTCTTATGGTTCCTACCTTCACATACTTGCTGGTGAACTTGTACTCCCAGTCATTCAAGGAACCGAGCTCCATTGGCGTTAGGCCAGATATATCACCATTCAGATCCGGTGGTTCAAAGGACATCTTGGCCAATGCCCTACTGGCATCTTTACCAGCAAATAACGAATATGCTCCGCCAGGTCCATAGAACATCCTGCACAGCGAAAATTGGTTAGAAAAAGGAAAAGGAATATCATGCCATAAGTGTTAATCACAGTATGCTATGCATGGTAAATTGGCAGTGACATTGTCAGGACAATTTTTTTGACAGGCCCATGGTATTTGAACTGCAACTGGTACATTATCTAGTTACTTTCATCAGAGGAAACAAAAGCAATTGTTTAAAAGCAATTTATGTATCATGCTCCAATAAGCTGAATGAGAATCCAATGCAACTATGTTTAAATGGACATGTTGCTCTCCAAAAGCTTCCGGTAGCACCACATGAAAGTCATGATTCCATTTCCAACCAAATAGGAGATTCAATTAGAAGTCAACAAAATTTGAAACTGATATATTCATCACTACAGCTTATAGTTCACAGCAAAACAAAATTCGTTCACACACATAATAAAGATTTAGGAATGACAGTTGTTAAGCACATGTTCAGAAGAAATTAAGCACAATGTGCAGGAGTTTTCTTGGACATTCCTACATTTCATAATTATTGCACAAATCTTTAACGCATTCTTTTTCTCATAGGGTTCATGGTTATACCATCTATGAGGAGAAATCAGCAACCTTCAGATTGTAGACAAATCAAAACAAGGACATGGCCGTGTTCTTGCTGATACAACCAAAAACACAGTCAATGGACGCCAAGGAGTGTTTTTTCTCTCACACAATTATGTACTTGGCTTATTGCTTCAACTACTGCTTTGGCATATCATATGCTAGTCCCAAGTCAATAGACACCAAGGAGTGTAGTACCTATATGTGTGGTGGTGAGGATAGGCAGCCAGACACTATGAGAATTAGTTCAATGGCTAAATACCATGTTATACACTCAATAACTGAACCTACAGACCAAGCATCAGAAGCTCCATCACAAAGACAGTTCAATGGCTAAATACTATGAGAATTGCAGTACACCTCTTTGACTGCCAGACAACCAGACCCAAAATCCAGTCACCCTCCAAAACAAAGATATTTCCACTAGCCAGTCTCGGCCCATCTGGTTGGTCGCAACCTTCAGTTCTTTGACATCCCACATTCAGAACAGTTCATTTACATTAGTAGCACAGAAGAACTCCACAAATTACGAAGACTGCCTCATCATTTTAAAGCGCCTTGTTTTGGAAGGCATCAGTTGTACAAGTGAAGAGAATAAACTACGGATTGACCACGAGTGACTGCTACAACAAAGCATAGCAGCGTTGCGAGTTGCGGCGAAATGGATGAATAATTAGAGGTCAGAGCTGAAGGAATCAAGGATTCAAAGGAAACAACCTGCTCTGTGAGACATCATAGATCTGCCCCTTGATGGCCATCAGAAGCGGCTTCTCGGGGTCGGACCCGTCGTACTGCCGCAACTCCTCCTCCGTTATCTCACCCACCTGCACCGGCTCCGGGGCTGGAGGCGGAGGGGCCGTCTGGGTCTCCAGCCGACGAGGCGCGGGACGGCGCGGCGCAAAGAGACTGGACCCAACCTTGTAGACGGCCACCGCCGCCGCCACACCCGCGAGCACGGCCAGAGGAGGCGCGCCCTTCGCCGCCGCCCACAGCTCCGACACTGCGGCATCCACCAATAAAACCGGTCGGATTTTTACATGCAAAATCGGCACGAGAGATTAGAGATTCAGTGCAAGCGCAAGCGGGAGCTTACGCTTCGCAGGGACCTTGACCCCGCCCTGCCCGCCGGCGGCGCTACACCGCACGCGGCAGGACGCGACCCTGCTGCGGCGAACACCCTGGAGACATACAACCGTACTCGCGCGCCGCCGGCTGGACGGCGCCGAGGCGGAGAGCGATGGTGCGGCGACGACGGAGGAGCAAGGAGCCATTCAGAACACGTGCTGAAGCCAGTGGAGATTGTCTCCTTCACCCTTTAATGCCTTAGTTTCCAAAAAAAATTAAAATTTTTTTCAGATTCCCTATCACATCGAATCTTTAGACGGACATTGAGTATTAAATATAGATGAAAATAAAAACTAATTGTACAGTTTAGTCGGAATTGACGAGACGAATCTTTTGAGCCTAGTTAGTCCATAATTAAACAATATTTGTCAAATACAAACGAAAGTACTACTCCTATTTTGCAAAAATTTTTAGAAATAAACAAGACCTAGTGTCTCAATGGAAAGTTTTATAATCTTGTTTTCAAGGTTGCTATGTCATGTAAAATAAAATAAAACTTGAATGAAGCATCAACTCTCAATAGAGAGTTTCATTCCATGATTTCATAGGCATTTAATTTCAAGACTCTAATGGTGCCAAGAGAGTTTTATCTGGATGAAACTCATTTCTTCTCTCTTTAAATATACTGTCATGCCATCCAAAATATCTATCTAGCAGCCTATTTAATATGAATGAAACTCAGATGAAACTCACACTAAAACTGACCTAATTCTCGTTCACACTCTTTGTGCCAGTTAAACAACTTTTCATTTGGAATTAGTTAGGGGGTGATTGGTTGTTTTGGTGATGAGGAGCTGGGATGGAGAGCCGGTCCAGGATGGGTCCAGTCGTGTTTTTGTTTGGTTGTTGATCCAGTACAAGCTACGTTGTTTGGTTGCATGTATGAATAGAAGTTGAGTGTGTGACACGTAGGTCTCTATACCATGGCTGCACCGCACCGTCCCGGCTCATATGGGAGGCAAAATTTTAAAAGACGAAGGCGTGCAGGATGAAGGATTGAAGATGAATGAGACGGAATAGGTAAATGATACCAGCCAGACATCCAAACATGGCCAAATGCACCGAGTGGTGCTGGGACGATGGAGCTCAGGATGGCCCGAGGAGGGCAACCAACCAGCCCCTTAGAGCATCTCTAAGAGACTAGCCAAATTATTTTCTAAAGGTATATTTGGCTATTATTGAAGGAAAAACGTCTCTAACAAATTCTGTAAATGACTCTTCAAATTTTAGTAGCTCTTCATCCCACCATATTTGCTCTCTACTTTTGGATAGCCTACCTCACTAGCCATCTTTTGCAGAGTCTATTGGAGTACTCTAATATTTTTTTTGTCAAATCTATTTTAGAGAGTAGCTAAATCAGTAAATTTAGCTAGTATTTTTGGCTAATCTCTTGGAGATGCTCTTAGGGGTGTGCCAGCCGGCGCGGTGGGCAGCGGTGTGCAACAAGGGCTCAGTTTCTCTGACTTGGCCTTGTTTAGTTCCCAAAAAATTTCAAGATTCCCCGTCACATCGAATCTTGCGGCATATGCATGGAGTATTAAATTTAGACGAAAACAAAAACTGATTACACAGTTTGTCTGTAAATCGCGAGATGAATCTTTTGACCCTAATTAGTCTATGATTGAACAATATTTACCACAAACAAACGAAAGTGCTACAGTACCCAAAATCCAAAATTTTTGCCAACTAAACAAGGCCTTAATTGGAGCAAAGTCACCATCGTGTTGCAGAGAAACTTGGGATGAGTCTTTCTCCGCAATACTGCCAAGAACTCACAGGAGCTAAGACCTTCAAGAATATAGAGTAGGAACTCTTGTACGACGGTACGATGAATTGACAAAGCTCCGCAAGACCACAAGACAACTTCGACTTTCCCATGCCATTCAGACCTTGTTTAGTTCTCAAAAAAATTTTGTAATTTTTTTTCAGATTTCCTATCACATCAAATCTTTAGACGCATGCATGAAGTATTAAATATAGACGAAAATAAAAACTAATTGCATATTTTGGTCGGAATTGACGAAACGAATCTTTTGAGTCTAGTTAGTCTATAATTAGATAACATTTGTCAAATACAAACAAAAGTTGTACTATTCCTATTTTGCAAAAAATTTTGGAACTAAACAAGGCCGGCGTAGAACACATGATTCTGACTCGAAGCCAAGATCTTTGACACCAATCACACATTTCAGAATACATGACTTTCCCAACATTTTCATGGCATATCCCACGTGTGCGAAACCTTGCAAGGAACCTATATATCTACATGTCATGCTGTGTGCTTCCATGTTTCGTTTCTACCCGTCAGCATGACTTATGCATTGCAACTCATTCCTATTTAACGGTCAATATTACACTATCCTCGAAGCAGGCCCAAAACTATACTAGTTATATGCCAAATTCAGTAATATTAGACAATGAATAATTGCACAAACCGATGGAGCATGCAAAAATAGAATCTCCTCACATATATGTCTTGTTTAGTTCCAAAAATTTTTACAAAATAGAAATAGTAGTACTTTCGTTTGTATTTGACAAATATTGTTTAATTATGGACTAACTAGGCTCAAAAGATTCGTTTCGTCAATTCTGACTAAACTGTACAATTAGTTTTTATTTTTATCTATATTTAATACTTAATGCATACGTCTAAAAATTCGATGTGACAGAGAATCTGAAAAATTTTGCTGAAAAATTTTGCAAAATTTTTAGGGAACTAAACAAGGCCATAGGGAGAACCAAATAACACATCATATACATCTATATGGGCTACTTTTTGGGTTGAATCTTTGAAGACGGTATCCCATTTTTATGTATTTGCATGGCCCTCAAAGGTTGCCAAAAGGAAGATAGTACAGAGATGAAAAGCGGCTCCTTTATGTATAAAACAACTTACACTTTGAAACAGAGACTAATTAATAAGATTATTTTAACCAACTGACCACCTATATTGATTGCTTTCCTACTAAATGGGTGAGGAGGAACTGAGGAATTTCTGACGTACAAATAAAATAACTCATTTAAAAAGAGCACCGATTATCCGATCAAACAGAGCAAGGGGCGCACAATCTGGTCTTAAAATCTGCAACGACAGCTATAATAACAATATAAAGCACCAGGACCTCAAGAGCCATGGCGCTGGTACAGATGACATATCCAATTACACAGGCCATGCTGCTGATACGAGAGGATAGCAGGGCCCAGACACGAACCGAATGGGACCATGTCGAATTATTGCTGCATACACAGGAGGCTCTGAAAAGCTCTAGTTTTCCTGGGCACCTTCATCAGATGGGGCTTCCTTCTCCTTTACCGCCTCCGCAGATACCTCCCTTGGCTTCTCTTCGGTTGTCTGTGCCTTCTCAGCCTCAGTGGTGGCCTCACTGGCTTCAGGGGCCGTGCTTGCGGTGCTGCCGTCTTCAACAGGGACAGTCTTCTTGACAGTACCAACCTTCACATACTTGCTCATGAACTTGTATTCCCAATCCTGCAGGGCGTCAAGCTCAAATGGGCCTAGGCCAGAGATGTCGCCAGTAAGATCCTGTGGCTCAAAGGACATCTTTGCTAGGGCTCTGCTGGCATCTTTACCAGCAAATAGGGCATAAGGTCCGCCAGGTCCATAGAACATTCTGCATAGGGTCATTAATAAACATTATAAATACAGAACTCAATATGTATGAAGTTAGAAGGTGAAAGGAGGGGGGATTTGAACCGTAAGAGAACATCACAACAAATTTCTGACATGTAAGTCACTGAAATGAATTCACAACTGAACATACTATTCTTGAATAAAATAAGCATAAGCATGCATAATATAAAAGTGGCCATGTGTTTCGCATGGACAGCTGTGCAATGTGGAATTATTGTGATTGTGAAAGTACAAGCACAATCAAAGATAGATGTGCATATAATAATAATAACAGATCTAAGAAGTTTTAAAACACAAATCCCACCACAAAATAAGGGTACAGCTGCAACTGCATCTTGCATACCAAGGGCTAGCTAAGAGATATCACATATAGTATTCTATTGCCAGATCTAACCACCGAACTTCTAAAAAGAAGAATAAAGCAACTGAAAAGAAAAAACATTAAACAGCTTTCACTAATTCTCCCGGGCAACCAGGGCCAAATAAAAAGCATATCCAAAAGTAGCCCTCATCTCCCATTGAATCAGAACGCTTTACAAGCAAAAATATCACCACCTTTTTTTTGTTTAGGAAGCCTAGCTTATTTACCAGATATCTTTTCACTGGCAAGTCTGAGAACACCAGCTGCACAGATGAAAGGAATACTTATCCAAGCACAACAGGTAAACATTTGCTACGTTAACTTATTATATAAGCATTGAATCTATATATCGAATCAGGCAATCATCAGCAAATATACTCTCTATTATCAACTCTACAGCCATCATCTCAGATGGCATACAGTCAACCGGTGCTAAAAAGATTCTAATCAAATATAAAATTGATTAGATGTACCGAACAACAAAGAAAAATTCAGTGAAAGCGACCCCAACCAACATTAGGGAATTGATATCAAGGCCCCAAAAGTTTGTTGTGGACCAGCTGCCCGCGATTCACACGTTAAATTTTCACCATTGCGTAAAAAAAAGGAAGGAAGAAATCCCATAGCTAACCAAAGGGGCAGCTCATATTGCTAACCATAGTTGTAGTTCATATTGCACAACTACTTAGAACATTATTTTTTTTTACAGACGGTTACAAATGCTGCAACCTGAACCACGCTCCCATAACAAACAAAGCAATTGATCGGTATTTTCCACATCTTGATGCCACCCAGGCAACTGAGACCCCGAATGCGCCAAGACATTAAACAGAATTTCCAGCAGATTTATAACCAAGATTACTCCTATCATCCGGGAAGACAGAAACCACAATATCAAAAAGCACAAATAGACAAGGCATTCAAAACCTCAGAAATTCGAGCAAATTTATCACTTGGATTACTCCAATCATCAGAAAAAACAAATCTATAGTTACATCTGAAAACTTGGAGAAGTAGCTAACCATCAGTGAACCGATATGGCAATACTCAGTCAGGTCACCCATATAGTACAGCGTAGCCGGCCAATTATGCAACTTCATCAACAACCATACAGCAATAACAAGTAGGGGCGACACTTCTATACATATATAGGGCATAATAATAGATAACATGATGCATACTAACTCGACTACGGTAGAATTGGGCCACCGCAGCAAAATCTAATCACCAGAACAACGATCGAGTCATGAAAACAGGGGGTAAGTCAGGGTTTTGGTGCAAAGAACAGACCTGCTCTGGGTGACGTCGTAGATCTGGCCCATGATGGCCATGAGGAGCGGCTTCTTAGTGTCGGAGCCGTCGTACTGGCGGAGCTCCTCCTCGGAGACCTCCCCCAACTGCACGGGGGGCGGGAGCGGCTCCGCCTCGGGCTCCTCCCGCGGGCGCGGCGGCGGCGGCGGCGGGGCCGCGAAGAGCCCCGACACGACGTGGTACAGAGCGGCCGCCACCGCGACGGCCGTGAAGAAGGCCGCCGGCGACAGGCCCGTGTACGCAACGATCGCCTGCTTCAGCGTCTCCCACAGCTCCGCCACCGCCATCGCTGGTTGTGGTGGTCTGGCTCCGCCGGTGGGTAGAGGTGCGATGACGATGCGCTAAGCCCGTAAGCCGCCTCTTCTCCCCACTCTGACTTTCCGGGGAGCGGGGTAGTCTCGTCTTTTCGGGCGACTCGGAAAGGGAAGCGAGGAGGCGGAGAAAAATATCTGCAGCGTTTTTATAGAAGAGGGAGGGAGGAAGAGAGCTGCTCTGCTCTCAGCGCTCAGGTGAGGCGTAAAAGGGGGTCGACCTCTTTCTGGGGAGGTCACATGACGTCAGAAGTGGGGTCGGATAGCCTGACTGGCGAGTGGGTGCAGCGGAGATCTCGAGGTATAATTGCTGCCAATTGGATCGCCTCGGATCCGGGGCAAGATGTAAGGTCAGTTTTAATAAAATTTTATTAGAGTTTTATATTTTTTAAATATATTGATATGACATCGTATTAATAAAAAAATTGGTGATGAAAGGTTTTATGAGAATATCGTAATATTTTCAAAATATAGATGTGTTAGAAACTATGCCATAAAACTTACACTGAGGTAACCTAAGTAGAATCCTAATACGTAGACGTGTCTAACACCAAATTACTCCGATAATTTACGTACACCTTACGTGTTCGTATTGTCCGGGGATTTAATTACACTTCGAATACTCCGTATTACAGTATTATTATATATCAATATATTTGGTCATGAATTTACATGGCAATTGGAATTCACGTGACTTGCGCCTTCGTTTCGTTGAAATTTAACTTACGATACTGATATTGATTTGTTATTAATAAAAAATATTATTGAAGTAGTGCCGAAGAATGTGGCATTAAAGTGTTCGTTTAGCTTATTAGAGTGTTTTTCTTTTAAAATAAATCAACCAACAGTACTTTCTGTCATGGCTTCTCAGCCAAACGAAAGTAGTTCATTTCATAAATTTTGGTACAATCAAATCAATTCTTATGTATATATTAGTAATTATTAGTTTAAAAGAAATAAGAAGATGATGAATCATATTATCTTTTTTATAAACCAAACAAAAACACAAACAATGAGAAGACGATAAAATCAAATCATTTCTTCAACTAACCACACCCTTAAAAGACCCATTGGAAATTCTATGTAGAGTCGAAATAGGGCGACGGTCTGTACTTTGCCGAACATGAAGCCAACTCCTGGTCTGCGCTTGCCATTGGTTGGCAGGGTAGGCTAAAACGCCTCTAGAACTTTCCTGCTGACGGAAGTGCTGACGACGGCCACACAGCCCTTCTGACCTCTGGGGTCAGTCACCCTTCTGCCCTCTAGAACTTTCCTATCTTTTTGTTCTTTCAGTTTCACCTGTAAAAAGTTATGGATTTGTATTTTACACTGCTTTTGGACTTTGTTTACTAGTTCTTAAAAAATTTTGCAAAAAAAAAAATCAGATTCCCTATCACATCAAATCTTGTGGCGTATGCATGGAACATTAAATGTAGATAAAAATAATAACTAATTGTATAGTTTGCCTGTAATTTATGAGACGAATATTTTGAGTCTAATTAGTCCATCATTAGACAATATTTATCAAATACAAATGAAAGTGCTATAGTATTTATTTTGTAAATTTTTTTGAAACTAAACAAGGCCCATGTCTTCCAAATAGACCCTTAAGGTAGGACCTGTTTGGAACGAAGGAATAAAAAACATAGGAATAGAAGAAAGCATAGAAAAAGAATAGGAATGCACTAACAAAACAGAGGAAAAGGAAGAACACAAAAATTTTATAGGTGTTTGGAACACGGGACTACACATGTCTATACCTAATAATAAAGAGGCAAAATTTCAGCCTCTGTTTTCGTCTGGCAAAATTTTCGTCTGTCCTCTTCCCCGTGTTTTTTCCCCACCGTGCCTGCGCACTTCACGGGCTCTTCAGTTTCCATTCAGAACTCTACAACCTTGACAATTTCTAATACGGATGCATCCAGTGCAGGCTTTCTCTTCGTCTCTTGAATCCGCATCAAGTTCAAAGACATCTAAAACCAAATCTAAATACAGAGGAAAA
>Ga0182004_10001549_pt1 | contig 16987 bp, 13 predicted proteins | sample Sormic07211540_1_FD_120479 | JGI IMG/M metagenome (GOLD analysis project Ga0182004, IMG submission 120479) | Endophyte microbial communities from Sorghum bicolor roots, Mead, Nebraska, USA - 072115-40_1 MetaG | ecosystem: Host-associated > Plants > Roots > Unclassified | place: USA: Nebraska...
AAGATTCAGCGGAAATAAATAAAAAAGAAAAATACAAAACCACCCTCTAAAACCACTCGAGGGGGTTATTTGACCGGTTTTGAAAGTTCAGGGGGTAAAATATCCGGTTTTATACTTTGGGGGGTAAAGTATTCCACCTTAGATAGTTTGGGGGGTTATGTAGACTTTTTCCTATTTTTTATGGCATGATGGGAACATATGGCTAGCAAGTCTAGCTACATACGCCCTACAAACATGCCTCTATGAGTGGAAGGGAATTTTCAGTGGGTGCAGAGACAAAACTGCCGCATGCTTCCTCCCTTGCTGGGGTTAAACAAAACTTGCTGATTATGTATGTCATTACTCTGCTGGTTTTGTTCCAGTGTCAGATTGAAAAAATTGGATGCTAGTGTTGGCCTAGTTGGCAGGGAGCTCATCAGCAGCCCCATATGATTGGTGATATGCAGTTGTCCTGGTCTACTGCTTAATTCAATATTGCATAGGTCCTTATCTACCAGGTTAAATTAGTATGCTACTGGAGGTTACTTAAATGGGGTGATGCAGGTGGATTATATGGAAGGAACTCTCCATCTATCAGACGCTGCAGCAGTTTTTTTTCAGCGGTAGAGGATAGCAGAGTTTGACCAACCAGTGGTTGGCACCATGTGCCCAAGATTCATTATCTTTCCCCCAGTTTTTCATCGCTAGTACGTGTGGAAATCGTAGTGCCAAGAATTACGCTACTATCATATCAGCTTCATAGTGAACACACATGACGGGTGCAGTTTTTGTTTGTTGGGTGAGAATGTGAGACTGTGTGGAAACGGCCACACGGGGCACACGTCTGATTGGAACAATGGCATCATCGCGTGTAGCCCACATATCAGATATATGGCCGTGTCGGGTTCTGAGCATTATTATGACTAAAGACAGAGCTTGAGTCTTGGCATTAGGACGACTCGCCAACAACCACGTTGTGTGTCGAGTTCTAATGCCTGTTTCATCCCGTTCCACGTGTATATGCTTGCACCGGAATTCATTCAAGATTTTACAGTTGATTTGGTGGGAACTAGTCCATTATTAACCGTGCTCCTACACGGGTTGAAGATATAAGCACAAGATGTTCATATTTACTAAATAGCTACAACTGGTAAAGAAATTATAGAAATACCTTCTAATCTTTATCTAGTTATATGATGAACTTATCAATCATTGTCTCATTGATATATGTGGTTTTTTTATCATATTCATAGTTTCCCCCTTTTTGCATGGCACGTATGTATATCTTTAATGTGCTTTTAATTAAAACCTTAAATGTTGTGGTGAGTATTTTTGCAACATATGTTTTGAGAGTCAAGACTTCATGAATCTAGCTAGATTTTGATCTTTAATTTTGTATCTTATTAGTTGTTGTAAACTTTTTATTATTAAGTTAATTGTAACTCTTATGTTCATTGTACTATAAAGGATCAAGATACCCAAAAGATAGTGTGAATTGGGCTAATCTAAAATTTCTCGCAACAATTAAAACTTATCACTTAGCCTATGTCACCCCTAGTGCCTAGTAGTGTTTCTATTCTATGTACAAAGTTTTGCGACCTAGTTCCAATCATACACTAGCATAGCAATTCTAGAAATATAAAGACATCAATGTAGTTGCACAAATATAAATGAGTAATACAAAGAGAGGTAAAGAAACACGGCGATGCACAATTATGACATACTCATGTATACTTAAAAGGACATGAACAATGCTTAGAGGAGGTGAATAGGCTTTTATAAAAATTATCATGCAAAACAAATATCAAAAGGACATTGCTGCAAAAATGATTTAGTCGAATTCTCAACACTACTACTAAGTACACGGCAAAACCGGCTTAGCCGCTTTCTCAAAGAAACTGCAAGCTGCCTCTTTGGGCGTTGGCGGTGTGATTTTTTATCTTTCGTAAGGTTCAAGATAACTATAGTTTTGGTGGAGTATGACACACCTATCCGTCTTGAGATCAAAAGATGCAAACCCTACAATCTTAACACCAAAACTCCTTTGGTTATCAACTATGTCACTTATCATCATCACCATTGTTCATAAGCACATTTGAAATACTAATATTAGGTAGCAACCAATTCTTAGTTTTATCATTATGCAAATATAGGAATGAGCTCACCTTATAATCAATGGTTTTGAAGGTGTTATGTCCTCATCACTTCCCCTCTCCAATCCAAGGTGCTTGGTGGTGCTTTTAGGAGTTCAGTAACTTGCTCAACCCAATCTACACCCATTGACAAGCATAACTGAGTACCGACAAATGGAAGCTCACTTAAATGTAAAACATATGCAATGTAAATATGAGATTAAGGCAAACCAAACAAAGAGATGCTAGGGTTTGTTTGACCGTAGCTCGAACATTTAAATAAGTCATATGTCTCCATTTATTTGTGGAAGTCATGAGTGACCCAAACAAGGTCTACCCTAGTTGGGTCCAAAGTGACCTCTTTCTACACTTCATTTAGATAGTCTTTTTCCTTTTTAGAGGCAAGATCAAGCCCTCACAAACTTTGTAGCAGCAAACCATAAACTCAATGTTTCTCACGAAGTGCTCAAGGCTTTCTCAACTCTCTATTTCTCACAATACTCTAATATTGCTCTCCAATTCAATGGATTTGGCTAGATGCACTCAAGTCCTACAAAGACTGAATTAGGAACTCTCTCTCTATCTGTCTCGGCTTTGCTAGTGTATATAAATGTGGGAAAGCTTGAGAAACTAGCCAACGGCCATGGGGAGGGGGCGGGGTATAAATAGACCTCACAAAGAAATTAGTCGTTGGCACTATGTTTGCCAAAATTGGCTTAGCTGATTTTTCAGACCATCTAGCTGTTGTGCTAGAAAGGTTGTAGAAACTAGCCTAACCGGTTTGCCTGCCCTGCTAATGAACACTTATTCTCAACTATGCTAATCACTTTGATATTTCACTTAGGATTAGTTTTGACCACTTCTAGGTCAGTTCTAGCAATTAATGTTGCATCTCTATACGACATATCTAGACCTGAGCAAATTAGGCCTGGCCCCAGCGCGTTGGGTTTTGGTCCACCTATGGACCTTAGTGGATAGGGTGTGGTCATATAGATCTCGCTGCCTAAAATTTTGTTTCTCGGTCAAAGCTCGATCCAAAATATTTATTTTTTAGTTGTTTTACACTATAAACTTTTGTGGAGCATTGTTTGGGACTATAGGTCACTATAGCAGCAAAGAAAACGACTATGGCGCCACCTGCAAATGAAGTGCCCACGAGAGGAGCTGATGATTTAGGGCTTCTCTCGGCTCCGCTAAAGTACCGCTATAATACTGTTACAGTGCTAGAACCGGAGCCAAAAGGTGAAGAGGAGCTCCTCCAAACGTGCCCTCAAAGATCCAACAAACCATCCCTATCCGCTGCCTTCCAATATCACAACAACTCCTTTTTATCACGCGCATGATACACTAGGCTGCTAGCTTGACTAACTTTCTACACCATATGTAGATCCATGGAGTAGCCCCCCTTCCATGAGCCGTACGCTGCCTTACCATCAGCGCCAACATCGAGGATGCCAAGCATCGAGACAAGAAAAGTTGAGGACCACATCTTTTGCTGGAATTTGGCTTATGCTAGTTTTTATGTTAAAATGTTGTGAGAGAAAAATACCGTTCATCTGCTGAAAATTATCGTTGAAGTAGTGCAACGGAACATGACTATCTTACCTCAACACGTAAGAGGGCCTAGAGGTCTAACCTCACTGTGCGTGATTTGATCTTTTATCTGGTTGTTATGTGATATGTTTGTGTGACACCACTGATTTGTGGTAAAATTGGACAGTCGATTCAATTGTTTGTTTAATTACGGTTAGATTTGGAGATTCATAGCCTATTATTGTTTGTTTTGTGCTTGTTTATTGTTCAATTTTCATGTAATCTTGAGTTATGGGAATTTAATTTGGTATATCCGCTTGTTGTCTAATTTGAGCTCACAAGCTAATCGAGGCCAAAGCGAACCAAGCCTTCCAAGTCAAAGGCAGCTTGATATCGCTCCCTAGCCACACCACATCACCGGGAGCGACCGCAGGCCACGAGTGGTGCCTACCCTTTCCGTCCATAAATAAATACATATTTTGTTTTTCGATGAAATAAACATTTTTAAGTTTGAATAAATATATATAAAACTATACTAATATTTTTCATATATGATATATATCACTAGATTGAACATGAAATATATTTTTATAATATACTTATTTTTCTAATACAAATATTAATATTATTTAATATATTTTTAGTTAAATTTTTAAAAAAATGATTATTTGAGAAGCTAGATGTGTATTTATTTGTGGAAGGAGCAAGTAGTGGCCATTGGTGCCACATGCCCACAGCCACACCGTGACACCAAACGGCACATCGCGGATCGCTGATCGCTTTGCGTTTCCTGAAAAGGCGCAGGGTGCCGTGCCAGACTGCCGGTGCCACACTTGCCAACGCTCGTGTTCACCCCTCTCCACCTTTTCGTTTTTTTTAACCGCCGCCCTCGCTGCTTCTCTGCCCTATGGACCCCACGTTTCCCCCATCCCAAGCAAATTTAAAAATTTCCGCAAGAAACCAGACACGCCGCAGTTATTCCCGCCCACCACGCGCACTTCCCCACCCCGTCCCTCCAGTTCAAATTACCGAGCCCACCGGCCCACCCAGCGGTGCGGGCCCCACAACGGAGCGGGGCTCAGGCGTCAGTGTGACTGAGGCGGCCACGTGGACGCGGTGGTCCCCGGCTCCGCGCAACCCCCCTTCCGCCTACGGCACTACGGCAGCAGAAGGAGCAGAGGCTATAGCGCAGTGTCGTCTCCCACCTCCTGTCGTCTCGGTCTCGCTTTAAAATCCCGCGACGCCGTGGCCGCTCGCCTCTTTTGGAGCAGGCCATGTGAAGCCTCTGACCTCCCGATACCTTCCCCTTCCTCCAGTGCTGCAGCAGCAGAGGGACAGCGCGGCGTTCGCCTCACGGGGGCGCGAAGCTTCCGCGAGATCCGTGCGCGATGTCGTCGCGGCCGTCGACGTCGTCCTCGCGGCGGAGCAGCTCGCCGTTCTCTGCGGGACACCGCCGCCCGCCCACCGCGTCCTCCTCCTCTTCGAGCTCGTACTTCAGCTCCGGCCGCCTCATTCCGCGCTCGTCCCCGTCCTCCGTGAGCTCCAGCTTCTACGGCGGCGGGGGCGGAGGCAGCACGAGGTCCACCACCCCCGGCCGCCGCAGCTCATCTGTAGCGCCGGCGCCGGCGCCTCCCCCCGCGCTCGCGCCAGTGCCGTTCCCCAGCGCGGACGAGCTCGTCATCGAGGACACCTCCCGATCCGGCGACAGCATCTCCGTCACCATCCGCTTCCGACCGCTCAGGTGGGGATCTCGGAAGGAATGCGCGGATCTGCTTGCGAGGGGTTGTGAGTAGGGTTGTGGGAGTGCTTGAACTGGTTTTGAGCTGGATTTGGTGTGGCTGCAGCGAGCGCGAGTTCCAGCGTGGCGACGAGATCTCGTGGTATCCAGATGGGGATCGGCTTGTGCGGTGCGAGTACAACCCGGCAACGGCTTATGCTTATGGTGAGTAGAGTTCCGCCTTCGTTCAATTGGGCAATGCAGGTGGCGGGATTGGGGATTTGGATAATTTAGGCATTGGAATTTCATCCTTGAGCATTTTTTTTTTGATTTGGGGTTTCCGAAATTAATTATTATGGATTCCAACAATTAATGCACAGCTGAAATTAGTACGGTATACATGGCCTTTTGATTGGGCTTCTTGATGAAACCAAATTTAGGTCCTGGTCCGCAATTTTGGAAAGCGCCTGTTTCTGTGGAATTCTGTAGTTAATAAGCAGTGCCTGTCTCTGCGGAAGTCTGTAGTTCATAAACAGTCATTGTTACTGGTTTGCACCATTCCATGCCCTTTTAAGCGTATTGTAGAGGCGTACTTGTTGCTGGTTCTTGATTGGTTACTTGTACAGCATCCCATGAGTTTTTGTTATTCTGACTGCCTGAGATGATCAAGCAAACTTCATGTTGGCAGTATTGGTTCAGCTGCGGCCAGCCCAATTTGTTTTGGATTCTTAAATGTTTGAAAGTTGTGCCCCGCATGTCTGAAAGTTGTGTTCACAGATGAGATGCACGCAAGTTGTTATCATGGTCTATTAGGACTCTGCCTGTTTTGTTGCTTGCAAAGGAATATGCTGTGATGTGCACATACTTCAACTCACGTTGAGTACAGTGAATAGTCTGGACTCTGGAGTATACTTTGACCAATGTCAGGTTAGCATGAAATGAGTCAGTGCCACCACCAGACAATGCATCCAGTGGATGCCATTATTCACAGTTACACATAGTTCCGCATATGGTTGGTCAGATCCTTTGCTACTGGAGTGTGTGGGCATGAGCTCATGACCCTGAGATGTGGCTGTGCCAAAGTGGGAACATCAGATTCCTGTAGCCTATCGAAATTTCGAGACACTGATTGCTGGCTTGCTGCATCATGGTTGCTGTTCAAACTTTAAGTTACCACTGAGTTTGCAAGTATGGAAATATTTCTCTGAGGAAGTATACAGAGATATTTGCAATAGTCTTTAGGTATGATCACCTGCTGGGCTTTAGAAGCATTGGACACTGAGTACAAAGGTGCTATGGATGTGCCATTTGCAAAAAAAACTGTGATCTGGTGGCAAGATGCATTAATTGGTAGAATCAACAAGGCTTTATGTGGTCTTCTATGGCCCTTTTGATTATCCCATAACATTAACAGGAGACGATGGATAGGTCTGAGGTGCTGACTGAGCTGAGGCTCAAGTGCAATCGTCACAGATGCAAAGTTGATGCATGAGCTGAACAGAGGAGAAAAAGATGGTAGCAGCATTTATTTTTGATAAGCCAATGGCTATACCCTATAGCTGTTACTAAACATTTGCACTTTAGCCCATTATATATTATGCTCCTAATCGCAGTCAATTAATCTGACTGAATCCAGTATTTAACTTCGACATGCATATTAATTATCATATAGTCCGTGTTGTGTTCATCTGCTATATCAACTTGGTGACGCTTGGCAATTAATGTCTATTTAACTATTTACTTATTTTTTCAGATAGAGTTTTTGGGCCTTCGACAACCACTGAGGCTGTCTATGATGTTGCAGCCCGGCCTGTTGTAAAAGGTGCTATGGAGGGCATAAATGGTATGCCAATTTTGTCTTATTTAGATCATCTTAAGTTTATGGTATGCTGCCATGCCTTATTAATCTGAAAGCACTTCTTATTGTGATTTTTTGTTTACTGTATCATATATTGTGGGAATTCTATGTTCACATATAAACATGTAATTTTACTCATATCGTTATGAACTAATGGTGCACATTTTCTTCCTAACTATTCATTTGACTCTTACCAGCATTTGTTATGAATTAATGTTTACCTTGTAATAATCAGTTGTTAACTTATCAGTGCATTTGCACCATTTCTAAATGCAACTTTGTACCAACTTGTAGGGACAGTTTTTGCCTATGGCGTAACAAGTAGTGGGAAGACTCACACAATGCATGTAAGTTCTCATATTCAGATTTGTTGGAAGAATTACCAAGCTACTTTCATAGGAAAGCAGAAAGCCATAACTATACGAGCATATAGTTCATATGTCCATGTTTCCTGCTGGGATCCAGACTCCTGAATCCTCTTTATAGCACATTGCAACTTTCAAGATATTTTTTACAATTTCTACTGCAAGCGATAGCAAATATGGTTTCTGAATGCGACTTTGACATATTCATGTTCATGAATAATGTTGGTAAATATATAGTTGTCTGATTTTTGAAGGCAGCATTATTTTTTCTAATCCCTTTGTTTTCCTAATCTTTTTTCAGGGTGACCAGAATTGTCCTGGAATAATTCCACTAGCCATCAAGGATGTCTTCGGCATGATCCAAGATGTATGGCAGTAAATGCTTTAGTTGAATAATACTTAGTAATCCTTTATTATTATTTTCCTAACTCAGAAGTAACAATGTCTTTATTTCAAATGAACATGTTTCCTGTAAATGTTTAAATGGACGGACACTTTGACACAAGAATACCTCCAAAATCTGCACTGCTGTCTTGTTCATTGCTTGTGTATTCTGTGTGTATATCCATAATACTGAATGATATCATTTATAAGCTAGAACACTGTGTATTACCCAAGCAAGGCGTGTAGTGTGTTTATGCAACTTGGAAGTGTTTTTTTGTTGCCCAAGGAGCTAGAGCTTTATGTCTTGGCCTGTTTACTTGAGTGCTGGTCCTTTCTTCAGATTAGCTGCATGGGAACTCATAGTTGGCTTTATACATGAGATAATCTCTGGTTAGTTTTTATTCAACAAGAGGCAGGGAAACTCCTAATTCATTTGGTTAAGGGTTGTGACAGGCTGAGTAGGAAGATCGATGTATCCCAGAAAGTTGCGATTACAAAGTTCCAAATGAGCAGACTCAATAATATACGAACACTTAAACATCCTATTTTGTTGTAAATCTTAATGTTTTCTGAAATGTACCATGTGCTCAATTCTACCCTGAATCACATCATCTACTATGGCTATTACTTGACTGCAACCTTTGTTTTTACCATCTTGATAAACAGAGTCCTGGAAGAGAATTTTTGCTCCGTGTGTCGTACCTTGAAATCTATAATGAGGTATGCTACTTGTGCCATCTGAAAGAAAAAAAAATCATTTTCTTAAATTTCTTGCAAGGCATACCTTTGGTCTTACTTTATTTGATTAGTCAACGACCTATTGTTCAACTCACCATATCTGTTCTTATCTTGAAATCTTGATTGGCCTGGTTCTTGACAAAAAGGGTCCTTTTTTGATAGCTCTATCCGGAATACACTTCCACTTAGTCATATATCCCTTTTGTTTGTTTGGTTACAAAATTTTGAGCTATGTGCAATTTATATTTGTTCTGCGGTTGTGCTGTACAAGTACTGGCCAAGCATTTGTTTTATGGTCATATTAGTTACCACCGAGTCTTGGAGGACTAAGCAAAATATTGATGCCATATTCTATTGCGTGGGTACCTGTATTCTTATGGCCTTTCAGCTTGTACCATATGGATAGATTCAATCTGGATATCTAAATGCAGGTGATAAATGATCTACTTGATCCTACTGGACAAAATTTGCGTGTGCGGGAGGATGCACAGGTTAATGTCTAGAATCTTTTGTTGCATTCTCATGATATACTGATATAGTGAATTGTCAAATAGTTTTAACTGAGTGTTTTAGTTGCAAACTTGCAATATATCAAAACTGATCCGAGTTGTTCTTAGATAAAACAATCTTAGTGTTTTAATCATAATTATTATCTGATGCAGTTTGTTACCTTCCATTGGAACAAATTTGTGATCTGTGAAATCAAAATGAGTGCTATTTGGTTCTGAGAGTGATTAGCTTGATATTATATTATTTTTCTGAATTATATCATAAAATGTCTTTCATATATAACCTTCCTATGTTGTTTTTTTGGCTGATTTACATTGCTCCCTTTAGTGCACGCAAAGAAATCTCATAGCTTTATCTAGCGCAGTTACTATTTTGTTTACGAGCTTATCTGATTGCTTCCTTTTTCTCTCTCTAGGGAACCTATGTAGAAGGGATAAAGGAAGAAGTAGTTCTGTCTCCAGGACACGCTCTTTCTTTTATTGCAGCGGGCGAAGGTGATTGCATTATCTTTCTCAGTTATTAGTATGTTACTAGCGAATGATTTCAGGGGAGTTGGTTAGGTGGCTTGAGTAGTGCTCCTCAGGTCCTGGGTTCGACTCCCTGTGGAAGTGAATTTTAAGGTTAGGATTAAAAAAATCCCCTCATTTGTCCTACGCCAAAGCACAGGTCTAAGGTCTGGCCCCGTCATGGTCGTTGTGTTTGTCCCACACCGTTGTTGTCACATACTCACATGGGCTACGGTGCCGCTGTGTATGAGTGGGGCAGGGTTTAGAGGTTTTCTCGACCTGCGTGAGGTCTTCTTAATCCAATGCCCTGGGGCTCTTACCCTCTGCAGGTCGAGTTTTTTTCTTGCTGTGGCCGTTAGAGGTGACAGGAAGTACAGTGTATTAGTATCTCATAAAATATTATGTTAGTTCCTGTATCATCTTTGTTTACGGCTTCTTTCAACATTTCTATCAACCTGTCAACTAATTGTTTTTTTTAACGGTGTCAACTAATTGGTTTGGTTAGACTCCAGAATGTTTCAGTGAGATACACACTTTTAGTTATTCTGCTTTCTCTAAATTTTTAGTCTGGTTGTGAACCATATGATTTTCTTCTCTTATAAGTTCTTGGTTCTTTGCCTTACAATCTTAGGTTTTGTTTAAATACCACGTTACCAATCGAAGTTCTAGCTACTCATGCAAATGCACAGTACCCTTTACTGATATGCTAATAGACTCTTTGTCTGAATATTCTCAACTATGACTAGTACTCCCACCATTCTCAAACACAATGTGAAACTTCTTGGGAAAAAAGAATTATTGTACTTTGAAAACCTAAAATCTTGTTGATTTTGTAGAAGTATATACTAAAATAATACCTATTTATACTCTGATTTCTAAGGTTCTCAAGTACCACTATACTAAATTGACCATCCATGACTTATCCTTTTCCATGCTGTTATTCATTTGGTTACCTAGTTCTTTTAGTATCCAGAGCTTCATTGATGTTAACTATTGGAATGCTGTTTTCTTTTTCTGAAACATAGGACATAATTTCAGTTGTACAACAAAGTGGCATGACCTTGTTTTTTACACCATAACTAATACTATGTTACATGACAGAACATCGACATGTTGGCTCTAACAACTTCAACTTATTTAGCAGCCGAAGTCATACTATTTTCACATTGGTGAGTTCATAATTTATTTCAGCATTTAGTGATTACTGAAGTTCGGCAAATGTTTCGCATTTGTTTTTTTCTTATGCCATGAATACTCCTGAGTTCCAGGATTCACCGTGTCATATTTATTACCACATTTGTGATATATTTCTCTCACCCTTTTTCTTAATACAAAGATATGTCACTCTCCTGCGTGTTTGAGAAAAAAAACCCACATCTGTGATATGCTGTATTTCTTTATCTGACCCGTAGCATATCTGTGTTCTTCTTTAGATGATTGAAAGCAGCGACCGTGGTGATGAGTATGATGGAGTCATGTATTCACAGCTCGTACGTTGTTCTGGTCCTAAGAAACATTCTGTTTCCACTTCCCAGTTTCCCCTGGATTTCTAATATCATTTTTACATATTTTTCATTTTCTAGAATTTGATTGATCTAGCGGGCTCTGAGAGCTCGAAGACAGAGACTACAGGGTTAAGAAGAAGGGAAGGGTCTTACATTAACAAGAGCCTTTTGACTCTTGGAACAGTAAGTTCTCATTGGCAGTCACCTGTGACAATGTCTGGTTTCCCGGTTATTATCAGTAGCTTTGACTTCAACTCAGCTTTGAAGACATTGACCATTATATAATTAATTATTACTTGTATCAAAATTGAAGCTGAGCTTAGGATGGAAAATAGCTGGTAGAATATGTGGTGAGATTTGCTTGATTCTATTGTCGGACACAAGTGCTCATTTGCAACTTCATTTCTTTTGGTTCAAAGGTCATTGGCAAGCTCAGCGAAGGGAGGGCAACACATATACCCTATCGTGATTCTAAGTTGACCCGTCTGCTACAATCATCATTAAGTGGCCATGGTCATGTCTCAGTAAGTATTAACTTTTACAACTGCCTCTCTGGGAGTCATTCCTTTTGGAACTCATTCCGTTGTTCTGTTGGAGCATTGAAGTGAAGCACTGAAACCTCCGGAAGTAGTCAGCTGATACAGTTACTTTTTCTTATGCAGCTAATTTGCACAATTACCCCAGCATCAAGTAACATGGAAGAAACCCATAATACATTGAAATTTGCAAGCAGAGCAAAACGTGTTGAAATTTACGCCTCTCGCAATCGGGTAAATAGTTAGGCATAGAAAACTGACTTCCTGTACCACCATTCTAGAAAATGAAATTAAAGACATAATGATCTTGACTGCCCAGATAATTGATGAGAAATCATTGATCAAGAAGTATCAGAAAGAAATATCCTCTCTAAAGCAAGAACTCGATCAGCTAAGGAGAGGAATGATTGGTGGTGCCAGCCACGAAGAAATTATGAGTTTACGTCAGCAGGTATGTTCTGTTAGTTCGTTATAATTGCAGAATAAAGCTGTAATTAAGTTATTATGTGCTCCTTGAAAATTGACTGTAGATTATTTTTTTGCTCTGGCAAATTGATAACTGCTTGAAAAGTACTTTTCTTTCTTTTATCTTTATAGTTGGAGGAGGGTCAGGTCAAGATGCAGTCTCGTCTGGAGGAGGAAGAGGAAGCGAAAGCTGCTCTAATGAGCAGGATACAACGCTTGACCAAGTTGATACTTGTTTCCACCAAAAACAATATTCCTGCCTTGACAGATGGTCATCAGCGGCACAATTCTGTCAGCGAGCAAGATGTAAGATCAATTGCCCTACCATTACACATTTGTATATATTCTTCCTTCACGCTTCTGTTTCATTTGGAAATATGAATTATCTGTATTTTTTTCAGAAGTTAAGCACTTCACAAGATAGTTCTACACTTGTCCAAAATGAGGGCACCACAAAAGACCCCCTATCAGACTCCTTAGATGAGATCAATCAATTAAGATCTGGCAGTGGTGAACACTCTTCAGTTACTGGTTCTGCAGCAGATTCAACGCAGGTATATAACCTGCCCATTCTGCTAAATTTTTGCAATATTTGTTTCCTTTTGTAAGGTGTTCTCTATTGTTGTAGTGCTATACTCAGTTGCCTCTAAAATTTACTTGTGACTTTCTACTGAATATGGTTTTATGAAAGACAATTAATGGACAGAACAATGCATGTTAAAAAGTGAATCTTATTCTACAGCGAGCATGCAAATTCATAAATTATTATTTGTTAAAACTTGTGCTTGGAATATCAGGCGGGATTCACGGCATCAGATCATATGGATCTACTGATTGAGCAAATTAAGATGCTCGCTGGGGAGGTCGCATTTGGTACCAGTTCGCTGAAAAGACTAATCGAACAGTCCATAGATGATCCTGAAGGGACAAAGGACCAAGTATTCCCCTTACACTTCAGTATTGTTTTTGTTTATGTACCTTCTGCTCAGTATCAATCTCATTCCATTTGAAGAGGAACCAGTGATTAACAGTGCTATATGCATTCCTGACATGCATGAGAATAAGCCTTTTGTGTTCAATTTCATGGCAGGCAAAATATAACATTCCACATAACTGGGTTCTGCACTCTTTTTTAACACATGTTGAACTGTTGCTCATAATATTCGCATATGTTCTTAGGACACCTTCAGTAATAGAGTCAACTAGCTAGCTCATATGAACTTAAAAAAAAGATAAAACTGGAGTTATTAGGATTATTGTACAGCTAGCGTATTGTCTATCTATAGCTAGCGTATTGTATGCACTATACTTGTACATGGCTCTCTCTATATATATCCTAATAGGAGTAACCTGACATGCTAGTATAGAAAAATGTGTGAGCATGGACACACGAATCATAGAAAAGTGTGTGAGCTTAGCTCTTCTTGAAGGGCTACCTTGTTATTCTCTCTCTTTTTTAACTAATAAAAATATTCTACAAGCTAGTTGTTTTAACACTGTTGGAGCTGCTCTTATAACAGATAGAGAATTTAGAGCGTGAAATCCAGCAAAAGAGAAGACATATGCGAGCCCTGGAAAAACAAATCATGGAAAGTGGTGAGGCATCAGTTGCCAATGCATCCATGGTGGATATGCAGCAGGTGATATGTCCAGCATATGGATGCCCCTCTTAGTGGTTCCTGCAATTTTTCTCTCTTCAATACTAACGTGTTTGGTTTTGTGAAAACAGACTATTACAAAACTAACTGCTCAGTGCGGTGAGAAGGCTTTTGAGTTAGAGGTAATCTTCTTGAACTTCTACTGTGAATGCATCAAACTCAAATACTTGGAAGTTGTGTTTTAACAATTGTTTGTGCTTTTTCGGGACAGTTAAAGTCAGCTGATAATCGTGTTCTCCAGGAGCAACTACAGCAGAAGGTCCTCTCTCCTCCCACTTCTATTTTCAATTTAAATTCTTCAAGATGACAAAAGTTTGATCCAAAAAGTTGTACTAATTGCAGAACGTGGAAATCAATGATTTACAAGAAAAAGTTTTTCGCCTTGAGCAACAACTCTCAGCAAAAGTGGATATATTCCCTGAGCAGGAGACTGATTGCGCACAGCAGGAGGCTATTGATTTGAAATCTAAACTTCAGTCCAAGGTTCTTTTACTAACCCTGTTCTTTCACTTTGTGTATTCGAGACCCTTGCACAGTATACCTACCTGTACAATTTGGCATACTCTGCAACATCGAATATTAATGGTTTCTGCTACATCCTTCGTGAATTTCTAGTTGATAGAAATAGTATGCATGTTCTTTAGATGGCTATAAGCAACTATTTGTGTTTTATGCTTGCCTTTTTGATATTTAAATCAACCAACTTTGCTGATGTACTTTGGCAGGAAGCTGAAATCGAAAAGCTGAAATTCGAGCATCTGAAAATTACTGAGGAACATTGTGATTTGATCAATCAGAACCATAAATTAAGTGAGGAAGCTGCATATGCAAAAGAATTGGCATCTTCAGCTGCTGTTGAACTTAAGAATTTGGCTGAAGAAGTTACAAAGCTATCTGTACTAAATGCGAAGCAAGCAAAGGAGTTATTAGTTGCTCAGGAGATGGCACATTCAAGGGTTCATGGTAGAAAGGGTCGTGCAACCAGTAGGGGCAGGGATGAGGTTGGGACATGGAGCCTCGATTTAGAGGACATGAAAATGGAGCTACAGGCCAGAAGGCAGAGGGAGGCTGCTTTGGAAGCTGCTTTGGCAGAGAAGGAGCTTCTCGAAGAGGAGTACAAGAAAAAGTTTGACGAGGCAAAGAAAAAGGAACTATCTTTGGAAAACGATCTAGCAGGCATGTGGGTTCTTGTTGCTAAGTTGAAAAAAGGGGCTTTAGGCATATCTGATTTGAATGTTGATGATCGAACTGTTAACCTAGCTGATATAACTAATGGCACAAAGGAAAACAAAGGTGAAAAAAATTTCGCTCTAGTTGAGAAGCAAATTTCAGACGATTCTGTTAAGTCACTGAGCACCGAAGGACATAGAAGTCCGGAGTTTGAACCACTTCTTGTTCGTCTGAAGGTATATACATTCTTTTGGTTTACATGTATATTTCGCTAGTTTTTGAAGTAATGTATGCTATCAACTCCATATAATTTAAGTCCATCATGCAAAGCTGGCTCTGGAAATCTGAAAGTAGATTGTGGGTGCTGCAGTGGTGCCTTTGTAACTAATATTAACATAACTTGGTGTACAGTAGGGAGTATGTGTATCTCAGTAGCTGTCTTGTTGCTGAATTGTAAAGCCTGAGCGTAATCTAAGTGTAGTTAGATGTAGTCATCTTTTATGTTTCAATTGATGGTGGCAACCCAGCTCTTAAGTGACAGTTGCCTCTGGACTGCTGACAGCAAGAGCTACAACCTACGTGCCACTTGTGATTTGTGGACCTAATAACTTCTGTGTGCAGGCTAAAATTCAGGAGATGAAGGAAAAGGACACTGATCCCCTGAGCGATAAAGATGGCAACTCACATGTCTGCAAAGTTTGCTTCGAATCTGCAACTGCTGCAGTATTGCTTCCTTGCCGGCATTTTTGCTGTAAGCTGCATACTCTCCTGTGTTTAGGTGCCACTTTTGCTCAACATTGATATTGCATTTTTCACTAACGGACGGTGTTCCTTTTCAGTGTGCAAGCCTTGCTCGCTTGCCTGTTCGGAGTGCCCTCTGTGCCGCACAAGAATAGCAGACAGGATAATCACCTTCACATGAACTGCGTGCTAGCTTCAGGTGCCAAACACGTGGCTTGCATGTTGGTCTCACACCACTATCCCTATGAAATTTCCTAACGCTGTGCTGTTTATCTCTGCCAGGTCATTCTGAAGCACGCATTCTCTTGTAAAATCGCCAGTGGTATATGTTTCTCTTTTTCCTTAGCAAAGAAGGTGCCTTTTATGTTCCTTCTGTGTTGTATCGCCATTCTTTGGGTTCCCCTCTATAGCTTCACCTTACGTTCTTTGTTGTATCGAGGAGTTACAAATGATGACTTCTCGCTCTGCAAATATGTATAGATATGCGACTCGACGCTGTAACACATTTTGATTGTCTGCCCCTGAGGAAAAGCAGTGAACGACATAATGACGTGTGTGTATACAGCTCCTGGTCACCTGAGTAGTCTTTCGAGTTTCGAATGAGCTGTACGATCCGATTAGTTGTAGGTGTAGCCCTCCGATCAGCCATGAATGTGGTGATTGGAAAAGGGCAAATCTGTGATGTCAAGATTTTGTATGAAACTAAATAATCATACTAATTGTGTTTGTTTTTTACAATAACTTTTTTTTTAAAATGTCTTATTTTTAAAATGATTTTCTAATGAAGCAAGAATTTTTTTTATTAAATAGGGGCAATATTCAAGGTTCATATCGTCACAAAAAAATGTTCTAGGCTCATGATTTAGTTTTATAAAATTTTAGATTCAAAGGAATAATAATCCATAGCATTCGTGTCAAATAGCAGAAATTTAAAAGGAACATCGCATGATACCGTAGCAACAATTGATGTATATTGTTGAATATTTCATAGATACTATATGAACAATATGAAATACACTAGAGCATCTTATGGGGCAGTTCCGCAGTTACAAGTTTTGGACAAAGGTACGGTGAAGGTAGAGGATAAAGAAAGAGTCCAGGGAGAAGAAAAAGAAGAAACGGTGGATGAGCCCCTCCCTATTTTGTCGGATTGGGTTTGCCATTGCTCATGGGCACTATATGAATATTTG
>Ga0182004_10001550_pt1 | contig 16985 bp, 15 predicted proteins | sample Sormic07211540_1_FD_120479 | JGI IMG/M metagenome (GOLD analysis project Ga0182004, IMG submission 120479) | Endophyte microbial communities from Sorghum bicolor roots, Mead, Nebraska, USA - 072115-40_1 MetaG | ecosystem: Host-associated > Plants > Roots > Unclassified | place: USA: Nebraska...
ACCACACCACGCTGCGTGCGCTGGTGATGTGATGAGGGCCTTTATACACGGACGTGATGGACCGGGCTGGCGACGGTGCAACGTGCAACCGTGCAAGTCAATGGTCAGACTCAGACAGGACGGAATCGTAAGGTTCGCTAATAAACTAGATTAAATGCATTCTGCGCACACAATTAAGTTTTGGTGGTGAGGTGATGAGGGAGGTTATGAGCCATGGCAAAATCCAGAAATTGTTAAGACTGATGACCAGGCAAAATCAAAGCGACTTTGAATGATGCTATTTTAATCTCTCAGAAATTAGACAAAAAAAAAATCAGACTAGCTGATGTAAGCTTTATGGAAATTTTGCAGACTGAGGTCCTACATGATGTGAGCTTGCAACTTTTATTTGACTGTTCTCGAAATGTGAAGTGGATACCTTCGGAGTTGTTTGTTTTTCCTGAAATGGCAGAGTTGTTTCAGTGGAGATGGTAGAGAGATTTGGCAAGGACAATAATGTGAGATGAGATCCTGTTCTGAGTGCTGTGAATGCTGAAGTCACTTGGGCCATATTTTGTGCATTGGTTGCGAGCGGTTGGGCGACGATGTTTCGTCCCCTGTTCCCTGTCCCCACTCTGACGTGCATTCTCAGAGTAAACAAGTGGCAACTGATCTGCCACTTTGCTCTTGGTCAAATGCCAAATGTTGTACTCACCTTCAAACCTAGAGAGTACGGTGTACATTTTCCACTTCGAGTAAGGTTGGGGCTTACAGTGCTGCAAACGCCTGACTTGCCAAGCATTATCGGATTGGGTTACATGAAGGAAAGAGAAGATTACTAGTACAGTACTGAAAGTTAGTGGTAACGCACAACTGAAAGTCAGGCTAACGTGCATCACACACACAAATGACAAGTACAGGCTGCATTGACCCCCACACATCAACACAACTGGCACGCAAAAGAATCATCTTGACACTTAACCGCTCTTAAATGCGAGATAACTACTGTATATGTTCAGCCTCAGCAGCTCCGCGAGAATTCAATCCATGTCACTGTACTGTACAGCTTTCGTGTTCTCCGTTTCCAATCTCCTTTCTCAAAACCACAATCTCCTTTTCGTGAACAACATGCGATTTGACAAAAGCTGCATCAGAGGACGATGAACTCTCTCCACTACTCCCTTTTTTTTATCCTTATTTATTTATTATATATAAGAAAAAGAAAATGGAACTGCTTAGACGCGTCTCACTCTCACGATCACAGCGAATCATCGACAGAGTTGACTAGCCCGTGTAGAATAATCGGGCGGAGAATTATCGCCGGCCGCATGCCATTAGAATATCACATCGGATACTTGGGACTAATCTGCGGCGAGATCGTGCTGCTGGTCGTACGAGTGATTTGCTCTCCGGATTGATTATTTCACGATGAACCAACCATATAGTAAAGCGTATCTCGGTGATTTCGTATTTCCCGTCTCGGGATTCCCTCGCTGCAGAGCCTACTTACGATTTACCTGACCCCGTAGGCCGTAGCACGCGACTTCGAACCTCACCTGGTAATGGAATCCAGTTCTACCTAGTCTTCTTGATTACTGATCGAACGCTTTGTCTGGCAAGTGGAGTGGCGTACCAAGCTGATTAAGGCTGCGTTGGCAGGGAATGGTAACCGGGAACCATTCCTACCTAATTTGTATAATCAATCTTTATCAAGAACTATTTCTGACTAGAAATAGCCATAAACGAACGAGCCCTAACTGAGTGCTTCTATTTCAGCTGAAAATCCAGCAGTTTCTGGCCCTGGCCTATGAAAGTCCTTTTTAGGAAAAATCAAACTAAAAGAATGTAGGAGTAGTATGAAAATCTCATTTCATAATTTCATACTAGCTTTCTTTTTTTTTTCTTTTCTGAATTTATTTACCTTACTGCTTGGGTTTATTTTAGTCAGCCCGTGCTTTGCCAACTGCAGAAGCAAAGGGCAGAAAATGGCCGGATGAACGCTCAAACTCCTTGACCGAATCAGCAAAGGGTATTTGCGGATTGAGAACAACCTGGCACGGCGACCCAGGCCTACGGGAGATCGATCCGTATCCGCCCAACACAAAGACGGACCCGTTCCAAACTTTCGTTGCTGTTCTCATGCTGCAAGTGAAGTCTGAATATCCTAATCGATACACGACCACCCAAACAGTTGCTGGTAGGGTACCTGCGGCACATGATACACAGGGTTGCCAGGTTGAGTATAACAAAATCAGTTCTTGCTGCTATGAGATTTACAGCTTGCGTACTCGTTCTATAAAATAAAAACAATAAGGCCAACCTACGAGGGGGGTTTCAATAAAAAGAAAATATGTCCTAATTTCTGAGCACATCCCTCTCCTGTAAGAAGAATATGAACTTAAATGTATGTTTGAGTGCATGACCACACTTTCCACCTTCGCCTATAGAAGGTAAAATGGATGTCCTAAGGTTGTCTCCACCAGAAGACTCATTTGGAAACCCAAACCTAAAATAGGTCTCCAACATAATACCTATAGCCTCCAACAGAGTACTCATACAGAAGATCCATTTTGGGTATCAGGAGACGCATAACCTAAATTTAGGTATCCTCTCTCCTCGAGACCCATTTGAACAAAGGGTTCGAGACTAAAACCTTCAAAGAAGGATCTATGGGTATGACATGTGGTGGTGATGCGGGAGTTAGAAGGAGAGGGGGAGATGAAGGCGAATGGATGAATGGATCTAGGGTTCAACCACTTCATAGGAGGGGAGAGGGGTGTTTCTCCATTTATCTACTACTCCCTCTATTCCAAATTGTAAGTCATTCCAAGAATCTTAGACAGTTAAAGCATCTTAAGTTTGATCAAAATTGTAGAGAAAATTATAAAGAGTCTAATGATACTTAATTGACATTATAAATGTTATTATCCTATTATATAAATTTGATCAAACCTAAAATATTTTGACTTTTCAAAATTCTTAGAATGATTTATAATTTGGGACGAAGGGAGTACAAATGTAATGTGTCATAGCGGGTCGTTCGTTAATCAAGCTACACTCTCGTTGGCAACTCGTATAGGCTGGGCTATCATAGGCATGACTAAAAACGGGGTGTGTCAAGCCAAAAGGTCCAGGCCTCGGGCCAACTCATGAAGCTTTGGTCCATCTAGCCATCTATACTCCTACCAAACCAGCTAAGTTAGACTCACTTCGGGCTTGCTTAAAGAAGAAGAACAAATACATTGCAAAAACTCCATGCTCTAAACCTCTAGTCATTCCTCCTTTGCCTTAGTAACCAAAATTTCTTCGGCACGTCAGAAAGTTAAATCCGTCGGGATCCACAAACAAATAAATTCATGCACACGAACAATATCGCCAACGACGAATAGATTACCTCCAAAATATTTTCAGCTCATAGCTTTTCTGAAGCCCAAGGAACTTGTCAAGAGTTAGGCCTTGTTTAAGTCCATTTTTTTTTGGATTTTGACGTTGTAACACTTTTATTTTTATTTGACAAACATTGTTCAATCATAGATTAACCATAGATTAACTAGGCTTAAAAGATCCGCCTCGCGGTCTACAAGCAAACTGTGCAACTAGTTTTTATTTTCATCTATATTTAATGCTCCATGTATGTGCCGCAAGATTAGATGTGACGGAAAATCTTAAAAAGTTTTTGGTTTTTAGGGTGAACTAAACAAGGCCTTAAGTAGGCACTAGCTTGTTTTTCCTAGCGGAGGTGAAACGTAAAATTTTCTTTCACGGAGGCCACTAACGGCCCTGGCCATTCTTTTGGAGACCTCAATCTCATATATGCAGAACAATCAAAGCCTCGAAGGAGGGCAAAATGAGGTGCCAATCATCAATTTCTCTACCATGATCAATTCCAGTTTCCAATATAATACAGGCTCATTCCTCACACGAATGAGAAAAACTGCATATACCTAAAGGTTTTCTATCTCCAAGGATAAAAAAGCACCCAACTCTATGACAGCTCAGTGTGAGGTGGAAAAAAAAATTGTCAGCAGTGAGTATGTAACCAAACAAAGCTGTGGTGGCAAACGGAGCAAAATTGGCTCTGCTTTTCCAAGGAATTCCTCCCTACCATGCTGTCATTTCTCTGCAACTTTAATCTGCCCGAGTTAACCCATGAGAATGAGCTGTGCCAAAGCTGATCTGGATCAGCAACGATCTCCAACTGCAGAACTCCACTTTGACAAGTGTATGGACTACATATCTGTATGCCATGCCATACTTTCCCCTCTTGGTGAGCATATATGCAATTGCCTGGGAGTGCTGACCGGCTGAAGTTCATTTCAGCTGAATATTGCATCGGAATAAATACTGACATGGACAGTATATCAGCTGAACATCACACATATGTTCCAGAGGATTTCCATATTCTTCCTTCGAGAGAAATGACCATAATGGTGACATCATCATGGTATTTTCTGCGGTCCCCTTGAGGTATATCTAATAGCTCATAAAAGTCCATGCCTGAAAAGGCAAACTCCAGGTTAGTGCTGGCATATTGCTCATGGAAGAGATTTCTTGGAAGAATCTCTAATTGATCTAGAGATTGAAGCAGAATGACATTACTTATTTTTGTAGGAATAGATAACAATGATGTAGTGTAATCAAGTACAGAGATGTTTCAGATGTGATAGTTGTGTGGCATACAACCAAACTTTTCAACAACAGGCATTATAGCTATACAGTTAAATCTCCAACCATACAGTGGCCTAATATTGGGCAAATTAATCGCTTAGGTGGCACCTAGGCACTAGATGTGACCTCCCACCTATGCAGCTGTCTAGTGCACTGTATACACAGTGTAACAGCAAGGGAAATGATTAAATGGAGCTTAGGGTTCATTACACCCAAAACACATAGGAACAATAAGCTTGTCATTTGAATTGAACATCTTTGTGCTGAAATTTTATATGAAGCATTGCTCTGAACCAATTTGCATGATATAATCCTAGGGAAAAATAGAACTGAAAACTTTAGCTCCAGCCCTCCAAAACAATGCAAAGCTTGTCTTTTCGCACAGATACTTCATGCCATCAAAATGATTCACGGACAAGTGAAACTAATCAAAAGTTCAAAACTAGCCAAAACTTATCTAGGAACAGAACCTCAGGTTGTCACTGTAGCTGTGGTCCTGTAGAGTCTGCTCTAAAAGCTTTGTAACCACCAAAACTACATATGAAACACAATCCATTCTGTTCGAAGATTGAATCTAGACAAAATATCCCCTATAAAATGATAAAAAGGAATAATATCAAAGAATACAAGGTATGATTTTGTCAACTATACTTTCAAACAGAATCTAAAAATAGTGGAACAAGACAATGTGCAATCAAGTGTGGGTAGTAAACTTCGACCAAAAGATTCTCATAAATTAGGAATTGACAGTCTGACATACCACGTGTTAGCTGAGTTTAACCCCTGCCATGTTTGGGTTACTTCTGGTTTTTATGCATATAAATATACTTTTTTTATTCCAGAAAGTAGCATAGTGAGCCACCCAATGCCCCAACATGAACATGTGCAAGCACATAAATGTTTGCACTGTGCACACAAGTATGTGAACCGTAATGCTAAGGGTATAATGAAAAGGTCAACATCCAAAACAATGAAGAAAGAACATTTGCATTCAGCATGGAAGAAGAAGACCACACAATGACCTTACCAGCTTTCTTTGCAGCACGGGAGAGTAGCTCCTCAATTAAACTCTGTGCAGGATCACCCTCTGGAAATCGCTCCATAAAATTCTCAACATGTAGAACTACCTCCTCGTTGCTTAGGTACTGATATAAGCCATCAGATGAAAGAACAAGAAATTGATCCCTGGCGGAGAGCTTATGATGGCAAAGAGAAGGTGTGCATGATATATATGGTGTATCACCTATATACTCATTGCGAAACATCTCTAGCAACCCATCATTCAACTTTGCCTGTAAAGCATACAGACTTCTCATTAAAATTTACTTGTTTCCCCATACCTGGACCTATCATAGCAATCAACCTGTTTACCTGTTTGAGATACCCAGCACCAAATGCACGGGTGACTTTTAGACGACCCTTTACTCTATCATTAACAATACACTGATCATCATCCGGATGTTCGCGTCTGATCCTCTGCACTTCCTGCACGTCAACACGAAAGAACATGAGTTCATATGCAGAAAGAATTCATAGGCTAAAACACCTATGATGCTTCCCATCCACCTATACTATCCTACTACGATATATAAATTCACAACTCCAAAAGAACAATGGTCTGTCGATTATAAAGCCATGCTGTTGAACAGGACAATGCACATACTGCACATGTACTCGCAGAAGCCACTACAAAGTTCACACATAATGGCATAGGTATTGCTGTACCAAAGGACATGTTCAACCAGGATAACAAAAAACAATTGGGTCTGAATATTTATATAGGAATAGGATGCAAGCCCATCTTTTCAGTGAACTCAGCAGATGCACAAATGCATTAGCACTATGCATCAATTCAGCTATGTCTGCAAAAAGGTTACCTCTTCAATGCTCGTGCTATGATCAGTCGACAGCTGCAATGCCTCAAGCCCAATTGCAGAATACCCAGGGATCCTTGACTCGGTCTCCAAGCCCACACCAATGTCCTCCACCCGCATGCTTCCAATCAAGCAGTCGTCGTCGTCTCGTCGCTGCGCCACAATGGCACGGCTATCCCCAAGGTTCATTACATACACGTCGTCGTCCCTTAGCAGGGCCACGAGCAGGCAAGCTCCGGTCACTGCCAGCTCTGGGTGGGATCCCATTGATTGGCTGGTCATGTCCAGGTACGCCGACTCTGTCGTAGCTAGCGCTCGGGCCAGTGCGCTTAGTACCGCCATGTGGTCCCTCACCGCCGGCGCGGCCGTCAACCTCTTAACTCCCCACTCCCTGCCGCTTTGACCATCGCCAACGGCAGCCGCATGGGCCCACAAGGGATGCCGCTGCTCCTTGAGCCTGGCAAGCGATAGCGCAAACCGGCCGGAGCCTGAGAAGTCGAGTTCGCTGTCCTCGTCGTCGCCATCCGCCAGGAACTGCCAGAGTCGCTTGGAGTCCGGGTCGGCCTCTTCGTAGAAGATCCCACGGAGCTCGCGCAGCAGGAAGCGGTAGAGATTAGCGACCAGGAAGTCCGGGGCCTCGGGACCGTTGAAGCCGTCATAGATGCCGACGAAAAGCCAACGCTGGTCCTCGGAGACAACCACGTGAACCCTGTCCTCCCCGGCGCGGCCGTGCGCCCACTGCACGCCGTCCTCCCGGCGGAGCGGCACGACGCATGGGCGGTTCTTCTCCGAGACGCTCCGCCGCAGGCTGCCGAAGGAGGGTTTCCGGAACCTCCTCGAGAACCCTCGCGACGACGACGAGGGAGCGGGCTTGGTGGGCTTGGCGGGGAGCGGGCCGGAGAAGGGCACGGCCTGGTCGAGCGGGCCGGAGAGCTGGGCGCCGCGGTCGATGGGCCCGGAGAGGAAGAGCGGCCCCGAGGAGAGGTTGGAGAGCTGCAGCGGCGCGGAGGAGAAGGACGAGGAAGTGTGGAACGCGGAGGAGTACTGCGGCGGCGGCATGCCGCCGGCGCCGCCGGAGGAGTGGTAGATCGGCACGGGCACGGAGGAGTTGGCGGAGAGCGCGGCGCCGGAGATCGCGTGGCGGAAAGAGGACGAGTGGCCCGCGGCGGCGGCGGAGCTGGCGGCGTAGCAGAAGGAGTGGCCGAGCGCGTCGTCCAGGCACGGCCCGTCGTCCGCGGGCGCCGGCGCCGGCCGCGAGCACGCGCACGCGGTGAGCAGCCGCGACGCGCCGCTGCCCATGGCATCCGACGCTCCGGCTCCGTCTCCGGCGGTGGAAAGCAAGCGATGTGGAGCACTCGCCAAGCTACGCCGAGTGCCCTCTCTTTTTTTTACCAGTACGCCGCACTGCCGAGGAGAGGAGGAGGAGGAGGAGGAGGAGGGCGGCGTGCGGGAGTGCGCCGTGCCCGTGCGCTATGACTAGTAGTTGCAGTTGCAGTAGCCGCGGGGGTCCGTTTCACAAAATCAGTCTTCCTCGACGTCTCCCATGCAAAGTTTTGCATGACACGAGCCGAGCCCCGGAGGACCGCGATGCGAATAGATGATGGAGTTGAGGGGTTGAAGCGCACGGTGCCAGGTGCGAGCTGGTATGGTGGTGGGTGGCCGTTTTGTCCGCACCCGGCCCCTCCTCACGCCGCAGAGCAGGGAAGGGGGGGAGCAGTGACGTGGCGGCGCGGTGTTGACGTGGAGGGATGGGGAGTGGAGAGGAGTCAACGTTTGGGCTTCCAGTCTGCCCACCCGGACTGGGCTTAATTACGGCAGATGGGACTCCACCCAGGGGCATATGCGTAAATCCGCGCGGTGGCGCGGCAGATTGGATGGCTTTGGCGGGCCAGCTAGAGCGTAGGGAACTCGAACGGGCTGGCCGGCTGGCTAGTGGGCTCCTCCTCGGTGGTCTCAAAGATAATGCTAGCCTGCTAGGTGTGACTTGTTTTTTTGGAGCACCTGTTTTACAAAGTGAGCCTGTGTTTGACGAGGATATAGTTTTTTAAAGGAACGTTTTTAAGAGAAATTGATTCTGATGATATGGTGTAACACTCAACCAGATATAAGGGTTTCTTATTCTAACCCATAATCTCGAGATCGCTTGATAGGGATTGTCTCCAAAAATTATTTTTCGTTGGTAAAATCTTTTGTGGAGATAAACGGTTTTGAAGAGTTCTTTTCAAGTGCACATTTAAAGTATTGTAATCGTAACTTTAAAAAAAGCCAATGTGATAATTCTTTAGCACGAGGTGCATGGAGAAAGAATAAAATGGTGAGGAAGTATCTCACGCAAACCAACTCTAAGGGTCTCATTAGTTGTCTACATCTGCCTGTATTTAAATTTGTGCACTGCAGTTTGTTCATATTTAGAGCCTGTTTGGCAGAGCTCTGGTTTCTCTGAAACCGTTCTGAAAAACATTTGATAAAATAGTTCTTTCTGACAAAACCCAACAACAAGCCACGCGAAGCTCATTTTTTTGAGGTTTCTCTTGCATGTAAAACTCTTGACCGCAACCCATGCGGAGCCAGGTGTGCCGGAGCTGAAGCCCCTGCAGAGGCTCTTGTTGCCTACAAAAGCTCTTTACGCAAAGTGCTTGAACCAGCTAGTGCAACAAGATTTTTTTTGTATTAGACAATGCAAAATGCATAAACCACGGACACAAAAAAAATAAAGTATCATCATAAACAGTACACGGTAAACAGTGAGCAATACAATCATTTAAACAAAATAAACACCTGACTAAATAAAATGACGTATCATCGTGTAGCATTTGAACACAATGTGTAAACAGGCTAGGGGTGTTTGGCAAACAGACCCGAACAAATGGTATTTCCACATTCTCTAATTTTACTAAAAACATGAGACCTCTAATAGATCATATAGGGTGACTACATGCAATAAATGTAAATAAACAAATACAATTTGATCAGACATAGTTTGCCTACGTAGAACAACCAAACACAAAGATGTTTATGTTGGGTTAGCTTATGCTACATAAAATATGCAGGCTAAGCTAGTATAGGAAACCAATAAAACACTAACTAAATAAGGGTTTACCCATACTAAAAACGAAAAGCTCTTGCTTATTCAAAAGAAAACGAGAAACTGTGAAGTAAACCTGAACGGATAATAACGTAGGTTTAAGCTTCAATTGGTATCTGTTGTTATTTACTACTCTCTCCTCTGTTTTAAATTATTTGTCACTTTAATTTTTATCTCAATTAAAAATATCTAAATTTCTATCAACCTTTGGAAAATATATATCAACGTCTAAATGCCTACTAAATGAACCATCAAGACATATTTTATAGTGGGTTTAATATAAAATAATTTGATATTATAGATTTTGGTGTACTTTTCTTTTTAACTTTGTCAAGGTTGAATAAGTTTGATATTGTAGTTTGTTTCATAACGAAATGAGTAGGCTGTATGCTAAGCAGATTTTTCAGTTTTTGAGATTTGAACAGCATATTTCACTTTTCCAAACTCAGTGCGCCACCAAACATAAGGATAAAACATGGGCAAATGGAGGAACAGAAGAGTTCCACAGGGAACAGGGTGTTTCACGTGAGTGTAGCAGGGGGCCGAAAGACAGCGAGAGGAGGGGGGCATTGGATTCTGATTTCTGAGAGCACCTGGCAAGTCAAAATTCAGAGTACTGTGATGGATGCAGTGTGCCGAACTGCGTTCCCGTTGTTTTCTGTCCTGTACTTGTCCCCCGTCCCGCTCTGAAATCTCAGCAGGCAACAGACAAATGTATGAGATCGAAAAGTTGATTGGAAAAAATCAGAGACTCCACCTGTGCCAAGACAGACAAAATAAGTGTTATCAGGGAACACAGCATGTTAACATCAGAGAACTCGTGTAAAAAAACATCAGTAAAATTAGAGGACGGCTTGGTGCCTGGATGCAATGGGTTTGCCCATTTCAATTCGAAAGGAGCTGTGGAATATGATAAACCACCCAACGAAGAAAAAGATGCATTATAAAGATAAAGAACAGGAGTGTTAAAAACTAAGATATTCTATGCGAGCATAACATTTTTGCGCATATATACTTTTTTTTATTACAATCTCTCGCCTTTTGCCCTCCAAGAACATAGCATATTAGCAAAGAGAACAATTTTTAGTTAAATACCATGATTAGTTCAATCCTAGCAAGAATAAACTTAAGTTTGCTTTAAAGGTTTTTAAGATGTAATTCAATCTGCTGCTGGAACAATATGGACCTGATTCACCTCTTTTCCTTTTTCTTTTCTAGGGCAGGGATGGGGTGAAGGAACTGAGGGTTTGTTTAGGGATCCAAAAAGTTTTTGAATTTTGACACTATAGCATTTTTGTTTTTATTTGACAAACATTGTCCAATTATAGAGTAACTAGGCTTAAAAGATTCGTCTCGCGATTTACAGCTGTGCAATTAGTTTTTGTTTTCATTTATATTTAATGCTCCATGCATGTGCCGCAAGATTCGATATAACAGAGAATTTTAAAAAGTTTTAGATTTTTCGGTAAACTAAAGGCCTTAGATCATTGCCTCCAATAAGATCTTAGCCCTAGGTGTCTGAAATTAGACATACGCTACCTGATATGGTTAAGATTTTCGCGCCATCATCCAGACAGGCCCAAGTCTCTCGATCCTTAGAGAACTTTGCCTTGGAGCTTGAAGCCAACCTTGTTTAGGAGGATACCAATTGCCAAGTTCTACCTAGCTATTATCGTTGTTCATTCAGCTCGGTGCTCTGGTTTGAGCAAGGATGTGTGGTGTACGGTGCATGAGAACGAACTAGACCCAGTTTTGTCTTATTTATAAAGCAAGAAAAAAAAAAGATGGGAGGCAGCTGGGCCTAGTTCGCTATCGCACCACTCTCTCACTGTCACATGCAAGAAAGAAGTCTGAAGAGTACGACACCTCTCAAACCAAGAGAAAACAAACTGTCTGCAAGTAACAAGTCAGTAGTTAAAGTTCTTGATAAGTGGGAGCCTAGCAAGTTTAACATAGCTGGGACCCACGATGCAGTACTGGGTCAGATTAGTTGACCGGGCTGACTGACATGGGACCCACTGGGCCACCGAAAGGGAAACACATATACTAAAAATCTGAAAGTACAGAACAACCTCTATCGATACTTCCAATCAAATTCTATGTCTTGCCACGACCTAGTTCTCGAATGCTCAGAACAACTGAAGAAGTGATGAATGGATCAGATCATCCACTGACTCACGATCGAAACAAAGCTCGAGCCAACCAATCAACACTGAGCTAGTGATCTAAGCAATCTCTTGATTGCTCCCATGGCAAGGAATAGACTTTCATGTGCTTCAAAATATGGGCACAATGCAGGTGACTAGAGAATTTTTGGATTAGCAGGATGCAAATTTATATGTATTGGAAAAGTTCTTGCGAGAATTAATTTTGTAGGTGTCAAATGGGAACCTGCTTTGGTTTGTCCGCTTCCCACCAAAAACGTCCAACTCAATTGGGACCATCCATCCATGAGAAAGGAATCTTGGACTTCTGTTAGTCTCCTTGTCCCTGGATTAAGATAACCATAGATTAATTTAGAATAGAGCAACATGGGAGTAGGGGCTAAAAGTTCTGCAGTAGCAATATATTTTTTTCAAGTCCAAGGCAGGCAGATAGAATAATGGTTAGGGCCTAGCCCAGGGCTCATGGCTGTTCTGGAGCACGATGGACTGAAAAATTACAAATGTGTAGAGATATGGGCCCTTTAGAGAACTAGGACATCGATACTGAAGTAAAGAAAGCCCGGTGCACCTTTTGCAGCACAGAACATTGACCTTTTGCTTTGAGACTAGAGATCAAACAAATGTACCATCAAAACAGCATTCTGCCCCTGTTGACGGCCAAAAGCCAGCAGATCTATTGTGGTACCGGCAGCAAAGATGCTTAGCTTCAGGAAACTTGACCCAGGGGACCAAATCCACTATTCTGGGAGTGATTCTGCAGGGTGCCAAAAAATTTTAAAAGAAACTTGGAGGATGGACCCTAGTGAATGAAAAGTTCTATCCCTAAGTAATATAGTTTGTGCTCAGTAACTACAATATCATAGGCTCCTGTGCAATCTACATACAGAGAAATTGTTTCATTGATAGCTTACCAGTTCATCAACAATTTTTTTGTAGTTTGATCCACTCAATGAGCTGAGAAAATTGCCTATTATGAACCATGAAGATTGTAAAGCTTTGGAAGCTGCTGCCAACAGACAGCTGTGCAGCCAAGGTAAAGTGATATCTTATGACAGGTTAGTGAAATTTGCTCAAAATTCAGGATATTCCTACAATGATCAAGTGAAAGAAAACCTTTGTTATCTTTTTTCTTGAACACAATCAAAACAAATAAGAAGTGTTGTGGATGGATCAATAGCTGCGTGACAGATATAAGCCATTTGCAAAAGTAAATATGTCATGATAAAGTAAATTAATTGCCTGGAATTTGGACCGGTCACACTAATAAAGATGATAAGAGTGAAAGATCACCAAGCCTACAGCCTACTGTCTGCACAATGCACAGTGTTTTTTTATTACAACAGTACAAGTTATCCTTTACTCAAAGATATGGAGTATGGCAACAGAATTTGCAACACTTGCCCAGCCCTTATGAACCAGGCATGTGCAGAACATGATGCACCAAGCACACAACGAATTGGCCCAACTGTATGCACAGTAGAAATTTGATCCTAGGGAAAGAGGGCAGATGTCAATTTATCCAACACAAGAGAATCTGTATGTTCAGATGTGTCATGCCATTAAAATGAGCAAAATTTCAAGACTGAAGAATTTAGAAGAACATATAATAAACATAAGGAACCGACAAATGAAAACGTTAATCCAGAGTTGTCAGGTCCCAAGTTCCAGGTGAGGTTATATATATCACAATAACTCAATAAGTATAGAGAAGTCAGAAGCAATAACATTAGAAATGCATTGTCACCTGGAAACGTCTCCCATATAATGTTGCCAATATCTACTTCTATGTTATTCAATCCTCTGATGGTAGACGTTAAGAATGTAGCAGTCAAATAGATCACTAAAATATCCTAGTGGAGAATTTCTGCACCACATGGTTCAGTGCTTATCTACCCATCCTAACAGCTAGATCATGACCATTTACCAATGCAGAAATTGCTTTTGACAATGCAATAGGGGAAGGTTCACATAGAAACCCTGTCAATTTGTTTGTAACTGTCTCAACAGAATCACCACTATTACATGCAATACAGGCTTCTTTGCTGCCATAGCTTCTGAAGGAATAATGCAAAAGTTTATACAATTGTAAGGTATGCAGTTGAAGTAGCACAGCTGAACTCATGGAGAAACTAAACAAATGTCAAATACTATATCTTTGGAATCTCCAAGAAACAGAGGCAGTTAGAAAGAAGTTCATCCCTTTCAGATGTTGAGCACAATGTGACAAAGGTAACATGGTCAGAAACCCCTTCAATTACCACCAACCTTCTAAGTTCCTCAAGATAATCAACACTTACTTTCAGACGCTTGTCATATCCACCTCATGTACCTAATCTGTAGATAAAGATAAGAAGATGGAATTTTTATAATTCGTGACAACAAATTTGGCTTCCAATTGACAGAAAAGGAATATGATCAAAATAGTACCAGCAATTGTCAAAGTTGCCTCATGCAGATAAACACTGGTGAGATGGACACACAACAGAATGAAGCAAACTGAATGCTGGGATGGCGAGATCAAGGTTCCTTTTTCTTTCAAAATGTTTGATTAATAGAAAAAATAGCTTGCATAGTAGTCAACCAATAATAGCATTAGAGAACATGGCATCATAGGTTTATCTAATCGATAAGCCACAAGATTGATTTGCCTGTGGCTTATAGTAGACTAGATTATATCATTATATATGGTGTCACTCTGTGCTATAGAAATAAATATGGCCGTTTGATTACTTGTAAGTTGTAAGCAAGGGGTTCAACAAAGTGCTCGATAAGACTGCTGGATATAGAACAGCAGGTTCAATTCCTCTACCATGAAGACCACGACAAATGTAGATGCTGTGAACATGCTGTTGACTAGAGTTATTTTTTTAATGCAGACTAGAGTTAAATCTGCCATGCTTTGATTTAAAAATCTGTCACCTTTAGCATGAATCACAGATGCCTACAGATATGAACTAGGAATGGAACAGCTGCAATATAGTGCCACTGCCATAGACAAGACAGTGTCGTGGCTTCCTCCATCATACTGATGGGTTTGCGATATAGCTTTAGAAGAATAGAAGTGTGCTTTGTAACCAACAAGTCAAGGAAATGGCAATAAAATACAATCTGAAAAGATGCATGAAGGTAATACCTATTGAGCACTTGAGGTTAAATCAAAGAGAAGCCTTTAGAATATATATATGTTAGTTGGGAAAAACCTTTGGTTTAACCGCAGAAACCTGGTCCACAAATATGATGTCAAATGAAGACCGCAAAAGTAGCACATACCGCAACTAAATAAAATGAAGATGTGCACAGACAGCATGGAAATGCTAGAAAATATCATGAGTCAAGAAAACACCATAAACAGTAACTGGAAATTGACCTGGGCATTTATTAGAAAAGACAGGAGGTTAAGAATTACTTCACCATAGGTTTACTAGAGATAAGAGAAAACTGACAATAACAGACTCGCAGTTGCATAATGCTTATGCATCAGTTACCTGAAACTCTCTAACAATCTGAAAAATAGATTGCCTGAGGATCCGAAAATTTTCTGTGCAAATGGAACCTAAATTGCATGGAAATTAACCTTTACAGAAACAGCTAATACAAATGCATGAAGAGAAAACACTATAGAGCAAAGACTGAATTTTATACATATCACAAAGCGGGGAACTTATCTGGTAAGAACCACCAAGTAGGAGAATAAAACATCAAGCTCAAACATGTACAATCAAGGCTACTTGACTGTTGTCACTAAAAGTTGGAAGGACAGAAGTGTATGTATGTGTGAACTGATTCAGAGATCTCCATACAGATATTGGCTTTTTTTTTTATAAGTCAACGGGAGGGGAGAGAGTCCCCACCTGGATTTCATTTCATTGATTGATTGGCTCTGAAAGCCGATATTGGCATTTAGAATTTGGAGAGTATTCTAAGACATTGAAATCTACTTAACAGTCAAGATTACTATGGAGTACTTCTTGCGAACCTATTTGAAGGGTAGTTGTAGTTCTGTACAGTACATTGGACTGCAGGATAATGTAACGTTAGAGTAATTGAAATAAAAGCAGTTGCTAGCATTCAGAACCTTACCAGACACAGTCTAAACGCACCAAATTTTGTCGTGGTGAGGTGTGAAAACATGAGTATTATGTCTATGGGCAGTGAGCTACTGAGCTGTCATGCCACATCAACTATCAGTCTCTCTGCACCACCTGCAAGAAGGAAGTTGGTCTTCATTTCAATCACACTAAGTTTAATTTGAAGAATTATTTGCACCGGGCATACTGAGGCCTTGTTTAGTTCACCCCAAAAACCAAAAACTTTCAAGATTTCCCGTCACATCGAATCTTGCGGCACATGCATGGAGCATTAAATATAGATGAAAACAAAAACTAATTGCACAGTTTGCATGTAAATCGTGAGATGGATCTTTTGAGCTTGGTTAGTCCATGATTGGACAATATTTACCAAATAGAAATGAAAGTGCTACAATACCTGAAAACAAAAAAATTTGGGAACTAAACAAGGCCTAAAAATACTCCTAGTGCTGGACATGATGAATCTTCTAAACTAATGCACTAAAACCATATAATTGCAAAGTTCAACAATTTGGTCAGTGTATATGGATATATTTGAAACATTCATAAGAATTCTTGTCCACTATTCTGTAATCGCCAGTTTGCAATTCTAATAAAAAAAACAAAAGGAGCATATTTAGGTCAGAGGATCAGTAGATCCCACAACATGAGTCGACTGTATGTTATCATTCAATCCCTGTCTCGGTGCAAAAGTTATGTATGCAAACCCCTATGTGCTTGAATCACACAAAACGAGACTTAGTTGTTCCTAGGGAAGGAAAGCACTACATTGTGGGTAAATTCCACATTTCCACTATCTCTAGACTCAAGATCCAAGCAGATAAAATTCACAAGTCATATGAATGTCAATTTGCATTTGCAAGCGCGCACTGAATCAATGTATCCGCATAGACCGCCATCAGAAACAGAACAGTGCCAAATATCACATGTCCATTCATCCTACTAGATGAAAGCGTTCCAGTCAAAAAAGCCCTTGGAATCCCTGAGGACTTTAAATTCATAAGGCCTTGTTTGGATGTTGTCGGATTCACTTCAATCCATGTGTTTTGGTGTGGATCGGGGTGGAATTTAGTTCAAGTTCCACTCCAATCCACCTCAACACATGTGGATTGATGTGAATCCGACT
>Ga0182004_10001551_pt1 | contig 16977 bp, 15 predicted proteins | sample Sormic07211540_1_FD_120479 | JGI IMG/M metagenome (GOLD analysis project Ga0182004, IMG submission 120479) | Endophyte microbial communities from Sorghum bicolor roots, Mead, Nebraska, USA - 072115-40_1 MetaG | ecosystem: Host-associated > Plants > Roots > Unclassified | place: USA: Nebraska...
CTGAGCTTTCGCCCAGAGCCGTTGCCAAGGCCTCCAAAGACCCACCCGCGACCGAGGTGGTAGCCGGCCGCCTCCACACCATGCAGAGCCTTTCGGACTCGCCCGCGATGATGGTAGGAGCGCACGGCAAACGTCAACCGCCTCCGCTCAGCGCGGAGCTATGCCGGACTCGCCCGCGACGAGCGGAGGCACGCTAAAGCGTTCTCGCCTGAACAGAGGGTGTCGGCCGCCGCCACACCGCGCGGAGCCGCTCCCGGACTCGCCCGCGGCGGTGGGAGGGGCGCGCCAACAGGAATCCCCAAACGTGCCGGTCGCCGCCACACCGCGCGGAGCCACACCTGGACTCGCCCGCGACGGAGGGAGGCGCGCACCGGCAAGCAAACGTCATGACGAGGGGAGGAGCCGGTCGCCACCACACCACACAGAGCCATTGCTGGACTCGCCCGTGAGATGGGAGGCGCGCACCGGCACTCCAACGAGCTTGCCGAGGTCAACGCCCTCGCGGTGACCAAACTGCGTTGTGCCTTTCCGAAGAGAAGGCGGAAGGCGCCCATAAACACGGAGCCCCGCCGCCAGCAAGCCCGCGGCCAAACCTCGCAAACGTGCCGCAGTTGGCCCCTGCACAAACGCGAAGGGCACACTGCCCCACTACCGGCACGCCAGCAGCCGAACCGTGTGCCCCGCGATGCTGCAGGACCACCCAGATGGGGTCAGAGAAGCCCAAAGTCCGCCGCCTCGCACTTTTTTTTCATGGCTCTTGGTTGCAGCTAGCATTTCTTTTTGTACCCCTATTATCAGGCGGTACAGGCTAGCAGGCATTAGCCTTGTTGCAAGTTTTGCAGCATTCGACGTTCTGGAAATGCAGAATTTCATTACTATTAAAGCAACGAAAATACTTGTTTGTAACTACACAAAAGTAATCCTCCATCATCCAGCCACATTGGACTGAACACACAGGGTTCATTCAATGGGCACCACACGCACTTCTACACAGCGTTCATCGCTACCAGCACAATTCACTACACAGCGTTCATCGCTACCAGCAGAATTCAATCCCATCGCGCTACTATTAGTACACAGCGTTAAATCGCAATGAGACAACCTCGTCTACATATAAGTCTTGATGGTAAGCTCAGCCTGAGACAACCTCGTCTACATATAATTAGACATCAAAAAAGCATTAGAGGGAATTAAAATTAAACAAGAAAAACAAAAAACACAATAAATAGAAGTCACTGAAGATTATACCTCAAATGTGGACACATTCAGGACCCTAGATAACTCAGCCACTAGCCCAGAAGCTTTGGCTATTGCCACTTCTTCCGGTACATCTTTCAGCACCTTGCAGATCTCCTCCGCAAATTGAACTGCCTTAGCCATATCAGGCTAAGAAATAAGAATCAAAAATAGGTCAGATCAACAAATATTAGAAGTGACCAAACAAAACATCAGTTTTGATCTGCTACTTCTATTGCTGTAGGAAAATTAGGTATCAACTGAGTAGGAAGATCAATATATTCAGCACTTTAGCTATTATATTAAGGAGGGGAAAAACTGACCTTTGGTGACCAAAATGAACCAAACTCTTCAAAAGCTTGGGCAATAGCTTGAGGGAGAGTGGGACGGATAGGAGTAGGAACCTGGGTTGGAACCTTGGAAAACCTCCTCTGGAATAACAGTTTAATAGAGTTATATACAGTGGCGGAACCAGCAGACAAATATAATAGCATCTTTAAGCATGACAAATATAAATATAAGTGTAATCTCAATAATATTTTAATCCTTTTATGCATGTAGTTAGTATTCATGACGAAATATCATAATATGATGAAAAATAGATGAATTAGTGATTTGATGTGCTATAAATTGAAAATTTTTGAAGAGTATTAAAAAATTTTCTGCAGTATTGGAGTTGGCCACAGCTCCTGCTGGCCACCCCCTGGTTCCGCCAGTGGTTATATATGGAAAGAACAACTAATAGAGAGCTTATCACCAAATAACAGTTTAATAGAGTCATATGTTAATATGACAACAAAAACTGGAACAAGGCAGCCAATAATCAATGCTGCCATTACTTTCAAATAAGCACAAAGATTGACAAGAGAATCATTTTAGGATCTATGGGTATACTTAATTACTGCAGGCAATTCCTTGAAAATACAACTGGTTACCGAAGCTTACAACTTCCACCCATATTTAAGTGAAGAATCACATATTAGTCTAAATAAAGAAAGCAACACAGATAAACTTAGCTTTCACTGAGACCTGCTAATCGTCAATCTCAATCACTCCAAAGTCATGATGGACGACACGTGAAACACTCTGTTAACGTGGACAATTTTTTTCTGCTCAAAAGCCAAAAAAGGAGAAAGCAGCAGCTAATAATTGTAGGTATCGAATACACATCTTGCTTTCCTGGTGTATCACGCAGATGCCTGGGAATAGCTAGAAACATTGAACTTGATAAACACCTTTTGAGGTAAAAAATGCAGAAAATATTTAGTAACTTAAGTCAACAAAGAACCATCCAGAAGTAGATGCATCAAACGGAGGTGATTTTATGGAATATCCAGTATAAAGCAATATTTAACAACATATGGCTTTTCAAAGAAAAAAATGCTTAGTTCGCACGCAGAGCATCACCCACTTCCATTGTTACAGGATTGGTCCAGAAATCTCTGAGAACAATCAGCAAATATACACCAGAAGTAGTAAATAGCAAGGGTATGGGTTGAGGAAAGCAAATGTGCTAAACAGTGTAGTGTTTACAAAAGACACTAAAGTTTTACTCACCTCATGGCATTAACATTTCTAAAACAAGCACCTAACCTAACTAGTGCATGAATTAACATTTCTAAAACAAGCACTCCAATTCAAGGTTTCAGACCCAACATAACCTGCTTAGGTCTCCATGGTTTGTACATAATCTGGACAATGGTTCCACACCCATTAGACAAGTTGATGTCAACAAATAGCTGCATCAAATCGTAATTACCATATCATTTTAATCCAAACATCAAAGATACACACGCCCCAATTTCATGGACCAACCATTTGGAGGTTGCAACAACCCTCGCAGCACATGAGAGAGTTTAAGGCTGAAGATAACACAAAACTAGGTTTATACGTCACCAAGTTATAAAAAAAAAAGTCAAGACAAGTATAATGCCATAACAATCTGCTATCCAGAAGCAATCCTTCCTCATTCTGTTAATATGTGTTTGTACCAAAACATATTTGGTCAAAATTCTCTTTTGTGAGTGCATAAGGCGCCTGTGTATCACCAATCCAAGCAAAGATCATTATCAGGTCCCAAAAACAGTACAGTGATACCGCTTTGGCATGGTAAGGAACAAACTAATAAAAAATCAGTACCTTAGGTGTCAGATTCTCCAAGTTCAGTTTTTTTGTTTCTAAAAGGTAGGACTTTAGCAAGATCCTAAAGGCTTTTGGCAATACAGCAAGCTCCTTCAAAGGTTTTTTTTTTAACAAATTCAAAGTAATTTTTCTTGTGTGGAAAAACAAAGTGGAAGTGTTTTCCACCAACTGAACATTGTTGATATGACCAAATACACCTAAATCGAGACAGCAACTGGTAGAACTAAATGCCATAAGGGGGAGGCGAGCTCAAACAGGCAGATGGGAATGTATATGTCAAAAGCATGATATAAAAGGATTGATTCTTCGAATCAGATATAAGCTTATATCAGAACAGGAACTCACTTGAATCTCAAGCATAAATGAAAAGCAAAACAGTTCAAGTCAGACCTATCATCTCATGAGGTGGGGGGAGGTACAATTGTTTAAGTAAAGGTGTGCCCAATTGGTTAATCTTGAAACAACACCTACCATTTTGGTGGAAAGATAAAGGGATGCATCCATCATTGCCCAAACAAATTTTTATTCTGCCAAACCCACAGATCCGTGCAAGAAAGAACATCCACAGTCCAATCACTCAACAACAGTAGAATATGGAGTTTCCAGAAACAAAATAAAAGCTTACTGAGGAATCCAAGCTAAGAAAGGTCAAACTTTTGATGGTAACATGAGCAACAAATCGAAATCCCCTGAAATCCTTTCAGATGGAGTACAAATCACTCTTTTGAGTTTTGACACAGACAAGTTAGAATCTAAAACAGCACACTAGTCTTCCCTCAAGGGAAACTCGGCAGATTAGATCATTATTATTGTACCACTTCAACAGATCGAAATAAATCAGAATCCTACCGTGAGGATAGGAGTGGCTCGGCCGGCAGCCAGCATAGCCACACGGCGGCCCGTTGCCATCATCATCTTCGAGGGTTTCTGTAGGCAAAGAGCGGAGAGAGACTAGGTCGAAGAGAGGACTGGTCTGGTTGAGCCGAAGGGAGGCGAGACAGGACGGGTAGTGAGTGGCCAGTGGCCACCTTAAAGAGAGAAACTTAGGGTTGTTTGCCTGGCTCGGATGGGCCATTGTTACAATCCGGGCTGTTTGTTTATCTAGATCAGCCCGTGAGCCAGCCCAGCACATTTCTCAGAGCAATCCCTTAGGCCTGGGGATCTATTTGAATATAGATATGCATAATCTTCATCAACTAGAGATAATCTAAAATTAAAATGGGCTCTGTAGTTGATTGTATATATTTAGATATATCCGTAATCATTTGATCCAACAAATCTAAATGCATTTGGACACAGATATGGTCTTTTAGGCGAGTACTATGAATGATGGGATTAGAAAAATTGCATCTCATGCGTCTTAAGAGTTCTGCTACTAATACATCTTAGGAGTTTGATTATGGATTTGTTGAGATAGGGAATCAAAAGAGGGGTAATACACCTTGTGCAACAATAAAAAATCGTTGACACCATATAGGGTACAACAATTTCGTCATAGTATAGTGCACAGGAACAAAGGTTTATATTGCTTAGTCGGTCCCTGTTTGACTATCATTCTCATTTCTAACAAGTCAAATGTATTCAATTTTAACCAAATATATAAAAAATACTAAAATTTATAATACAATTAATATCATCTGCCAGATCATTGAATATATCTATTTTTATAATAAATTTATCTCAAGATATAAATGTTAATAACATTTTTTATAAATGTAGTTAAAGTTCAGAAAGTTTAACATCACGCTTATGACAAGGGAGAGAGGGAGTACTACGGCTATTACCGCTATGCCAACCGAAGGGCCATGGCATTCACATGCATGGCCAGGGTAGTAGCAGGCCCATCATAGGCCTTGTTTAATTCACAAAAATTTTCAAGATTCACCGTCACATCGAATCTTGTAGCACATGCATGGAGTATTAAATATAGACAAAACCAAATACTGATTACACAGTTTACCTGTAATTCGCGAGCTGAATCTTTTGAGTCTAGTTAGTCCATGATTAGATAATATTTGTCACAAACAAACGAATGTGCTACAGTAGCCAAAACCCAAATTTTTCCTCAACTGAACAAGGCCATAGTATATATAGTCTATCTACAGTAAAAAAATAAGCTTAAGAATAAAAACCTTGCTTTCTGAGAAAATAAACAACCTTAAAATTTAACAAAATATATGTAGAAGATATATTTTACTAATTAATCTAGAATATGTTTATATAATAAGATACCTAAAAGATACAAACATTCATACTGCTTTAAGAATCAACTTAGATATTCAAATATTGGTACTCTCTAGCCATTTCAATTTTTTCGTTATTAGCTAAAGTAAGTCAATATTGGTATTCAAACACTCCTGAGATGCTCTAAGTGTTTGAGTTTTCTATTTAGGATGCTTTTACAATGGCATAGAAAAAATGCTTAATTGTTGGTCCCAAAAACTTCCAACTAATTCCTGAAATATTGCAACGTATGAGACGCTAATGCTAAAAATTAGGGAGTGGAAAGACGAAGTTCTGCCCACCTCGGCCAGCCAGTAGGCTCGGTCTTGTTCAGTTGGCAAAATGTTTAGATTTTAGGTATTATAGTATTTTTGTTTATATTTGATAATTATTATTTAATTATGAACTAACTATGTTTAAAAGATTTATTTTGTAAATTATATAGGTAAATTATATAATTAATTTTTATTTTCTTATTTATTTAATATTTTATGCATGTGCCTGCAAAATTTAATGTGAAGAAAAATCTTAAAAAAAATTAAAAAACTTGTGCCTGAAGGCGTGCCAAGCATCAGGTTTCCTTGCCTGTTTGTAGAGCGTTAGGGATGAAGAGGCCGACAGCCCCTTGTATCCCTGCATTTCTCTCCTGTGACGTGCGTACGGCTTATCAGAGTGTGAAGTGTCGACCATAGATTTGACCCTTGGCAGTCCTATACAGTGTGTCAGTCAGACCTTTTGACTGTCTGAGCCTCTTGAGGTAGCATAAATAAATAAATAAATAAATAAATAATAATAATAATAATAATAATAATAATAATAATAATAATAATAATAATAATAATAATAATAATAATAATAACAATAATAATGCCGGACTACTTCCATCCCCTCTTTTCTTTTGCAAAAAATTTCTGAAATCAAGGCCATGTTTACTTCTAATTTTTTTTTGCGAACTAGACAGTGTAGTAATTTCATTTGTATCTAACAAATATTATTTAATTTTAAACATTAAAAAGATTTATCTCGTAAATTACAATTAAGGCCTTGTTTAGTTCGCAAATTTTTTTGGTTTTGGGTACTGTAGCATTTCGTTTTTATTCGACAAACATTGTCCAATCACAGAGTAACTAGGCTCAAAAGATTCATCTCACAAATTACAACTAAACTGTGCAGTTAGTTTTTATTTTCATCTATATTTAATACTCTATGCATGCGACCAAAGATTCGATTTGACGGGGAATCTTGAAAATTTTTGCGAACTAAACCAGGCCTAAACTATAAAATTAGTTATTTTTTTATATCTATTTAATGCTCGTGCCGCAAGATTCACATAAAATTTGAAAAATTTTGCAAAATCTTTTAACCTTGTTTAGTTCCAAAATTTTTGGCAAAATGTGAATAGTACCAATTTCGTTTGTATTTGACAAATATTGTCCAATCATGAACTAACTAGACTCAAAAGATTCATCTCGTAAATTCCGACCAAACTGTGTAATTAGTTTTTATTTTCGTCTATATTTAATACTTCATGCATACCTCTAAAGATTCGATGTGACGGGAATCTGAAAAATTTTGCAAAACTTTTTGAAAACTAAACAAGGCCTCCCAAATTCACCCGTCCAAGGAAACGTAGGCTGCCATCCTCTCTTTTCTTTGGAAAATTTTCTAAAATCAAAGTTCTCCCATCCAAGGAAACGTATACTAGGCTGCTAGGTAGTGGCAGCTTTTTCCCCTCATAGTCTAGCTGACGCCGCACCACCGGATGGATCGATCCCTTGCTCTCTGCAACGGATCTGTTGTGCAACCAATCAGACCATGCGGAAACCAAGACAGATCTGACTACTAAAATCTACTAGCACTGTAGTATACGAACTATACTTACAAAGGGAAAGGAAAAAAAAGAAAAGAAAAGTTTTTTCTGTGCTCACCTCCGCGCGCGCGCGCCGTGCCGTGCATGAATCAGGAGAGGTCACCGGTCCGGTCACCGTGGCCAAGAACAATTCCTTCCTTCCTGTGCCTCCAGCAAGTAGAAGCTGCAGGCTCGCCAGGCCACATCTCAGCAGACCCAAGCATCCCCGTTCCTTGCTTTTCAGAGGTTTGGGATGGAAGATGAGCAGAGAGGCCTTGGGTGCGGCGGCTGCCCCTTTTATATGCGACGAGAAGGCGCCTACATGGGTTCACAACGGACGGCCCACGCCTTCCCCAACAAAATCCAACGGCTGATGTACGCTAGACGACAAAGTCATGAGCCCAATCCAATCCAGATCCAAACACCGACAAAGTCCAAACCCATCCATTAATTCCCCAGCTCTCTCTTTTTTTTTAAAAGAAAAAAACATCTTTTCCTCCAATCCAGCATCTCTCGCCGCTCCAGCTCCAGCTCTAGGGCCGTGTTTAGTTGTTCGTGGGAAAAATTTAGTAATACTATAGTAATTTCGTTTGTTTATGGTGTGGTAGTTATTGTCCAACTATAGATTAACTAGACTCAAAATATTTGTCTCATAAATTCCGACCAAACCGTGTAATTAGTTTTATATTTTTGTTTAAATTTAATACTCTATGTATGCGTCTAAAAATTTAATGTAACGGAAAATTTTGAAAAAAATTGGATTTTTGATTCAAAAGTAAACAACACCCATGCACCGGGCTGCGGGCCGGGCCCCTTCCGCGGTACTAGCGCATAGGATGCCCCGTTCCATCCACAATCCACAGAGACGACGGAGCCTAGACATGCTCAGGCAGCACCGCAAGGGCACCTTTAAAAATTACTGCAGTAAAAACAATATCTGATCGAGTGGACGGCACCTGCGCCTGCGTCCGTGCTGCGGCTTTGGACAAGCACCAGCCGGCCCATTTGCGCCCATGGGCTTAAAAATGTACGGATATTTTTCGATCGTATTTGTTTAGAGTCAGTATCTAAATATTCAATATCTGATACTATATCCGTATTCGAATATTTAAATCGTATAGTTATAATATCGACATCTAATTCTATCTTATCCGATATAGTTAATATTATTCGTATTCGAATCTGAATCCGACCAGAAATATGAAAATAAATATAACATCAGTGATATCAGTCCTTATCCGATCTGTTTTCATCCCCGTGCTGCTCGGACTTTGCATAGGCACCTTGTTTAGGCTTTGTTTAGTTCCAAAAAAATTTCAAGATTTCTCGTCACATCGAATCTTGCAGCACATGTACGGAGTATTAAATTTAGACAAAAACAAAAACTAATTACACAGTTTGCTTGTAAAATTGCGAGATGAATCTTTTGATCCTGATTAGTCTATGATTGGACAATATTTGTCACAAACAAACGAAAGTGCTACAGTACCCAAAATCTAAAAAAAAAATTTCAAATAAACAAGGCCTTAGTTCACCCCCAAAAACTAAAAATTTTTCAAAATTCTCCGTCACATCGAATCTTACTACACAGGTCTCACACTAGTAAATCTTTAACAGCACAGAAGATCATGTCTGTTGCATAGGCAAACAGAGAAATACACTAAAAATAAACATATACTTTGAAAGAGAAAGAAAGTAGCCAATAAACAATAAGGTATTTCTTTAGCTTTAAAATTGGATAAACCATGCTAGTTGTCAGCACTTTTTGTATCATAAATAAATTGAACAAAAGGGTGCTCACTCTCGGCTGCGCCATGATGCTCCTCGGAGACAACTGACATACCTTTTTTTTTGTGTTGGATCATCACATTTTCGTTATTCAAACAATTTTCTTATATTTCATACTACATGTCATGGAAGCTCTTTAGCGTTAGAGGGGCAGGACAACGACCAACGACACGGTAGAATGCGGCTACTGCTAGTGGCATGTTTCAAAAATTGGTAAATCGCAATGGCACTAGTCCAATTTAAGCTTTAGGCCTTGTTTAGTTCCAAAAAATTTTACAAAATGAGCACTATAACATTTTCGTATTTGACAAATATTATCTAATTATGAACTAATTAGACTCAAAAGATTTGTCTCATAAATTATAAATAAACTATACAATTAGTTATTTCTTTTTTCTATATTTAATGCTCTATGTATGTGCCGCAAGATTCGATCTGACGGGAAATTAAAAAAATTGTAAAACTTTTTGAAAACTAAACAAGGCCTTAGTAGTACTACTGCTCTTTTGTGTTTTAACCAATTAATGTCACCAGTGGAGTGATGACTTTGGCATTGTTTAGTTTCACCTAAAATTTAAAAACTTTTCAAGATTCTCCATCGCATCGAATCTTACGACACATGTATGAAACATTAAATGTAGATAAAAAGATAACTAATTGCACATTTTATTTACAATTTGCGAGACAAATCTTTTGAGCCTAATTAGTTCATGGTTAAATAATAATTGTTAAATACAAATGAAAGTGCTATAATGTTCAAATTCAAAAAGTTTTTAGATCTAAACAAGGCCTTTGTCGAAGGTTGATCAAACGATATGTTAGACTAGGCCGTGGGAGGGACTCATAGTCATAGGGTAGGTTTTATTCGTGCGTGCATTCATGTGGTAGGTGTGTGTAATTGTCATCATTTGAAAAAACACACTTACATGGTCAAATGTACACACATTGTCATCATTTGAAAAAACAAACTTTTTCATGCACTATGCCCCCAGGGAATGTGTACTCCACTCCAGTCGTATTCCTGGGCACTAGTCTGGGACCTGAACGTCTACTTTCAAGCAAAGCAGACAATTCTTGAGTTTCTTCATTGTGTACTTGCAATGGTCGTGCAGTCTGAGGTAGAAGAAGAGCAGGGGAGACAAGGGGAGGCCGCGCGGCGTGCCTGTATCCACCTTTACCGTGCCATGTGCGGTGGCGTGGCAGGCAGGCCATGCAAAGGGCCTGCCGAGAAAATTGCAGATATAGGACGCCAAATAACGTGCTTCGCAAATATAGGATTCTAATCATCGTCTTCGTAAAATGACTCTTGAAACATTAGCTTCTTGTTTCTCATGACATTTGATGTATTAAGTCTCTTTTCTTATCTAAATACATGTATTTGTTCTCCAAAGTAACCCTTTTATCCTTCAGTTGTTTAGATGATGGTTAACACGAGATCTCGATTAACCCTTTTATCCTTTAGTCATTTAGACGGTGGTTAACGTGAGATCTCTACGCTGGTTGCTTGGGCTGGACGCCTGCCGCCGTTGCTTGGCTTGCTGGCCGGCCGCCTTGAACGTCGGGCAGATGGAAGTATGGAACCAAGCATGCAGCAATAAGATCGCCGAAGAATGGCTGCATCCACAAGGAAAGCTGTTGTAGTAGTTCTCAGCTTATGCTTGCTGTGTTGCAATACCTTCGTCAGCTTCCTCCGATTCCTTTCTGCAATACCTCTCGGTGATGATGCCCAGCGAGCTGGTGTACTAGCAGAGCTCGAGCAGCTTCACTTTTGTGCTGCAGTCGTCCGTGCAGAACCCCAGGTTCGTGACCAACACCACGGTGCGGCCGCTGTGCATCATCACGGCATCCAACATCTCCCATTTCCAGGCCGCCGTGAGCTGTAGACTGAAAATATTGTTCGTTGATTTATCGTAAGAGAAAAACACTGTTAGATAAAAAAAAAGTATAGCTTCTGAGACAAGCAAACGGGCTCGTACAAGGGAGGGGCTCTTCTACTGCTCTATTGAGACCGAGGTGTTCACGATGCTGGACCTAGCCAGGCTCCACGGCGTGCAGGTGCGTGCCGGGGACGACAACACGTGGGTGGACGCTGGCATGACGCTGGGCGAGCTGTACTACGCCGTGGGCATGACCAACCCTGGCCGGGTTCCTATTCCCGAGCGGCGCGTGGGCGAAGGTCGGCGTCAGTGGCTTCATCAGTGGCGGCGACGTCCTCAACCGGGCCACCATGGGGGTAGGACCTTCGTACTAAGGACCATGGAGCAGGGAGCCGCCATCTCACCACCAAGTGGGAGACCACCATCCTCCAGCCGGTCCTCCCAGACCTCACTGGGCAGATGGAACGTCGGGCAAATGAAAACGCTAGATCAACGATAGGTAAGAGCAGAAGGGCAGGAGGGTCGCTTTGAGGAACAAATACATGTATTTAGATTAAAAAAAAGACTTAATATATCAAATGTCATGGAAAACAAGAAGTCAATATTTCAAAGGTCATTTTTACGAAGATATTGTTTGAAGTTCTGTATTTGCGAAGCACATTGTTTAGTGTCCTATATTTGCAATTTTCTCGGGCCTGCACGAAGACGACAAAGGCTCGAGCAGGTGTACTAATTACCGAACAATAAAGATCAGTTAGGCCTTGTTCGGTTCCCCAACAATCATGACATGGAACAATTCCTATCAAGATGATTGCCTAATTTATATAACCCTGAAACAATTCCTAGCTAGATTCTTAGCCAACTGAACAAGCTTATTTGCTTAATCAATTCTCGCGTGATCTCAAGAGCTTCCTAGCCACCGTCGTTGCCCTTCCCCACGATATTGCCTCAGTCCCCCTCCTCTCTCCTATCCGGCGATCTCACTGGTGGACAGAGGAACGGGATCTGATCCCTTTCCCTTCGTAGTTTTAGGTTAGGTTTGTTGATCAATGAGGTGGTGGTGACAATGGTGCTTGCGCTTTCAAATAAGGTCTTTTTGGCCTCTTCCTACCTCGACGACGTTCGATCTAGAGTCGACTTAGGACCGGTGAGAGTTGATCCTCTTTAGATCTTGGATTTGATGTGCTTTATTTAGGAAGCAGTCGGTTGGCTTTCGTTGCGGCAATTTCAACCTTTTATTTTGGTATGCTCTCTAGTAAGGTCAGACATCTCCAACACTCTATTTTGATGGCGAATGGAAGTAAACCTGTGTTCCTTAGAGGGTTCATTAAGCCAATGTTCTTTTAGTAGATAGAAGATCCCATTGTTAGCGGCTAGTGTCTGTGGTCTTCAAAGTTTTATTTGGTAAGAGTATTTGCAGCGCCGAGCTTGCCCTGTTTTAGTGTCACCTGACAAAATTGAGACTTTTTTTTGAATGGCAAAATAGCATAACATTTTTTTTGTTTGTTTTAACGAGGAAATAAATGGAGTCGGAGGCGGTTGAGATAGTTTTCGTGTTCCGTTTGATTCCCGTATCTGTTTCAATGCCACGTACTATTCAGTGTCTAACCGTGCATAAAACACGAGTTTTGCAGACTAGTAAGTTTTGCAGACTAATAGAGATAAGTGTTTTGCAGGCTATAGATACTAAGGCCTTGTTCAGTTCGTGGAAAATTTTAATTTTTGCTACTGTTTATTTGTATGTGACAATTATTATTCAATTAAAAAGTAACTAGGTTTAAAGAATTTGTCTCGCAAATTATAGACAAACTGTATAATTAGTTTTTATTTTCGTCTATATTTAATACTTCATACATGTGTACAAAGATTCGATGTGATAGGAGAATCTATTCAATGCATCACATTATGATGTGAAAAAGAAATTAACCACTACAATGTTTCATGTTGGTTACAGCCTCTAGAAATTAACCACCACAACGTTTCAGCACACTGGTTTCAGTTTAAGACCACAGCATAGTACCTTCTGAAAGTAATATCAACAAGGTACATTTCTCGGTGCTACAACCGCCGAGGCCAACATAAACATTGTGCTTAAGGAAATAAATACCAAGTGCAAAGATGACTTAGGGGTGTTTGGGACTGCTCCACAAACTCCACCGTGGAGCAGCTTCATAAAAAACTAGAGTTTGTGGAGTACCTCTTTAGGTATTCTCACAACTTCACCATTTTTCCTCGAACTGAGTGCGTGGAGCTGAAACCGTTTGGCTAAAAAACGTGGAGCTGAGCTAAAAACCGTAGAGCAGAGCAGTCCCAAACACCCCCTTAACATTATATAGCTTCAAATTCAGAAGTTTGCTGGCTAATTAAACACAAAGTCAAATGCTGCAGTTCTTAGTCACATGGATCAGAAAGATCGTCGGTGCCCCCATAACCACCACTCCATATGCAGCGACAGCCTTGGACTTGGTAACTGGATCCGCATTTTTCACACGGTATTTTGCCCTGTCAAAGGAGGAAAAAACAATTAGGCCCTGTTTGATTTGGTGCCGCACGCCAAAGCACTGTTTGGTTTCTCTTCAAATATTGATTAGTTTCAACAAGCGTACAAACAACTATCCAAGCACAATATGGTTGGCAGTGCCATGCTGCCCTTAAAATCAGCACTGCCAGGTTATACACTGTAGGTTCAAATATGAAGGTACTAACAAAATTCTATTAAAACAACCATGAACTCTGAATTTGCATAAATAGGAATCTAGGATATGAACATACTCAAAGCTATCCTAGGTGGGAGTTGCAATGAATCTATTATTATGAACAAAAAACAACAATGCTGTACCACATTCTCATGCACTCACCATTGCCACAGAATACGTGGGAAGCTCTCAGGTTTGTCTTTTGGTTCACAACCCCCAGTTGAGAAACGCCGCCAGCTCTGCAACAACCACTCCAGATCAATAAAAGTTTAAAGGTGTAGCCTAAGTATAAAACATGCAGGCAAACCATGAACCAGAACAAGTTACATTCAGAAGCTAAACTCACACCATGAGATGGCATGGAAGCTAGCTCAGTGCAAAAAATGGAAGACAAAGAGGCCCGTCCAAATATTTTATTATTGTGACCTTGCACTATTCTTGACTAGAAGATCATATGTTTACAGTCTACATGATTGCTTTTTTTCTTTTTTTTTATATATATGATGAAACAGTCTATATGATTGTTGAGTAACACACTATAACACTGATGACAAGCCAATGAGGAACAATGAAAATCTAGCAATGATGTTACAGCAATGACAGTTACTAAGCCAGAGCATGCAACTCAAAATCAAGGCCAGAAATGTCATATCATCACACCTATGCTTAGTTTGATTTTTTTTTCTGCAGTGTTTAGGCATTGGATAGAGTGGGCCTTCTAGCAATAAAGAAATATATATTAAAAAAACATCACTCCCATGCATTTATGCAGCAGTGTGAGCCAGTGAAATGATTTTTCTATTGAGCGAGCATCAATGCCTATAGAGTCATCAATGCTAGATTTTTTGGATCAAGCCTCGCTCTACACAATGTACAAACCGATGCCTGGTGAGGACAGAGAAACTTAACATCGTTTTGAGGACACACTGTGGGTGCTCTCAGAGGCAAGTGTCAACTACAATGAAAGAAAAAGGACAGAAACTTCACGGATATATCCACAATCACGTCACCAAACACTTTATTTGCTACGATGTTTTTTGTACAAAGGTCAAGATACAAATGTCAATTTAAGAACAGAAGGAACAAATTTCAAGCACTCAAGATAAATTTGCCAGTGGGCATATTCAATGGGATACAGATATACAGTTCCCCTTGACTCCATTCGAGTTAAGCAAACAAATTTTCTGCTTACCAGGAATCATACAAACAAATTTTCTGCTTACCAGGAAACAAATTTTCTGCTTACCAGGATACACAACGACCATAACATCACAAACGGCAGGAAATCTACATTAACATTGATATATACAAAAAGTCAACAAGGACAAACAAGAATACATGGTCGAGGAGGACAAACAACAATAGATGGAGTGAAAATATAAGATAGACACACAGATTCAACAATTTTGTAACAAGAACATCCAAACTTCAACTTGAATTGTAACTAGTACATAATAAATATATAACAAGCAGAAGTGATTTAAGATATGCACAGCCAATAAACCAAGGAACAAGTGCATGTACATAGATAACCCATAAAACTAAAATCCAAAATAATTTACAATTTTGAACAAAGAGAGTATCTCTATATCACCAAATTCCAAGCTTGGAAATGATGATGATGAGCTGGTCATTGATCACTCAGCCAATATCAACCGCTAATTAATTAGTTGATTATCCAATCCAAAAAAACTAAAAACGAACGAACGAAAAATCTAGGTCTTAGTAGGTTGTTGCACACAGCAGGGAGAGGATGGTTTGCGTAAATTGCTGGAGATATTGGTCTGGTTTTATGGGGTTGGGCTATGCATGGATGTTTAGGGTTTATTTATGAGCCCAGATCTGTACCCGTTGTAGTCGAAGCTGTCTACCCCACAACCGAGTATTTTAAACTAATTGGGCACTCAATTTATTTCCAGCCGTTGGATGCAGATCCAATAGCCAGTCTCTTTACTTCTACCTCCAGTCACCCAGTCTCCAGCCCCACCCGCCCGCCTACCTTGTCTCCGGCTTCTGGTGACGCCGCCTGATCCGCTTCCACCTCCCACGGCCAGGTTAACCCGGCTTCGCCAGGGCATCACCTTGATTCCCCCGCCCCCAACTGCCTTCACCCCCACCTCCTGGTCTGCGGGCAGCTGCCACCACTGCCAGTCCGGTTTTTCTCCCCCAAATTTTCACCTAAGCCCACCGTTATTTGAGAAGCAAGGTTACCCAACCCCAAATCCTAACAAAGCTAATTGGATGGCAAGAGCTTCGATCTTATGCTAATCGGACCTTGCTCTGCCCAACCCCCTTCCCCCACCGCCGGCGTGGCCTTTCTCCCCCAAATTTTCTTCTAAGCCCGCCGTTGTTGGAGAAGCAAGGTTACCCAACCCCAAATCCTAACTAAGCTAGTCGGACGGCAAGAGCTTCAACCGTAAGCTAATCGGACGCATGAAAAAATCGAGTATTGAATCGCTCAAAACACTGGAGCGTTAGTTAGCATTCTTGATGTAGTCTATGAGCCCAGATCTGTACAGATATGCAAAGATTACCTCGAGTTTACGGACGGCCGCAGGGTGGAGCGGTGGCGGCGCAGGACGGAAAACTTTTCCGCCCATGCATGCGGCGGACGACGATCCAGAACAACGTCGGCCCAACATCGCCATCCCAGATCGCAGCGCCGCCATCCCGATCCTCTCTTGCTTTCTCTCTTCTCGTCTCTCGCCTTCCCTTCACCTCCCTCTTCCCTCTCTCTCACCTGGAAAAGCTAACGAGTACGGACTATGTAGGAGGAAGGAACTAGGAAGAACCGATACTTAGGCCTTGTTTAATTCCCAAAAAATTTTGCAAAATTTTTTAGATTCTCCGTCACATCGAATCTTTAGACGCATGCATGGAGTATTAAATATAGACGAAAATAAAAACTAATTCCATAGTTTGGTCGGAATTGATGAGACGAATCTTTTGAGCTTAGTTAGTCCATGATTGGACAATATTTGTCACAAACAAACGAAAGTGCTACAATAACTGTTTTGCAAAAATTTTTGGAACTAAACATGGCCTTATATGCACCAAAACACGGAACACGGTGGGCGTTATCCGCAGATATATACGGGGGCGATACGGCGACCGCTTCCGAGTCCGTTCCGCGTGGAAACAAATAATAATAACATTGAGCCCATAC
>Ga0182004_10001552_pt1 | contig 16970 bp, 13 predicted proteins | sample Sormic07211540_1_FD_120479 | JGI IMG/M metagenome (GOLD analysis project Ga0182004, IMG submission 120479) | Endophyte microbial communities from Sorghum bicolor roots, Mead, Nebraska, USA - 072115-40_1 MetaG | ecosystem: Host-associated > Plants > Roots > Unclassified | place: USA: Nebraska...
ACCGGAGGTCACCTGCTCCTCCTACTCGCGTGGAGGTCCCGTGCTCCAACTCAGATTAGCACCCGATTCTGGCTCTCCATCCGTCGCGGAGAACGCCGGCGAAATCCCATGCCTCACCTTGCACGGTCAAGCGGTCCTTCGTGCTCCACTACTTCAGGTCCTCTGCTCCACTCGCCACTCGGGGCCTCTGCGGCGAACAACAGACCGAGCAGCTGGCCTTCGAGGGCTACAGGAGGGCGCTGCTGCAGCCGGAGTTCCGGTGGGAGAAGAAGACGGGAACCGCGCTGACCCTGCAGCTGCTCAGGGAGAAGCAGTGGGGTTCACTAGAGTTGCTGGTCGAGCCTACAGGGTGCTCTAGGATAAGCCTATGTCGGGGCCTTCGTCTCTGATCTGGACAGGAGGGAGTAGCTCCTTCTGTCAATTGTTCTTGCTTGGCCCTCTTCGTGGTGTCTTCTTTAGAGGTAAGATAGAGACACTCAAGTTCAGCAAGAGGCAAAAGACATCAATTCTACACTGTAATGCAAAACATTTGATAATCTGAACATTTGATTGAGGTAGAGCATGCACAGATGAATGAGCAGAGTCAACCAAGAAGCACTGCTATTTTGTAAGTTAATGAGCAGAGTCAACCAAGAAACACTCGTATTATTGAGAAAACAAATTTGTATTCATGTTGCCTATGTACTGATCTTTTTGAGAGAAACTGGTCTGATGGTGTGGAGTAGTTCTTAAAAGAATCATTCGTTGTTTCAGTCATAAGCTTTCTTGAAACCGACTGAACAAGTTGCATTCTTGTTCATTTGTTCAGATTTGTGTTCAGCAGTAACAAACTAAATCAGTTGCTAATTTATGTTCAAATTTTAGTATAAATTGTTTCTAGTATTTTTTGCTAATTTATTGAGATAGTGCTAGATATCCCTTGCCTTGTAAAGAGGTAACCTTACCAATTCGTCAAGAGGTGATTGTATCAAAACAAACCAGGCAACCAAACACATCCTAGGACTAGCCAGACTTAGATAGTACATATAACCAAACAACCATGGACTGGCTCGATGGAAACAGGCTAAGGCTGTCCAGGCTAAGGCTCTAGCCAGGCTAGAAATTAGCCACCGAACCAAACACATCCTAAATCTTCACTGGGAAAGAGTTTCTCAATCCCTCCCATAGCCCATAGCCCCGCCATCGCTGTCGCCGACGCCGGCCGCCGCCCTCACGCTCATCTCACGACGCCGAGACCGCCGCAGTTCCATTCGTACCCCTCCGACAAGCCGTCTCCGCCGCCCGCCCCATCCAGGAGCAGCCTGCCACCAGAACATTCACCCCAACTGGACTTGGTTGCAAGTTCGTCCATCCCCACAACTGAACTGACAGCCACCCATGGCGCCGCACACGCTGCTCCGCGCCGCCGCATCCGAGCTCCGCCGCCGGGGGCGCCGTGCCCCTCTCCCCCTACCGGCGCTGTCCTCGCTCCTCTCCTCGCCGTCTCCACAGAGCCCACCCTCCAGCCGCCCCGATCCTAGCCCCCACGCCGACCGGCGCCACCTCATCGCGCTCCGCCGGTGCCCGCCGCACCCGGCCCTCGCCCCCGAGCTGCTCCACGGCAGGGTTCTCCTCCCGAGCCACTTCTCGCACGCCTCGCCGCTCTCCACCTCCTCGTCCTCTTCCGAACCCGCGGGCAAGGCTTCGCCGGCGCCGCCGCTCACGTGGGTGGACAAGTGGGTACCTGAGGCGGCGCGGCCGTACGCCATGCTCGCCCGCCTCGACAAGCCCATCGGGACCTGGCTCCTCGCCTGGCCCTGCATGTGGTATGCCTTTCCTTCTTGTGTTCTCCTGCTTCTCGATGCTCTGCATTGTCATGCCTTTGCGTGTCTGATTCATTTAGTCACATGCGTCCCAACACTAACTTAACATAAAAACGAGTTGGTGATTAGTGGTTCGACTCATATGTACTGTTAAATGCTTTACTTTTGCCTTATGAAAGATGAAAGCAAAGGGGGGAAAAATAGAGAGGGAGAGAGGTTTTGCTTGTCGATGTACAGTCCAAAAAGTTTAGGAAGAATAGAACACATACACATTGGTACTGGATGCAAGAACAGCTAAATGTTTTGCTCCCCTGTTTTATACTGCTAAATTTGAGTCCTCAGAGCAAACGCTGCATATTTCCTTGTTAGCTACAGATTCAACTAAACGGTAACAATGATCATTGCGGTGCTGTCCCGTGTCTTAGAGCTTCTAAGGAGGAGGGACATTGCTTTAAAATTGAATTCTTGTACATTATTAAATCGATAGGGTGTTTTACCCTCTGTGTTGAATAATCAATCAGACCTTTGCTTCACAGGTCAATCACAATAGCAGCAACGCCAGGGGAGTTGCCAGACTTGAAAATGCTGGCACTCTTTGGATGTGGAGCTGTCCTCCTCAGGGGGGCTGGTTGCACAGTGAATGATCTTCTCGATCGCGACATTGATAATAAGGTGATTTTGTTTTCTTTTGATATTCTCAGTGCTGATGATGCCTTGCACCTAACCTGAGTTAAGTACAACAAAATAATTGATCAATGAACAAACTGTTCTGGATGTTGCATGGCCTTTATCTGGTGACATATTTCTCCATAGGTTGAGCGCACCAAAACTAGGCCTTTTGCCTCAGGAGTGCTTACTCCTTTACAGGGAGTGGGCTTCCTTGGAATTCAGCTCCTATTGGGACTTGGCATTCTTCTCCAATTGAACAACTATAGGTATTTAAACTCAGATGCTTCTTAGTCTGATGTGACTGACACTGTTATATGCATTTAGACTATCCGTGTTCCCACAACCACTTATCAGTGGGTGTCCACAGCAGAACATTACCAGCAGAACATTACGATCAAATTATTTAGGGGCTCTTTATCACAACTCTTTTTATTGAGGATAATTAGGATATTCATGTCCTGCAATTTGATTTAATGGGAACTGTACTCATTTTACTTCCCATATTCTTTGTATCTTGTTTATGTGATAAACTCACTGCTTCCTGGACATCAGCATGGTCTTCAGTATGACATTTTGACTAGCAACATCTATAAAGATATATTAAGTGATATATAAGGAAAATATTTTTCATCACCAATCTAGTCATGCCAATCTTATATTTCCAGTCTGTAAAAAACTTTAGGTAATACAATAGACAAAGTTAAAGAAGTTTGACTTAGGACAAGATGGACTTATTTGCGATTGCGATTGGAGAATGTATGCTTGTGACTATGACCGGGATGGTCCTTTAACTGCAGCATTAAGCCATTAGCCAACGTGTTTTGGGTTTGCATCTAAGGTTATGGTGCTACCTAGGATCCAGTTGCATTTTCTTGATTGATAATCGGAAATAAATTGGGCCCACACAGTTCTCCCTAAGAATATGTAGAAGCATACTATGTGCCTGTTAATATTTTCTTACCTTTGCATTACCTGAAAGTCAAAACAAAGGAATCTTGATTATAAGCCGTTTATACATTATCTTTTTGTCATTTTACTGTGTGTAGTCGTATTCTGGGGGCGTCTTCACTTTTTCTGGTCTTCTCGTATCCCCTGATGAAGAGGTTCACATTTTGGGTATGTGCTGTATTTGTGCATATGGAGGCTTATATAGAATAATACTACATTATTACTTATAGAGTGAGGGTTTGTATTCCTTTTGGTGCATTTTAATAACAGCCTCAGGCTTATCTTGGCCTGACATTCAACTGGGGAGCTTTATTAGGATGGGCTGCTATTAAGGAAAGCTTAGACCCTGCAATCATCCTTCCATTGTATACAGCTGGTATATGTTGGACGCTGGTGTATGATACTATATATGCGCATCAGGTGTTTCACTATTCCTGCTCTTCCATACTCATCCTTGATGAAAATGGCCATTTCATGTTGTCGGAATGTCTTATCCATGTGTATCTACATGCATCTCAGGACAAAGAAGATGACCTCAAAGTAGGAGTTAAGTCCACAGCATTAAGATTTGGAGATTTGACCAAATACTGGATTGGTGGCTTTGGTGCGGCATGCATTGGCAGCTTAGCACTCAGTGGTTACAATGCTGACCTTGGTTGGTTGTTTAGTGTGATACCTGAGTGAAGTAGTATTATTTTTACTTGATATTGACTCTAGACCTGAAATCATTTCAAACAGGATGGCCCTACTATCCATTTCTAGTAGCTGCAGCTGCACAGTTAGGGTGGCAGGTTTCAACTGTGGATCTGTCTAGCCGCTCAGATTGCAACATGAAGTATGTTCTTCTTGCTTGGAATATCTACTACCTTTGCCATTTGATGCCTACATAATGTGGTTGTTGATATCCACATTATGTGTCCACCTTAATTTGATGAATTGATGCCCTGCAGGTTTGTGTCCAACAAGTGGTTTGGAGCTTTGGTATTTAGTGGGATTCTATTTGGGCGTCTTGTATCATGATGATCATTTGAGGAAGCATGGTGTGTTTCTATGATGGGCCTAGTGGAACCTAAGCAATTTTGTGATGAGATGTAAGAAGACTACCAAGCCCTTGACTCTGGGCTAGGCGGCTAGCTAATGTGGCGTGGTGCAGAAGTGGACTTTGTAAGCTCCTTAACACATATCATAGCATATGCTTTCATCCTTGCTAATTGGCATTTTTTTTACAATCATCAAACCTTGGCTTGTGAAGCAGGCTGTTTTCCAAGCATATCAATTATGGTGGTGCTCTCCACCTCGTGTACGTAGTTAATGGTATAAGACAAGATCACAAGAGACATGAAAAATACATTGATGTACAACAGTCACATTCTTGTGTCATTTATATATGTTATACGTATGCCAAAAGATGAGCTGGTGCATGCACTTTTTTTGGGGGGTCACCTCGAGCTGAAAACAAGTGGGCAAAACATTGCAGTATATTGTTACATGAAAGCAGATGCACATACACCGATGTGTCCATTACTTGGCCGAGGACGTAGCCAGCTTACCATACTGATGTTTTCATTTTGGACTGAGTGCCTTGGAATCAATCATCATCAACCATGTGTGCCCAGGAGTCATCAATCATCTTGGCAATTGGTAGCATGGTTTACCTTCAGTTTTGCTCCGTTGTCATGGGTCCAGTATCCCGTATATATGCAATGGTAGTGCAGGTTGAGATGATGTCTCTGCAACCTTATTGACGGCAGCTAACAGGGCTTCAGGCCTTTTAGAACGTGGGATTCGTTTTTTTTTCATGATTCCTATGTTTTTTTCTATGAAAATGAAACATGGACTACTTCCTGCGAAATTCATGCAGGAGCAGGACTACTTTCTGGGAAATTCATGCGGACCATCGGTCCATGAAAAATATAGTAACTGCATATACTCCCTCGGTCCCAAAAAAGAATGCAATTTTAGATGAATGCAATTTTTTTATATAAATCTAGACAAATGCTTGGTCAAATTCATACCTAAATTTGACTACAAGTAACGAAACAGCACCACCATTGCATAGGGAGGCTCGGATGCTAAGTCGCAAAATATCAGCAGCATACATATGCCCTACTGTTTCTCACCCTAGTTCTCTCTAGTGCCTGCCTACCCGCCTGCTACATGACTGGGTCTCCACGCACCAACTAACCAACCAATGGTTCTCCATCCATCGGCGTCGGCCGGCTGTCACCATACATGAACAAAAGCTCAGACACCTTAATGCCTGACCATCGATACAACCTACAAGCTCAGCTCCTTCCAAAATGCATCACCCCCAGCCCAAACTTGACAAATCAATCGCCACAATTTCGAGAACCTACTGGGTGACCTCGCCTTTTAGGCTTCTCATCGGCAGCTTCACTTTTGGGCGTCAGCTCTCCTTGATGCCTCGCCTTTTAGGCATCGGCTTCTCATCTGCAGATTCATCTCCACAGCTGTTCTCACCAACCCCAATCTTCAACCTGCCATATCAATCACAGCGTAATGAGTCACCAAAATGTTCCAGCTGCCAATGATTGATTAGTTCCGCTTACCCTTCTGAGGAACAAGGATCCAAGAAGTTTACAGCTTCGTTCAGGGCATGAAGAGCCATCTTCTTAATCTGAAAGAAAACACATATTCATCACATTGGATAGAACAAGCCATAAATGCAGACCAGATCATTGGAAGTGCACATTGCTAACCTCTAGTTTGTCTTCTTTAGCTTTGTGGAAAGATGGAAGTCGTCTAAACTCCCCAGTCAACTTAACACACTCACCAACATTTTCTGGGGAAACAAAATCAAGCGCAACTTTGATGCAGGACTGCATAGATGAAGATGGTTTCATCAATCACAACCATGATATTTGATGTCACACTCAAAAGGAGAACAAAAAAGATTGAGCTTGGTTGTCACACTGGTAAAGCTTGGCCACACCTTCAAATTTCTCACTTGGTGAGGACATCCAGCAGGAATGAAAACAGCTTCACCAAGCTTCTGTTCAAACGTCCAGGGTTCAATTCCTAAAGCAGGAAGTTAAAACATAAGACAAAGAACATGCCATCTTTGGATACAGGATTGGAGAGATCACAGAAATATTTTTCTAACCATATTCTTCCTTGAGCTTTCTCTTATGCTCCTGAGTTAAATAGAAAGACTGATCATGAATTGGGTGAAATACCTGCTCAGTTAACGTGATTAGTGGTCAGCATAAAAAGGTGAGGATGATTCCATATTTTTTCTTTTAAAAAAAGGACTGCAACAAGGACCTTTTTCACTGGATTGCAGTAAATATGCCGGAATTCAGAGCAATGCTTCCTAAGATAATCTTGTAATTTATCAGAATCCTGTCTGCGGAAGATATCCCACAGAGCACCGGCACCGGTGCTCTGTTGCTCTGAGCTCTCAACAACAGGCATTTCCAGATTATCTTCAGAACTTCCTTTTAGATAAGCATCAATGCCATCAATGCCACTGCAATCAACCTTTTCAGATTTCTCTCCTTGAGGTTTAATGCCAACTTTCTTGAGTTGTATACTGTCAGTGCTTTTTTGATTGTGTGAAATGTAATGAGCTCCACTGTGCATTCCATCAGTTGTGTTGACCCCGTTGCTGTGATAGGAACACTGACCTAGTTCACTTTGTGATTCTGATTCATGAGATGATTCTTTATCCTTTGCATCATCTCCATCGTCATCAGGTGGTAAAGCATTGATGTCCAAACCTGCAGGACACATGAAATGCCATTATTATTAAACTGAATGATTGGATTCATTACCAAAAATGAATTTGTGTTACGAACCATTATAGTTGTCTCTGTTGACACAATTGTCTTCTCTAATATATGAGGTCTTCAATCCTTCATCAACAGATTCATCCCTGCATTCAGTTGGAGCTGGTGACAACTTCAGCTCAGAGCAGGATTTTAGACCCCCATATAGTTCCTGCAGATCTTGCTCTCTCATGTCTTTTTGGATTTTTTCAATTTGGCGGTGATCAGTCTGACAAGTGACTTCAGCTGTGTGTGTTAAGATATTTACCTGGTTATATCATACGTGTTTGACAATTAATATTGACCATGTTGTAAACCCAAGTGGTTGATGAGAAAAATAAGAACTATTAAAATGTCAACGAATGAGCTAGGCAAATAGCAATGAGATACATCTGCTAGGAGAGCATTAGAAAATGAGCAGGTTTGACAGGAGCCTTGCTGAAGTCAGTTCTATATTTTTGTTCAGCACTAAACCACATGCAGAACAAAAGAAGGCTATAATCATTAATTAACACAACATACCGCATCAGATATGTCACAGTGAAGCTTGGTCACAGAATCACCCCTGCCTAGCTCTTTGTAGAGCCCATAAGCAATGTAACTTTTGGGTCCAAGATCTGGCTTCAAGACACCAGCAGGAAGCTTGGCTGCAAGATTTAGTGGGCCACATCGTGGATCTGTATACTCACGAAATGGCAATGCGCTAATAAATTCGGCACCATGTCGCGGCAATCGCTTGTCAAAGGAACTAGAAGAAGGCCAGTCTTTTAGCTTAAGCATCTGAGGCCAGTGAGTCCTAGCATGAGTTCTGCCTGTTGTATATCCCGAAAAGAACTTGTGTATGTTAATTTCCACCTGCAACATATAAGGATAGTAAATGCCTGCATGAAGCTGCGAAAGAAGGAAGCAAGGCACATCTAAATTTAAGGTGAGACTCAAACATTCCTAGTTGAAATGAGTACTTCTTCACTGATAGAATGATGAAGTTTGCCAATACTATTATAATGTGTTCTTTTCTTCTGGACACAAAAGCAGGCCCAGTTTTACTAAGGCTGGTCATTACTCAGTACTGTCCTAAGAATTTTTGTCAAAAGTCACAACTTTTTATGATTTTATACAAGCCAGACAACCTTGATATTAGAAACAACAAACAAGAATCCACCAAAACAGATTCAATCACTTAGACACATTTAGGAATAGAGCTCCGCACCTCACACCAATCAAGGCAGTCTATCGCCCAAACAGCTAATTGCTCATCTTCCGCTTTGCCTTTGGATCTTTCCCGCAATGCCCGCCACATTACCATTGGCTCCCAACTCAGACCAGAGGTTAACTGAAGGACATCAGAAACAACAACAGGCTCACCTTTTGCCCAATGCATCTGAAAATGCACTATGTCATCATCTTGAATACCAGTAGCAACTGGACAGTATAGGAAGTTATCACTTGAGTCCTTCCTGCTTGCAGCCTCCCGTAATGATTTGCTTTCAGTTCTTATCTTGCCCGAATGATCAAAGCAAGGGCACCGATCACTTCTACTAACCATTGCTTTAGCTAATGTCTCACTCCTGAGAACTTTGTCAGCTCTATCTTCTATCTCAGCAAGCGTCTTCTCTGGAAACAAGCACTTGAGGTCCAGAAGTGTACTACCACAGCCTCCTACTTCCTTTGGTGGACAAGGTATGCTACCATCACTCTTTGCTTTCCAGAGCAACAGGCCGTTATTGGGGTTGCCAACAGCAGGCATGCCGTTGTAAGACTGACCATTTGAGGAGTTCTTACTTCTATCAGCATCCTTTGACAGAGGAATCTTGCCAAAAGAATAACTCCTACCTTTAGGTTCAGGTGGCACATACTCCACCTCTTCTCCTCCTGGGATCTCACCTTTGCGAAGCTCCTTGCAGCAGTTAAGACAAAGATCATAGAAACAATGCTTGCAGCTTCTATGAAAATCAACAATAGATGTTCTACACCTGTCACTGCAGTAAAGGGAATGGATAGATTAGATGCCAACTATTAGATTTATAGCAGAAAGTAACCAGGGAAAGAAACCAACCAATATACACGATCATCTAGGTCAACCTCAGCTTCTTCCACTTTTATCTCATTCATTGAAACTCCTGTCACAAAACCAGACCAGTCTGTAACTGTATCCCAGAAACCACCAGTCTGTAACTGTATCCCAGAAAGGCAGAAACCACAGTACCATACCTCGTATATTAGCCTCTACTTCCTTCTCCTCCATCTGTTCTTGTCGCAATTCTCTCATCCAGGGAAGCAGCAAGCTTACGATATGACAAGCATAACGAATTTCATTTTCTTTAGAGATCTCCTTTTTTGGAGGCTGGTAAGAGGAATGGGGTAAATTATTAACAATGGGCACTAGAAGATAACTATTTGAAATTTGAGTACATACATAATTATTAAGCAGAACAGTGCAAATACTGTAAAGGGATGATGAGTTGTTAAGTTTGTACCTCTTCAACTCCCTTCATCCGTAGGCAGGCCTTGCAATTACAGTTCTTGCGACAATATGGGCATTTCACAGCAAATTCATCTTCATGCAAATTAGGATACCTATTTACAAGAAACTCTGTGGGTCACTTGAACATTGTGCAACACACATGATGAAATAACATGACTCTTGCATATGTCAATAGCCAGTGAAATAAAAGTATTGGAAAGAAAACGCTTCAAATTTCATGTAGCATATTAGACTAGAACAGTTCGGTAAAACACAGAAAATTAGTGAATGAAGAGGAAACAGTGATCAACTAAAACTGTGCAAGTCATATTTGTAACTGTTGTATCGGAAGAAACAGTAGATAAAGAGCAATCCAATTAGTACGAAACAAGATTATGATAACTTGACACACCATTGTTCTATGCATGGCACACAGAATCGCTTTTTTTTGCATGATTGACACTGGACAACCCGTGGTTTGTCCTTCCTCTGGCACTGGTGGCACATGAGGGCATTTTCCCCAGTCAACATCTTACTCCCTTTCTGGATATTTTTAAAACAGAATTTGCATTCATAAAAAATAGTTGTGAAGAACCACTTCATATACAACATAATACAAAAAAAATGAGCAGCTCACCATATTATTTTTATCGAGGGTTTCATCCTTGGTGGATGGGAACTGCTTTTGTTCTTTATCCACTTTGTTCAACTTTTTTCTCATAGACTCTTTCCCTACATCTCTTTTCCGCTTCTTTGCATTGTGCAGAAGTTTATGATTCCTTGACTGCTTGCTCCTTGCTGCCTCAGCATCACTCTGCAAAAGAAAGAAGTTGCTAAGCCTGATGACACTCTGGTTTTTATATCCAAGTGAAGGTGATAAACTGCATTTGCTGGCATCCTAATACAGGCACTAGCATCCCCTAAAGATTAGACTAGCCACAATGCGATGAGAGATCGATGCCGAAATAGGAGAGAGTTTTAGCCCCAGGTCATACCATTGGACATCACACGCTGAATTGAAAAGGCTAACTTGTGAGTCAAGTGCATGCCATCGGTGCTGGATAAATAAACAAGTATTTTTTGGCTGGGTGTTAATGTCAGGGTGCTCCTACAATGACAAGCACAATAGATGGCAAGATGCACATTGCACATTCCAGTGTTTCAGGGCTTATGATGCATGATTTTAGTGAATCGCTAAATTTCCAGATATGCTCCATTAATACAATGCCCAGGAATTTGATTGCACAAAATCAAATTCAGATTTTTTTTATGATAGTTATGATTGATGTCAACCCAATGCGTGGGTAAGAAATTTAATGTATGACATTGCAGCGAAGTACACAATTTATCAGCTAAAAACAATACACTAGAATAGCAGCTAGCAAAGAATTCTATCATACTAATGAAAAGGATCCCTGTAAACCAGCCAATCAGCTCGAAATATCTTCTACATGATTAATATTTAAAGTATGCATACAATCAAGAACACCGATATGAGGTGAATATCAAGATAGAAGAATAATTATTTTTAAGTAAAAAATGAAACCAGCATCTAATCATTTATAGAAGGTGGAAGTTCTGGGCTCAGAAAAAGCTAGGATATTAACTGATTATTGAATGATTGCTGCAGTAAACAGATCACAAAAAGGCACCTTCCCTAGTCAGCAATAAAAGAACAACAACAAATGTTCAAAAGAATTAAAACCATTACCATTTAGAAGTGACATGGAACCTTACGACAGGGTGTTTGGATATTTTATTGGCTTCAGCTAAAAGGAGTCCTAAAATGTGTTGTTAGATACTGACAGATATGTGGCTACAGAATCATTCATGTAAATGGTAGGAAAACAACAACATACATACTAGTCAAGTTAAGGATTTGATTCGGCAGAAGCAAATAAAAAGTAGAGAAAATAATAGAAATTCAACCATTTTGGTGATGCTACAGAATAGGTCCAAAATTTTCAAGTCAAGTATTGTCAGGCCCATGGCTACAAAACCGTTTTGAGCAATTTACTTTGTTTGTTTCACCACTGGAGAACTGGCACCTACTAAACACTTGTTCTACTGCTAGTTTCTTTGGTCTTCCCCTTCCCCTTTTCTTCCCAGCAGCATTCTACAAGCAAAATAACAATTAGTCCATTGTAGCACAAACTTGACAAGAATAAAAAAAACTATAAATAAATAAATAAAATGTTAATTGGACATTTTCAGGAACATGGCGCAGGATTTTTTTTAGATGGTGGGAGTGATCTCAGGGAGAATGATTGCAGAAGTGGTGATAGAATCAACATACATGGTGAAGGACTTCATGAAACATCAGTGACTAGGGGGAGGGGGGTAAGTAGCGTAAAAATATGTTTATTTCTTTATACATTCATCAATCAACTGTTGCAGAGGATAGCAAGTGACATACCGAATTCATTTGGCCATTGCTTTTACCATTGGAACTCTGGGACTTACTATCCAGTTGGTCAGCTTCCATTTTTCTGGGTCTTCCTCTTCCTCTCTTCTTTACAGAAACACCTGTTTTAGCACTCTCGTGGTTGACTTGATTAATCATAGTTTCCTCATCATCATCATGCTGGCAAAACAGCAGTCACTCAATTGATGCACAGCCTCAGCAAGGACTAATCCAGGAACGCAGGACAAGGTATTTCGAAAAAAACAAATCATAGAAAATTGCATCGTTCCTCATCGGTTGCATTTTTATGAATGAAGTAAGTAGAAGCAAATCGGCAGGGTGATAGTGGAGCATTGTTTACCCATTTAAAACAAAAAAAACCAGTGGCAAGAGCATAACTCGCTGCCGCCCGGATAATAAAAGGTGAAGGGGAAACGCCACAGCAGGCGTAGTTCATGGCGCGGCAAATGTGCAAAGAGGAACAAAATCTGCTCACCTCAGTATAGCTGTCGCTGTCCCGGTCGAAGAACGCATTGGGCGCCGGCCTCCTCTCCCTGAGCTGCCTGATCCCGGCCGCCACCCCGCGCCCTAGATCCCCGAGCACCACGGGCACCGACAAGTCCCGGTCGCTGGTGCGCTGCCTCCGCCTCCGCTTGGTCCCGGTCTTGGCCTTGGGCGTCCTATCCTTGTTGCTCTTCTTGTTCTTGTTGAGGCTACCTTTAAGCCTCCCCCTCTTCCTCTTGGTTTCCTCGCCGCCTCCGGGCGCTGGAGGACCCGCGCCCGCGTTCCCGACCTCAGCCTCTATCCACTCCGCCTCGTCCGCCATGGATTGGGCGGCGCCGTCGCGTACAGTGTAGCGCGAGGAAAGGAGAGGTGGGGGAGAGGAAATGCTGGCAGTCGGACGAGAACGAGGTTTTTAATTGGGATCAGCCGCCCGCAACGATATTTGTAATTTATTCATGTTTCAATCAAGACTCCAAAACTTGAGAGGATCTTTAGGTGCATTTTTGTGTTAATTTCTGTTTATTACTAGAAATAACTATATAAAACTGCTTTTATGATGTACTCCATGTAGGATGGATAGTGGTAGGGTAACTTTTTTTTAGAGAGGTTAATTTCTATCAAGTTGTCCGTTCTTATACTGTTTCATCATTTTTCTTTGAGCAGTATCATATACGATGAAAAAGTCTTTATGCTTTTTAAAAAAAGTGAGCACTAATTGATCTAAATGTGATTGTAAAGATTTTAGAAAAAAAAAGCTGAAACGCATACGCATGGATATTTTTGTTTAGTCTCCTGATGGTTGCCTATAAGCCACTAGATGGGGTTTTTCATTAGTTTGAGGGTTTAGTTCCCCCTTATCTATATGTGAACCGTTATAGATGAGAGAAGCTATTTTAGCAGAAAAAAGTTATTTTAGATTTAGCATGGTATATTTACATCTCTTATAAAAGTAAACACTACTACTTTTTTATCTCTACATCAATTATCCATGTGTCATTTACCTACTAACTAGTACATCGTCTTTCGCTAAGTGACAAAACATCTTCTAACTTTTACTGAGTATAATTACTAACATTATTAATCTGTCAACATACAAGCCATTTGTGTGCCATACTATTTGTTTGGCCACCATATCCTCTTTTTTTTTTGAGCCACCATATCCTCCTATAATTTGATCTAATATGATGTTAACTTTTTATTACACTACGTTATCCGGTTTTAGCCGCCAATCTCATACATAAAGCTATATATAATGTCGTGTGTTGTAGAATGAGATATAATATAAGTGGCAAACTAATAAAGTACGCCATATATTGTACGCCGTATAGGAGCCCGTATATTGTATTTCACTAATAACATAAAAACTGACAATAAATGATCCACTTTTGTGTAAATTTGGTAAAAGAAATATATTTATTGATCTATTAAAAATGTGTAATAGCATGTGTGCGACATTTCAGTAATGGTACTTTTAGAAGGCCTTGTTTAGATTCAAATTTTTAGAATTTGACACTGTAGTACTTTTGTTTTTATTTGACAAACATTGTCCAATCATAGAGTAACTAGGCTTAAAAGATTTGTCTCGCGATTTACAGGCAAATTGTGCAATTAGTTTTTATTTTCATCTATATTTAGTGTTACATGCATATGCCGCAAGATTCGATGTGACGGAGAATCTTGAAAAGTTTTTTATTTTTAGAGTGAACTAAACAAGGCCTGAGGGGGTGGTTGGGACTACTCCACAAACTCCATTGTGGAGCAGCTCCATAAAAAACTGGAGTTTGTGGAGTACCTCTTAAGGTGCTATCACAACTCCATTTTTTTCCTCGAACTGAGCACGTGAAGCTAAAAACATTTGGCTAAAAAACGTAGAGCAGAGCTAAAAAACATGGAGTAGAGCAGTTCAAACACCTAAAGCTAATGAATTTGAGTATATCTATCACTATCTTGATCACGAACGTCTCGTATATATGCAAACTCATGGGTTCCCTGTAAATACTAGATTTATCATGCAATTCTATAAGGTCTTGCTTGGATGTTGTCAGATTCACTTCAATCCACATGTGTTGGAGTGGATTGGGATGGAATTTAGTTTTCAAGTTCCACTCTAATCCACCCCAACACATGTGGATTGATGTGAATCCAACTACATCCAAACAAAGCCTAATGTGTATGACTCATAGTCATAAAGTTCTCGAAAGATCGTGAAACTGGAGATCAGGGAACATGGTACACCCTTGAGAAAGAACTTTCCATTATTGAGACAGACTGATCTGGACATGAAACATGGCGCCGTATACTGTACTGATACATGCACTTTATTAAATAAAGTATGCATATCTAGAGTCAGGAATATGTGCTAGCCACTGTCACAAGTTTATGTATTATACTAATATTCATACATACAAGATTTGTACCTTAATATTGTTGGGACGCGGGTAATGTTTTTCTAAACGCTAAATGGTCGACAGTTTATCACCTGTCGTTTAGCTATTATTCGGGCCAAACGGTCTATTAAGTAAACTGAATGGCCAATTAAATAGGGTAAATGGATGATTAAACAGAAACGGCGTGCCACTATGTAGCATTTATACGGTGTTTAAATGATCTAAATGGTCGTTTAGGCGAACACACGCAGGAGCCCTCATGTTCACAGATCTTTCTCCGTGTTGTAGATTTAGTTATTATCCGTGGATACAAGTAGCATACTTATTATGTCTTATAAATATTTATATTTTTTAGAAATTTTGACCAAGTGCAGAGCTACATTAGCATTTTTTTTCCAATGGGGCAAAGATAATAGCGCTAGTCCGTATCACTAGTGCATATATTATGCTCATATAGATGGGTTTATAACTCTGGCAGTAATTAATTGGGTAAATGAAAGACGAATATATAGGTTGTATAGCTATTGCCGATCAAGGACACATGCCAAATAAGGCCCTCTTTAGAACATAGGAAATCCAAAAGACACCAATAGGAAAAATATAGGATTAAAGTTGCATGTCACTTGCAATCATATAGGAATTGAAAATGAAGGAAAATAGAACATGGAACATTTAGATATAATATAGGAGAAGCAAAGGATTAGAAGAGAGAGAGACATACAAGGGGAACTTTCAAGAGGTTGGACCTAATGTTAGATTTCCTCCAAAATTCATATGAATTGAGCCTTTTTATAGGAGTTTTATAGGATTATAGGATGACCAATCCTTTGTTCTAAAGGGCCACGTAGAAAAAAAAAACCTATAAATTTAGAATCCTATAAAGGTTTAGTTTGTTTGTCTTATAAGTCGTACGTTTTCTGCCAAACAACAATGTTTTTCTTTTATAATAATAAATTAGCGAATAGTATTTTCAACCATGACTATTCAGGCCAAAGAACAGGCTCAAAAATCTTCCATGAATCGTTTGTTCCATAAGAGTAACTTCAAGAGACTCTCTAAATCTTTCCTAAATGCTAAAAATAGAGATTTTGGTGAAAAATTATACTCCAATAGCTTGTCTAAATGGTTATGTAAATATAGCTATCTTTTATTCCAAATTTTTCGCTAGCCAAAAATAGAAGACAAGAATGACTCTCTAGAGTACGCATGAGAGATAGAAAAACTGTTGGAGAGTGAAGAAATATAGAAAACGTTTTTTACAAAAATAGTTCTCTAAATAATCATTTAGATAATGAGATTTATAAAATTTTTTGGAGATACTCTAGGCGGCCTAAAGTAACGGGTGAATATTACATAGCCAAGGGTTTTTCGCGCAAATAAAAAAAATACTTTCCGTCCACGAAAGAAACAATTTGTAGAGTTGTTTTAAGTTAAACTTGATGACCAAATTTCTAAAAAAAAATACTAAAATTTATAATATCAAATTAGTATTATTAGATTTATTATAGAATATATTTTTATGATGCACATTTATGTCATAGACCTCAGGTCGACAGGACAGTAGCTCTTGTTTGTTCAAAAAGAAAAAGAAAAAGAAAATGGCAAGCCAGCAGCTGGCCTGAGGAAGCGGCGGCGAAAGGGCGGGAACCTCGAACGAAACGTTCTGGCTGGCGCTGGCTCCTCCTAGTCCTACTCCTACCCATGCCCACCAGGCCACCACCATCGTATTCGTATTCGTGAACCCAACCCAAACAAGGGGCGGGCGGCGACGAATGCGCGGGAGATTTCGGTGGTTTTGGGCCTCTTTTGTTTTGCCTGCCGAGCCCAATTTCGAAGCCTTCTCGGGTCGGCCCGTGGGGGCTGCCCCCGGAACGGAACCGGAAGCCATCCCCTCCTGTCGACGCCTCATGGTTTGGCTGCAGTACACTGCCACCCGCTCGCAGCGCGCCGCCACCGCCTGCTTCTTCCTCACCGGCGCAGCCCTCATCATCATCGCCGCCGCCA
>Ga0182004_10001553_pt1 | contig 16970 bp, 13 predicted proteins | sample Sormic07211540_1_FD_120479 | JGI IMG/M metagenome (GOLD analysis project Ga0182004, IMG submission 120479) | Endophyte microbial communities from Sorghum bicolor roots, Mead, Nebraska, USA - 072115-40_1 MetaG | ecosystem: Host-associated > Plants > Roots > Unclassified | place: USA: Nebraska...
AAAAGTATGGTGTGTAGATGGAGTATAAGGCGAAATAAATGCCACCCCCGCGGAAGGAAAGTGAACACCCCCCCCCCCCCCCCCCCCCCCACACACACACACAAATGCAGTCATGCAAGTTCATGTCTGCAGTACTCAAGTCACAATGACTATCATGCGTTACATCAGTAAGGACGCCAGAGAAATGTCCTACAGTTGACGTCCAACAAGTGTTATTTGTTTGCACAATGATCTGATGACAACTGGCTTGCAGCATGGTTTAAACATTGCACATAGGTGGAGATTGAACTATATATTCCCTGGCATAAATGCACTGCACCACAGACCATGCAGCTATCTGAAAATTCATGGTGCTGAAAGAACAGGATACTTACACTAGTGGGCCACAGGCAAGAAGTCCTTTACCCCATAACACAAAGTAGAATGCCAGAATTCCTCCATTCACAACTGTAGGAACAACCTGAAAGAATGAATATAAGAAAGTGCACATCTAATAGCGGGTGAAGTAATCTCAAGAAAACGAAGGTATAATGGAACCTGTGAGTTGGGCAAAGGCCGGCCTTTCCAAGGCTTCTGTAGGACCAAGAATATGATTGAAGTGGGTACAAGACAACTGAAGATAAAGCCAACTATTGAATCTCCACTGTTGGATAAGTGGCTATACAAGGAGTAAACAGACCAAATTCTCATAAAGTTTCCCAAAACATGAATTACTTGCAATGGTGTTGACCTGCAAAAGGCAAAACACAGCAGTTTTGTCAACAAAAAGTAGCCAGCAAACTGATTGATACATATATTTGGAAAGACAAGCTAGATAAAGGTTTGACGTGAATATGGTAGTAAGGGAAATAAATATACATATGAAAGGTAGAAAGAGTGCAAATCAAGTAGCTGCACATCTTGCTCAAGCTCACATTTCTCACATTGCTCTCACATCAAAAGGGCTAGGTTACGGCCACATATATTACCATTTAACAGCATAAAACGAGTGCACATTTAGGGAGTCAATACTCAATGCTCAGTGTAGGACGTGGACAACCACTGTATACCTGATATTGATACCAATAATCAGAAATTTATATCAATTTGTGATGGCCACGGAATAAGTAAGTAGACAGTTGGAGCAAATGCTAACTTGTAACTTGCAAGTACCATATTGCCAGATCACCTAGAATCAGGAGCGGACAAATAAAGGACATGGATCGATAAAATAGATCGAACTATACACTTGTAACTTCTGATTAGATCAGATCCGGATACAAATAGCGCAAGTTAGGGTTCGGGTGCTCAATTTTGCAAAGAGAAGATAAGGGGCGGGCATACCTGGTGTGGTGGGTTCCCGTCGCCGGCAAAGGGCCCGACGAAGACATGGGCAGCTGGGCGTAGAGCGTCGGCGGTCGCCGTAGTTGTCGCGCGCGCGAGGTGAACGGGAGAAGAAAAACAGCAGACAGGTGTGAAGTGAACGCAGGAGAGCAGTTCTTCCGGTGCCTGCTTTCTCCGCGTGCTACTGGACCGAATTCTCTCTCTTTTCTTCAGGTGCACGCGAACGAGTAGGCTCGTTCATTAGAGAAAGCGGCCCATGCTCATGCCATGGTTCTTCTTTTTTTTCCCCTGTTTTTATTATATATTTTGCTTCCAAATGATTTCATCATATCATAAATTGTCACTAATAAATAATTATCTCTATTTTTTCCAGATTCACCCGTGAAGATTTTCTCTTTTATATCACTAGCCTAGGATAAAATTTGTTATTGGTATATTTAAATTTGTGTTCTGATTCCTTTAATATTTTTTTATTCTACATAAATATACCACAAGTATTTTTGTCCCAGATCTGTAGCATTTTTCTGGTGATGTTAAAATGTTTTCCTCATGACGTTGGAACAAATTTTGTCCATATGCTACAATAAATTTCAGCTAAACATAAAACATTTCAGTAATGAAATTCAAAATTTTCACTTTAGTAGTGAAAGTGGAAAATGTTCGTATGAAGCTAGAAGATTTTCTTTACGAAGTTAGAACATTTTTTTATATGTTTCTTCTTAAGTTGGAACATTTTGTGTTTTTAAGGTCTGAGTAAAAGTGTAAAACTCATCACGTAAAACATGTGTCATAAAAGTACTTAAAGCAGTTTTTAAGGTTGTAACCACATGGTGGGTGTGTTTGTTTCAAGTTATAATCGCATCTGCAGCCGCTCCATCGTGAGAATCAAAATAATCCAACCAAACACATTTTGATAATCGTCGATTGTTTTCACAGAGCGACACGTCCGCCACAAAAATGAACTAGGACTCGTGTTTCTCGTGTCGTGGGGCAGAAGGACGTGGTTCCGATACCACACCGTGCGGCCTCCCCACCGCGGTCCCAAACATGTCTGGTATGTCTTTCTTTTACGTTTCTTAATCCCTAGCTTCTTATCTCGATAAAGCTTTGATTCGACTTCCTACAGACCCATCGTAACCTATGACTGATTAAGGGTCAACCCTGATTAAGCGCGGGGTGATTAATGAAGTTGACTTAGGTTTTCATCACTATTTGTTTCAAGAATTTAATTTTGGACCTTGAGACCTAAGTAAGCACAGGCAATATAGCCCCCCGAGCATCCTAATAAATTGCATGCAATGTATCAAAGTGCTTGAGAGAATAAAGTAACATAACAAAACAATTATAAAAACAACTTAGCTAATTCAATGGGATGTTCGCGCCATTGTTGTCGATGGTGGCAACGTTGATGTCAAGTGCTACCACGAGCGCTGCAACGAGAAGTAGATTAATACTAGGTGAGACTTGGGATTCCGTTTCAGGCTTACGCCCGAGCTTTTGATCAAGGTGAGTTGATGGGAATGACTTTGATTGAGTAGAGTTGTGCTTAGAGAGTTTCTTTGCTAGGGTTAGAGCTCAGAGATGTGGAGAGGATTTTAGAAGACCCTTTGGTAGCATTTTGCTCAACATGAGCCGAGAGGAGAACACCATATTGACGAGGCTCACTATTGCAGTAAAAGGGTGAGGAGGGCTGATCATGTGACATGGATGAGTCTGAGATCCGACGTCGAGAGATGCATCCAGAGATGAGCTAGGATCATTTAGGATCATTTCGATGAACAAGGAGGTGATTGTCAAGGGTTCGGGTTTTTAAGGGGATATTGCAAAAAAAAAAAAATAGAACTATCTCTCGATCATGACAATTTGCAATGGGAACCCTATCCTTGCTCTTATTCTCCCGCCACGCGCGCGAGAATGGGAGTTGAGATAAGAAGTTGTTGGAAATATTTTTTTAAAATCTTGTAAAAAAAATCAAAACTGAGAGTGAGTTAATCTTGGAGATCGGCTAGAATATTGTCTAAGTCTTGGTTTTTTATATAAAAAATGCTTTTAATTGAATTACGAAGCTTTTAGGGGCTCTCAGCAAATCAAGGTGCACCCTCCAAACGTTGTTGTATTGCTCTCTTGGCTCAACTACAAACGATGGTTGATCGCCAAAAAAAAAAAGCGATGGAGTTATCTGTTTCCACGAATTGTCAACGAGGATCAAACTCCACATCAGTAATCAACATTTGACGTTTTTGGATTATATTTTTCTCATTTCCTGTAACCCTGGACTATTTGTCTTGGATTATTTTTCTCATTTTCTGTAACCCTATGAAACGTTTTAGCCTTTTTTCCAAAACGATTCTGAAGCCTCAATGGCATGTTCATCATTGTAGAGCTTCTTCATCCATGGCAACATTCACCACATCAACCGAAATTTGCAATCTCAAAATAAAAAACCAGATTTGATTCAACAAATAAACAATCATCACCAGCAAGGAACCCAGACCACACACCAGAGCAATGTCACCCCTCAGCGTCAGGATCAAATGAACATTGAACAGTCGAAAATCCAACGACTAAAACTGCTTCATATATTAAACCATGTACAGTGCAGGACGCCAGGACAAGACATCCCACCTAGTGGATCAGAATTCTTTACACAATTGACAATCCTACAAGCCCCAGTAATCAAACTGAAGAAGCTAACCTCCTCCCCAACCACACTCCAATACATAATCACAGGAAATCCCACCTCAACTTCCTCTAATCCACCGAAAACAGAACACTTATGAAACAGACGTGTTAGCTATCAGAAGAAGAAGAAGAATGGAAACCCCGTCCATCCGAAGCTCCACCAAAGCAACAATCACCTCTGCAGGAACATAAAAATTGCACCTTATTAAGAGCCAAACCAAAGAAAACAACTTTCAAAACACCACCAAATCGAGAGACCCATTTACCTCTTCAATCTTATAGGAACCAGGCGCCACATCTGCTAGGCACAATCCCGGGTACAGCAACTGCAATCGAGAGAAAAAACCAAACCAAAAGAACAAAAAAAAATCTCATGAAACACCGAATTCGGAGGGGAGACAAAATCCAATAATTATAAGCGTCGGTTCGAAATCCTTACGTCGAGCTGCCGCTGCACCGTGCGCGGGCGCTTCTTGGGCCGGCGCGGGGGCCGTGTCCCGCGAATCGCCGCGAAGTCCTCGGCGATCTCCTGCTTGGACAGCGCGATGGAGAAGGAGAAGGCCCGCTTCTTCGCCTCCGCCGTCGGCGTAGGCGCGCGGTCCACGGCGGCCTGAGCCGCCTCGTCCGCGTCGTCCGATCCCGCCTGACGCGTCGTGGCGGCGGTGGCGGAGCGGCGGGTCCGAAGGTTCCACGGCCGCCGAGCGGCGCGCTGGCGCTGGCGCTGCAGCGTCAGCGAGCCGCCGCCCTCGGGGCGGTGGGCCTTCTCCTTGTCCGGGGACGGGGGCTCCGGAGACGCGGGCGACGAGGAGGCGGGGCCGTTCTTGGAGCAGCGGAGCACGCGGTGCGTGCCCCAGCTGAGGGTGGGGAAGGAGAAATCGTGGAGCCGCGCGCGGGACGAGGACGAGGGCCGCGGCGCCGGACCCATGGAATTCGACTGGGCAGAGGTGACCTTGGCGCCGCGGCGGTAGTCGTTCTCGACGGCGGCCATGAGGACCATGGGCGGGTGGGAGGGAGCCTGGGAGGGGCGGGCGCGTGGGAGAGAGGGACAGGAGAAACCGAACCGAAGCGGAAGGAAGGAAACGAGGAGGGCGAGAGAGAGAGAGAGACAGAGACAGAAAACAGAGGGTCAGATTTTTTAAAACAGCGGATAAAGAGGGCGCTTTTCCGTAAAGACCCCCGGAATCCATCGAGTATTTGCCTAAAAGCCCTTTGTAAAACTGTTTTTGGACATCAAGTTTCGGCGGCCCTTGTTCGGTGTGGACGTGTGGTGGGCTTCCACGGCTCGCTGTGGTGGGTCGCGCGCGGTGATTGGGACGGGCGCGGGCCTTGATTGGGATCGGGGATCGATGTCGCGACTGGCGTGGGCTTCCTTCCCTTCGGCTTCGCCCGGCGGAGCGGACGACGGGAGCGGTGACGTCACGTACTCATGCTTCAGGTCGAGTCGCCGCCATCAGCATCACGTCGTACCGAGCGGGGTCCAGCCGTCCAGGGCCTCGGCGGACCAGCCTTTTGGTTCGGTGGTTCTTGTAGAGGTTTTGATGTTTTTTTTTTAAAAAGAAAGTTGACAACAGGGTTGGTCCATATTCAGATAAAGATACAACGATATAGGACTTGTTTAGTTGGCAAAAGTTTTGGTTTTCAGCTCCTATAACACTTTTGTTTTTATTTAACAAATATTGTTTAATCATGGAGTAACTAAGCTCAAAAGATTTATCTCGCGATTTACAGTCATATTGTGTAATTAGTTTTTATTTTCATCTATATTTAATATTTCATGCATGCGCCGCAAGATTCGATGTGACGGAAAATCTTGAAACATTTTGAATAGTTTTTGAACTACACAAGGCCATAGTATAACCAGAATTAGCGTGCAAGTACAAACAACATTGAATAATAATGCATGCAGTTACATCCCATAATCAGCAAGCTCAACAACGTCCCATGAATAGGCTGTTCCTCTTATCATCTCTAAATTGCCTTAGTCTATCATACCCACCATGAAAGCAGTTTTTCAATGTATACATGCTGGACATGTGTTATCTGCATCCTTCACATAGCCTATCGAGATATGTGTCATTTAAAACGGTAGGATTTCACACATCCATGAAGCATCTCAAGTCTAGACTTCTCCAACCTACCTCCTAAACAGGCCCCTATTCCAAATCTAGAGACTTGGTCTAAAAAAATCAACTCCAACCCACCCCTTATTTTTAATGCCCTCTCAAATTATAGTTTCAGGTCCTCAAATTCAGCAGCCCCCTATCCCCCTCTCATCCATGCGCCGCTCGCTTCCTCATGGCAGGTGAGCTTCCTCCTCGCCGCGAGTTCTACACCAAGAAGCAGAAGAAGCAGACGACAACGGCGAAGATGAAGCCCCCTGCAGCATCCACCGGCAAGCCACCCAAACCTCCTAGGATGACGATGACGACGGGGAAAAGGGGCCAGGTCCATCCCGCCGTCACCGCCAGGCGCCCCCACCGGCGCGCGGTGAGCAGCTGCGACACGTGCGGCGTGCGCGACGGGTTCCGCCCCGTGGTGTCGGCGGCGGAGGAGCAAGTGCGCAAGGGGTTCGCGGTGGTGAAGTGCTCCTGGGACCCTACGCCGACTTCCGGTCGTCCATGGTGGGGAAGATCGTGGGGCGGCAGTTGTTCGGCCCGCCGGACATGGAGCGCCTGCTGCGCTCCTACCTCTCCCTCAACGCGCCGCGCCACCACCCGGTCATCCTCCAGGCATTCTCCGACAGCTGGGTCGTTGTCCATGGCGGCTAGCCGACGGAACCGGATGAGCGTGTGAAAGATTAGGGAATGGATTTCTTGGACCTAGAAAAATAGGGGTGAGCACCCAAATCAAAAATAGAGGCCTTGATTTGGGTGCTTTGGCTCGAGTTGCTCTTAGTCATTGATGATGCTGGCAACAAAACTGACCCCCTTTTCATTTTACCTGGAGTGATTTTGGGGTAGTTCGATAGCCTGTACTGTGTAGGTGAAACTTATGTCCACCATTCTCTCAGCTCTAAAGTAGCTATAAAGTAGTATGCTGCTTGCAGCGCGGCATCCCGCGTGTTAACAGCAAGCACAAATGCTTTGTCGTCTCGGCGGTCGACCTTGGCCATGACGTAGACCACATCATCGTCATCCAAGCTCAGCATGGGATGGCCTGTATGCAGCTGCTGCAATGGTGGTAGAGAAGTAGCATAGCCCAGCAGCTTAGGCAATGACCCTGAAATGTGTGAAGCATTGATCTTATAGTCCCTCTCCCAACGCCCCTCCCAGCTTGGGTTGGTGACCTTTTAGATCCATGTGGTGACCGTCCGTAACATCCCAAAATTCATATTCAAAAATCACTTGCATTAAAAATTATTTTTAAAATATATTTCAAAAACTATAAATTATTTAAACTCTATATTATCTCCTTCTAATTCTTTTTCATCCATCCAGTTATGTATCTTCCAATATATTCTACACAACATAGCATCAGCATCACTTGTCCGCTGCTCATCTCTCTCGCTCGCTTTGCCTAATATCTAGCAAGGCGCCGGCCCCACCACCATCGCCATAGCAGCGCACCTGTGCTCGGACCCCCTCCCTCGCCGGCTGCGCCCGCTCGCACGCGCACCGCAACATGCGGGTCCCATCTCCTGCCTTTTCCTCGCTCCTCTTTTGTTGTACAAAAAGATAGCAAGTCGCAACGCACAACTGGGCACCATCCATATTTTTCGCGCACAAATTACAGCAAGTACCAGCAAGCTTGCATGCAAAGCATAGCAGTGCACTCGCACAGACGTGGTATATCTCATGCATGCATGCATGCATGCAGGACAAGCATGCACGGTCTATTTGCATGCACTTGCATGAAAAGGCACGGTGATTAGGCACCGTCCATTTGCATGCACCGTGCATGCAAATGAGACATCGTCCTTTTGTATGCAAATTAGGCACCGACCACCTGCAGCATCGTCCTGTCGTCCTGTGTAGCCAAAGCACTACAGTAGCATTTTAATGGCAAAAGTTGAGCACTCTGGTCTATAAAAAGGCACTCTCACGTGCTCTCTCTTTCGGCTCTCAGGGCAGCACGCTCATTCCCTCACTTACTCAGTCACTAAAAAGGAAGACATGTTGTGTTGAGTTCGGCAAGTAGTTACTCTTCTTCTCTTTCTAGGACACCCACCGGCCGATCATCAAAATCAATCTACTCTTGTCTTTTTACTATCCTCTCTTTTTCACCCTTCCCTTGATCCGACAATCAAGAATAATATATACTATTCATCCATTGATCTAAGGATCAAGGACCAACGATCAAAGATGACACCCTAGGCTTGCCGGCTGAACGAGGGCAATCCGGTGACATCTTTGCCTTGATGGGGTCTTTCCTAGGTGAGAGCTTCCATGATTTTACTAGTTTACCTTAATTTTGTATCACGCGAGCATGATAGTTAATCTTTGGTGTTTTGCTTACAAACCTCTCCGCTCTTCACCACAAAAAGTGATATTCTCATTGCGTTCTTCGGTCCGTGATAGCCCAGGTGTACTAGCCCTTGCTGGTGTATGATGCGAGATTAATTCAATATTAACACATCCGTAAAACCTCTCTTCCTCAAAACACGACGATCGAAACAATAGAATAGAACCATGTATGACCACCACCTGCCGCCGCTGCGTGGCGATCGGGCTGTTGCAGAGTTTCTGCTTTCTTGACGACTTTGACGATTCAGCTGAAGGTCATTACCGGTGAAGTCGAACATCTGCGAGTCATGAGTCCGCCCGTCCCGTGGCGGTGCCACGGCGCGGCAGTGATAGGGACGGTGAGTTGGTGACCCTGCCAAAGAAAATCGCCGACCTTTCAACGGGATCCGCCGCGTCCGCGAAAACCAAGACGACATGCGCAGCGCACCGGAGAAACGTCGCACCCGCGCCGTGCGTGACGTGCTTGCTGTCGCTGGCCATGAAAATATTTCTTTTCTTGTCTTAGCGGTCGACATGAACCGTGGAATGCAGTGAGGTGACGCTGACGCAGTTAGCTTTACCCTGAACCTGAGCTCATTGACGAAAAAAAAACCCCCTGCAATCCATCTTTTTAACACCATCTGTTCTTCTTGTTTTCATGTTCAGTTTAGAATCGCTTGACGATGAATAATATCAACTGAGTAAACAGGTTTGCGAGACTTGGGAGTAAGTGATACTGCACTTCGGCAGCCTGACGGTACCCGATTATGGAACTGACATAGACGGGTACTATACGAGTGGTATTTTTTGTGTGGCGCTGTCATACTCGAACCACCGTTGATCACCAGACAAGCAAACCAGGGAGCGACAGTAGACACCGTACCTGTTAGCTGAGACTTCACACGAACGGGATTTGTGACGACGCCCTCCATCATGCACGATTCGGCTATTCTTCGTCTTACCTGGTCTGACATATAAGGCAGCTTGGCTTCGGACCAGAGCATCGGCTTGAGCTGTCCGGCGATGTCGATTAGGAAGAACAGGGAGGACAACTCGTTGGTGATGCTGTACGTGAAGTCGTACACCTCGTCGGCGATGTCCACGTAGGCCGGTTTCAGCAGTCCCCTTGGTCCTCGGATCCATATGTAGATCAGAGCAGTCAGCGCCGACAAGAGCTCCCTGGTTGATCGATGTTGATGAAGGGGTCCATCGATGTTGATGAAGTACGAGCGAGCCGGGGCTCGGATCGACCAGGCTCTTCTGGGAGATGAACTGGAGGCTGAAAATCCTTGCCGCCGGCGAGCTTGGTCCGGCCGATCTTGGCACCGGGGACGGGGAGCCCTACGTCGGTTGGGTAGTCGAAGCCTTGCCGCAGGTATATAGCTGCTGGGTCCTGAAGCAGAAGATAGGATTTCTGTCGTTTGTGGTAGGTGGACAAGGTTGCGAGTTGCCGGTGTTCATGAGCACGACATGGGACACTACTTCTCTCCAAGAAAATACTAGAGCACGGCGTAACCCTTGGTCCTTGCAGGACCTCTGGTGCGCGGTGGTCAAATTTTCACCTCCAATGACCTCTGCTAAGCTTTCAATCAACTGGAGTACTATAGAGTAGATAGAAGAAACACAAATAGCCATCTATTTCTGAACTGGAGGTGAAAATTTCGGTAGAGGGCTGGATACACTACAAGTACATTCCTTATTGTTCAATGAATTTAAATAATAACTATTCTCTCGGTTTAACAGAGTCTCTTCCTCTTGGGGGTGGAAAACAAAAAAAAACACACACACACATCCATAAAGCATTCTTTTTCCATTTGATAGAAAGCTTCCATCCAAGCGTTCTGAGCGCAGAGCTGTAGTGACTGCAGGAGGCGGCTACGTGTTTACGTGGGCTAAGGCCCTGTTTAGTTACTCCCCCAAAATTTTTCATCCATCCCATCGAATCTGGACAAATGCATGGAACATTAAATGTAGATAAAAAAATAAACTAATTACACAGTTGGGTTGAAAATCGCGAGACGAATTTTTTAAGCCTAATTACTCTATGATTAGCCTTAAGTGCTACAGTAACTCACATATACTAATGATAGATTAATTATACTTAATAGATTTGTCTTGCAGTTTCCTGACGAGCTATGTAATTTGTTTTTTTATTAGTTTCTAAAACCTTTCCCGACATTCTTCCGACACATCTGATGTGACACAAGAAAATTTCCTCCACCATCTAAACAGGGCCTAACAGCAGGAGCATGTCGCTGTAGCCGGTAATCCACTAGCCACTGGTCACAGACGCCCTTGGCGGGCCCCGTGAGAACCGACAGTGTGCCTTGCCGCGGCCCGCTTCACTCCCCAAGTCGCCGCGCGCGCGCGCACACACACACCGCACGTTGCTGGCCGGCCGGCCGGCAGCCTTCCGTTCCATGGACATTGCGGCCCGCTGGATCGTCCGCGAAACCGACGTGGTACCCAGGCAGAAAGACCCCCGCAGTCACGCCTTGAAGCCCGCCCTACCGGACCGTGTGTGCGTGCCCGATCACGTCGACGCAACCCCGACGCTGACGCACGCGGCCGGGAATCCGGATCGATTCTGCCGCGGCTGCGGGTAAGGTTAGGCTTTGTTTTTGTTTTGTTTTTTGGGCGTTCAATAATCGTGGTTACATACATACATACATACACACACGCGACGACGACGACGACGACGTTGATTTGGATTCTTTGCGAGAAATAAAAGGGGCGATCGATAGCTCCGTGTTGTGCTGAAGAGGGCCGGGGGGTGGCGAGAGAACTACCAGAGGAGTTGCTTGCTGATGAAACTTTGATGGCGAAGGGCTATGATGGAGTATCCTGCCTGCGGCCTGCAATGATGATTCTTCTTTACCTATCCGTTACAGAATGTTCTACCTATACGTACGGCCGGAGCCCGAAGCGTGACACGTGTCCGCCTTCCTGCCGTGGGGTCCGGTCGGTCCCACCTCTTGCGCCATCGAGTTCGATGTTCACGAGCAAGTTTTCCCATGGACCGGTTAATTTGCATCTGCGCCGGCTCCTTCTTCCCCGGCACCCTTCTTCAGCATAGAGGGACGATTCGTCTGATCTCATAGCAGATCTGTTTTGTTCCCATCTCCTTTGCAATCACCTGCTGGCAATCTGGCATCATCCAAAGGTATTAGAGCAAAACTCCAAGGGGCCGTGTTAGTGCTACACCGCTACTCCCTAGTCCGTACGTATCAAACAGGCAGAGCCTTGGATCACCATATGTGCTTTCTTCTGCGGCGTTATCTTCCACTCGTCCTTCACTGTCGATCCCGGGGCAGGGGCAAAGGGCAAGCAAACTTGTGCCCTACGTACAGTATATCCATCGTACCGCTAGGTTTGTTTGTTGAGACTTTACACTAACGTGACAGCGCCCCTTCCGCATGCATGCACTAGCACTAGTTATATTCCAGTACTAATAACCCGGCCGGAGCCTAATCACCAGCTTGTTGATTCCACTGGCTTATAGGGAATAAAGTTGAGCCGCCATGCATGCATGTCAGTGTTACAGGTTTGTTACATGCGGCAGTGGACGGCCATACAAACATTCGTGTCAGCCGTCAGCTCGAGTTGGAGTCGCGGAGAGAGCTGCACTGCACCTGCACGAGGTGGCTACGTGTTTCGCGCACCGCACAAGCCTTGCAGCCGCAGCCAGTAGCCTGGTGACGGCCAGCCACAGCCACAGCCACCGTGGGCCACAGGCAGCTCTCGGTCTCGGCTCTCGCGTCGCCTGTCGCACCGTGCGGTGCGGGGCCCCGTGTGAGAGCCGGAACGGAACGGAAGGACCTGGTCCCCTCCGGCCCACGTGCTCCAAGGCTGACATCCCGGGCCCGCCGCCACCTGAGAATTCCCAAACGAACCCGGACCACCGGCCGCTTGTTTAAAACTCCGGCACAACGCGGACTCGTGCCTCGTGCGCACGCGCTCGCTCGCTGCCGGCGGGCCCCTGCGTGATCGGCTCGACGTCCTACCGGGCAGCTCCAGTCCGGTGGAAACTCGGGGCCCGCGGAATTACCCGAACTGCCCCCCTGCGGCCTCCGGCCTCCGGCCCGCACGCCCCACCCGTCACGCACGGCCTCGCGATGCCTGCCTCTGCCTGCCTGTTGCCGTAACAAAAACGCTGCGACGCGCGCAGACGACCACACCACCACCACCGTCTCTTTCTACCTCCTCGCTTTCCTCCACCGCCTCGACGTTCCCCGCCGGCGAGCCAACCGCCGCAGCCAGCCCTGCTGCGCCAGGCGCCTGGCGGCGCCCGCTGCCCCTGCTTCTCCCGTTGCGTCGCGTCGCGTCGCCGCAGTGCGCGGAACGGCCCGCGCGCGAGGACCCATGGCGGCGACGGCGGATCCGAGGGCGAAGCCGCCGACCGCGGCGTCGCACCACCTCAAGCCGTGGGCGGCCCCGCCGCCGCCTCGCGCCCACCGCGTGCCTTCTCCCCTCCCGGGCCCCGCAGTAACCGCGGGAGGCGCCGCGCGCGATCGGCGTCGCTCCTCCTCCTCCTCCTCGTCGCACCGACGTGTCGGCGTCGGCGCCGACGCCGGCACCGTGAAGGAGGAGCTGTCGTGTGACGGCCGGATAAAAGATCTCCGCGACAAGCTCATGGGCCACCTCCGCGACGCCGCCGACCGGCTCCATCTGCCGCCCCCGGCCGCGTCGCCGCCTAAGGCGCAGCAGCCCCGGTTGTCGGGACCGGGACCCGAGCCGGCAGCGCCGCCGCTTCCACAGCCTTCGCCGCCCCAGCAACAGCAGGAGGCCACGCCCTCCGCCAGGCCGTGGAACCTGCGTGACCGCAAGTGCCGCCGACCCACGGCACGCGGGGCGGCGGCAGCAGCGGCAGCGGCAGCCGCACTCGACGCGTCGCCCACCGCGTGGGGTGATGTCGCGGGGGCGGCCGAGAAGGCGCGGCGCTCCGTCGTGCCCTACCAAGAGCGCGCGCCGTTCGCGGTGGCGCTGACGGCGGAGGAGGTGGAGGAGGACGTGTACGCGCTGACCGGCGCCCGGCCGCGGCGGCGTCCCCGGAAGCGTCCTCGCGTCGTGCAGCGGCAGCTCGATGTAAGGCCAATTCCCCATACTGCCCCTCGTGCCCCTCCCTTTCCATATTATTATTATCCGCTCGATAAGTACGCTTTTAGCCTCTCTGCTTAGCGAGCACAAATATGATTATTCTAATATACTCTCGCCATGGAATAAACAACCAATTCTTGTTCGGAAGAACACAACACTGCTGCCGCCGATCGATCCAGCTAATCTCACTCTGGCTATTGTCGCGTGCAGTCGCTGTTCCCGGGGCTGTGGCTGACCGAGATCACCGCCGACGCCTACAAGGTCCCCGAAGAGTAGTAGTAGCAAGCAGCAGCTGCTGCAGCCCGCCACGCCGGCGCCACCTGCTCCGGCCGGCTAGTTGTTCACAATTCTACTACCCTTGTCATGAGAAGAGTCGCCAGAAACATGAAGCATAATCTGTCTGTAAGTAGGTCTAGTCGATTTGATGATAGGTGCTTTGTGTCCGATCCGCTCGCCGTGTCCCATCGCTTGTAACACTTTTTTTTCCCTTAAAAAGATCTAAGCAGTGTGTCGTTCCATCGATCCATCTCTCGCTCTCTGCCACTGCCAGTGCGGTTGCATGCTTGTAACCCACTCCGAGATCCTTATCACTCGCTGCGGGCTCTGCAACTCTGTCTCATGATCGCACGGCGCAGGGCAGAACGAATTGTGCTTAAGCTTTTCACGGGACCTTTGCTTGGCATCGCGTTCTTGCCTACGCCGGGACATACATGGAGTGTGCAGCGACGTTTTGGGCTCTGGGAGTGCCCAAAACCCCGTGGTTTTATCCACGTCCACGTGGCTCGGTGTGGTTGTGGCGTGTTTTTCGTCGGGAGATGAGCTACCTTGCGTCCCAACTGTAGATCCCCTCGGCTCGGCCATGGCCCCAAATCAGCGTACTCCTGCCTCTGAAAACCACCTTCTTTGACAGTGTCATGTACTACTAGGATGTTTAAGATTCCAAGATCAAGTACTAGTACCAGGTACCGCATTAGGGCTCAAAATTCATGCAACGCGGCATACGTTGATGGCGCAGGAACTGCTATGCCATGGTACTAGGCACGTACAGCCGCCGTGGAAGCACGAGGCCGCATGATTGGTCAGCTTCACATGGCATGACGCTCCTCGCCCTCCTCGGCTGCCGTCGAGTCGAAACGAGATGTGCCAAACTGCCCAACCCGGCCAGCAGGCGGTACTGGGGTCGGGTTTGGTTTTAACGTCCGTCCCGTGCGCTCGCCGCCGGATCTTCTGTAACCAGAGCTGTACAACCTTTCCATTAAAAGGCGACCCACCTGTACAGTTACGGCGCGCGTAAACCGACGGCACGGCGTTGTCGGGGCCGGATGCCCCGGTCCCGCTCGTCAGCCGTACTAGGAGGAGCCTGAACTTAACTGCTACAGCGACAGGCAAGCCACAGGCCCGCCGGCCGCCGCCAACACTCGTGGGAGCCCGAGGCCCACCTGTAAATGGGAGAGTCTCTCGTGCGTGTTTGCGGTAGATGGGCCAGGGTGGTGGAGCAGAGGAGCACGCCCCCAACGTTTTCTTTTTTAGGTCTTGTTTAGTTATCAAAAATTTTCAATCACAGAGTAACTAGACTCAAAAGATTCATCTCACAAATTATAGGTTATACAATTAGTTTTAATTTTCGTCTATATTTAATGCTCCATACATGCGACCAAAGATTCGATGTGACGGGGAATCTTGAAAATTTTTGCGAACTAAACAAGACCTTAATTATCAGGACCTGTTTGGGTCCTTATATTAAAAATGAATTACTCAAGATTCAAGATTCGATTAAATTCAATTTCTTGTTTGAGTGCACGAGAAATTCTTTTCTAGCTAGCAACTAGCTTCGGCTGTTGTTTGGAGGATTAAAATATGAAATCTCCAAAGAGAACACTCTCACCACATAGACCACAAACATATACTACTTTGCTAGCTACAGATTGCTTCGCTGATTATTCTCGTAGCAATCCAGCTGCTGCATATCCCACTGCTTTATTTGATACAAGCTAGCTTCTCCCTCCCCGAGAATTAGCAACATTTCTGATATTCTATAGTTTGGAATACACGTGTGTATCGACTTCGTGGACGTACAGGTATTAGTACTTGGTTTTACTTTGTAAAACTGGGTGCAACATCAATGTCGTGTCAGCCCAAGCGATCGCTCATTTACTGGGTGCAACATCAATGGGTGCATCATTGGCAGTAGTGTACTACTCTTTTTTTTTTGAGAGAACAGTAGTGTACTACTCTTCTTCGATCGCTCATTGGCTTTCATAAATGTCGTTGTACCAAATTACTACTGTCTGATTGAGTTATTCTATGGATAAGTATGGGCTAGTTTACTAGTATTAATCTTTTTAGAACTGAAAAATGTCTACATATCCACTCATATATAGAAGACAATTTCGTGTTTTCATAATATAATGACTACTGTTATATTAGACCTATATATAAGGTAAGCATTAATAGATAGATCATGCACTATTTTCGTGTGGTGAAGGTCAAGTACAGCTCAAGATGCAAGTCATGCTTATGAGTTCACGGTGTGTCGATATACTAGACAACAAGGCGCGGACTAGAATTTCTATACCAGATACCACCATGTTTATGCGCAATTTTAAAATAAGATGGCCTAAGTTCTAGCTCTAAGAGATTAGGGCACCTACAACGTGCTAAAAAAAAGATAACCTTAAGCGATATTTACAATATTATGCTGTCTTTGTATATTGTACTGTGTAACGTAATCATAAAAATAATACGATATTTTTTAGGCTACAAACATTGTGGAGCTGCACCTTAATTAAGGAAAGATGCGCACCATAACCTTATATGTCTTGGCCATAGTGTCCAAAGAAATAATTTCTACATACCTCTTTTGCTCTGTTGTACTTCACAATTGACACATAGAGTTGGCAGTAAAATTATTTTTGATTGATTCAAGCAACAGCTTTTTGTAGACCGTACAATTCTGCAGCTTACTTTCTTCGTTCATCTTGGAATTGGAACGTACGATACGGTTCGGGTGGGCTGAATCACGCGGTGCCTTTTGGTGGACACAAGAAGGCACGTGGTAGTAGTAGTGACACGGTTACGAGCGTAGGATCGCATCGCATGCATCTGTGTGACGCTAGCTCCATTTGGCGCGGGACTACAGCTACAGGGCGACCCATGTGGACTGTGGAGTCGTCGCGTGCGTAGCCGCCGCAACTACCTCCGGATGTGCGAATGCGATTGTAGTGACCTGCAGTGGAGCAGTGCCAGAGTGACCCTAGAAGTAGAACTATCCTGCTGATATGTCGTTGGGCTTTTCTCTTGTGGATCACGCACAAGCGGCGTGAGTGCTGCGTGCAGGACCACCTGAGCACGCGAGTATGCTAGCCGACCAAATGAAACCACGGGTTTAGGCCTTATTTAGTTTCCAAATTTTTTTCATCACATTAA